>WNGD01006613.1_pt1 | contig 14815 bp, 13 predicted proteins | sample 5400671 | NCBI WGS metagenome assembly WNGD01 (sample SAMN13153369, study PRJNA577476) | soil metagenome | isolation source: 40 cm soil or saprolite under grassland replicate 2 | place: USA:California | collected 2016-06-15 | reverse complement strand
CTGTTGCCCCCCGTCTCCGATGAGCAGGTTCCCGTTGGGGATTACCGCGAGGGAGAGCGGCTCGATGACCTGGGTGAGAGCACGCGGCGTGCTGATTTGCAACGGACTGATCTGCACATCGATGATGCGGGGCGTGGCTGGCGTTCCACCCGGCGCGCTGGTGCCACGATCAAGAATGAGCAGATGGCCATTGCTGAAGGCCATGGCGATGGGATAGCCAAGCCCCAGCGCGCTTTTGGTGGCGAGCACGTTGGCGGTGGTGAAGTCCGACGAAGGAATTTGATAGAGGGCGTTTGCTCCTGCGGCTAAGGCGTTGTCAAGCACGTAGAGGTGCCAGTTCATCGGGCCAGTGTCGGTCGCTACGGCTGCCGGGTCGCTGAAGGTTACTGTTGCGGGGCCAATACGCTGCGGTTTGCCGCTGGTGGCGGAGAGCATGTACTGGCCGGACGGGAATACACGCCATACCCCCTTGCCCATCGCCGGAATCCAGCCTGACGGTGTGCCGCTATCGCCGACAATCAGGCTGCCATCGGGGGCGAGCGCTATGCAGCGGGGCGCGATCAGTCCGTCGAGCGCGATGTTGGTGCCGTTGGCGAAGGGTCCCTGGGCGAACAGCGCGGACACCTGGGCGAAACAGCCAGGTTGTGGGCGTGTAAACAAGATTCTGTCGCCATCGTCCACGGCGATGCGTGGGCGCTTGTCCGCCAGCGTGTAAAGATCGAGGTACTGGTTCAGACCTTGTTTGAGGCCGCGCTGGCGATAGATTTGCACGACCTGGGAGATGGCTTTGCGGCGCAGGTATTCGTCCCAAACCTGGATGGTGCTGCGCTGCTGCGGGTCCCAGATCGTCGGGAAGCTGAGATCCACCCAGGAGGCCAGCCAATCTAAGAATTGGGGAGGCGTGTGCCACGGGTCGAAGAGCTGGTCCAGGCGGGCAATCATCTGCTCGATGGCCTGGTGGCTGTGGTCGCCATGCGGCATCTCCTGTCCATCGTCGATGCCCGTCAGGATCTTTTCAAAGACGAGCAGCATCTGCCCCAGCAGTGGGGACTCGCCTGTCCAGAGCACTGGAGGCAGGTAGCGCAGATAGCTGCTCGCTGTATTCTCATCGCTCATCTTTTGCTTCTCATGCTTTCTCGCGACGCGGGGAGGCTTCCCCCTGTACCTCCTTATATCCTTATAGGGTTGAAGGAGGTGGGATGCGGCTGGTGGTTCCATAACACACCAGTTCGTAATCGGCCACGCTGACCCATGCCCCGGGAGAGGCTGGCAGGGTGGGGCGCGTGGGCGGTGTATAGGCTGGTGCCTCGGCGGCCAGATTCAGCGAAGTAATGAAGCCAATATTTTCGGCTGGCATGATCGCTTTGAAGAGGTCGGCGATAAACACGTTCTGCCCTACCTGCCAGCCCTTGCCGTCGAGTCCCCCGTAGATCGGATGCAGGTATTGTTGGATTTTACGCTGCATATCGATGACGACATCGTTGGGATTGCCGATCAACCCTTGTGAAAGGGCTCTTCTCCAGACGGTGACGTTCACCGTGACGGCGATCGGCAGGTAGTATGGCCCGCTGATGCGCAGGTACGCGGTGAGGTCGCGGCGCTTGTCCAGGTACGCCTGCACCTCCTGGAGCAGATCCTTGCTAGGAGCTGGACGGGCAGTGTTTATTCCCTGGTCGGGGACGATAATCACGTTCACGTTGCCCGCTGCGCGGTTGATGCCTGCGAACGTCCAGGGATCTCCTATATTCCAGGTGCCGAGTGCGCCCTGGTCATCGTGCAGGCGCGGTGGCAGGCAGCGAACGATTGCGACTTCGTTGGTTGCCTCGCTGGCCTGCACTTCATAATCTTCGGCAGTCACGGCGCGGTCGCGGCTCTTCAATTCCAGCGGGGCGCGGTGCAGCGTATCATCGATAGGTTCTTCATCGGCAGCATCAAAAGAAGCAGAAAGATTGGTGACACTGGCAATACCAGCAATAGTAGTGGTCAGGGCGTTGATCTTGCCAGCCCCAACGTTGCCAGCCCGCCCGCCAGCTACATAGCGGTACGTCGTGGCGGTGATCTGCGCTCCTTTGGCCGGAATGGTGCCATGCGTGCCGGGCTGCGCGCGCGACGGATCGAAATTGCCGAAGCTGATCTCGCCGATGACCGGATTGAGGCGGTAGAAATTGCCCACTCCGGCGGGGAAGCCATCGACCTGCTTCCAGGGCACGCCGTCTACCCGTATCTCCAGGTGGTCATAGGGGGTGTCGCTGGCCGAACGCTTGAAGAGTGGGCGATTTTTGAGCTGGAAGACCTGCAAGGGTGTGCTGCCGTCGCTCTGCCCCAGCTGTTCGGCGTTCGAGATGGTCAGGGCGTTGTGAGCCGATACGGAGTTGAACAGGAGATAGCTGAAGCCGATCTGGACAGGCGGCGCTGCTGCCGTGGTGCCGGGCTGGATGACGTTGAGCAGCGTGATGCCAATCCAGAAGAATGGGTCGGTGATCTCGCTGCCGGGAGGCGCCGGATTGAGCGTTGTCCACGCGGAAGCGGCCTGGCCCGTCCAACCGGCGGGAATGATAAGAGAGACGCTGCCATCGCGCAGCAGGCCGCTGGTGTTATCGGTCACCCCAGGAGTAGCGCCTGGCGACAGCGCTGACCATGCCGATGGCTCATTGGTGCCTGTCGAATACGACCAGGAGACGGCCACTTGCGCTTGCTCGGTTGCGCCAGTGGTCGACACCTGCACAGGCTGAGAGAGCCGGATGCGCAACTGGACGGGCTGCGTCGTTGGCCCATCAAATCCCAGCAGGATCTGAACGGGCGTCGCGGGCTGCGCAGGTTGCCCCGCTGGTGGAGCAGGTGCGCCGGGCAGGGTCACGGAATAGCCGCTGACCATCGCGTTCGCCAGCGTGTCGGTGATATCTATGTAGGTGCCGGGCGCGGTATCCCTTCGAGCCAGCAGCACGCTTTTCAGGTTGGTCGGTAGGATACTCACATCTTCGTCGGTCTCGAAGACAATAGCCGCTTCGCTCTCGCTGCCCTGCGTGTGCGCCTGTGTCTTGCGGGGCACCAGGATCGGGGTAGTGGCCGAGGGCAGGGCCGTAAAGGTCAGGAAAGTGTGCGCCGGGACCGCAGGATCGCGGGTAATGCCCAGCAGGTTCAAGAACGCGATATAGTTTTTCTCAGGGACGCGATTCAGCCGGTAGGTAAGCCCTTCGACTAGCCAGGCAAACAACTCGATGAGCGTTCTGCCAGGATCGCCAGGGCTGTAGTCGGTCCATTGTGGCGCGTATTTGGGGATAAGCGCCAAGGCCTGGTCGACGAGATCCTGCCAGCTGCGGTCGTCGAGATCAGGTGGCTGGATGCGGCCTCGATCTGATGTTAACATACTTACGGTGCCTCCAGAGAAAAGGGAACGGTCATGCTGCGTACTTCTTGCGTAGCCCGCAGGCGGTAATGAATCTCGATGAGCAGCAGGCCGCGCTGGTTGTCGTTCTCGACGAGCACCTCAAACACCTCAATGCGTGGCTCCCATTGGCTCAGACCCTGCTGGACGTAGTAGCGGGCCAGGTTGGCTGTGGCCTCGTTGATGGGGGCAAAGACCAGGCTCTTGAGGTTGCAGCCGAAGAGGGGTCGCATCACGCGCTCGCCATACTGCGTTCCCAGGATAATGCGGATCGACTCTTCGATCCTCTGCACGCCTGCCGACCCACGAATGCCACCGCTCGTACCGAACTGCACTGGATAGCCGACGCCGCTGCCAAAAAAGTTGCTGCTCATTGTGTTCTCCTCTTCAACTCACACTAGTTCTATTAACTGGCCGTTAATTTGTTCTTCCCGGCCTTACCGCTTAAAAGTGTTTGTGGAGTTAATTTGCCGACCATACCATCTGTCTTCCCTGCGAGCGTGTCTAGCATCACTGGCTCCTCTCCAACTTTGAGCTTTGTGGACCGTCCAGCTGTAATTGCTGGTGGGGCAGGATCAGGTGCGACTGGGACCATTTGCGGGACGGCAGACACCTTGCTACAGGGAAGATCAGTATCAGTCCCGGAGTTGTCCTTTTTGGGCAGTGTTCCGCAACCGCTAATAGACTTACCAGCGATGCTGCTTTCTAGCAGAACGGGATCACCGTTCACTTTCAGCTTTGCAGTACTCTTTGTCTGTACTTTTCCAGGAGTAGGTGGCGGAGTAGTTGATGGATGCCCGCAATTTACATCACTAGATGTAGTCAAGACTTTTGAGTTTGGCATGGTCATCCTCATCTTATGAAACATTCATTTGTGTCTTTACATTAACGTCTACCTCATTGGCGCCTAAAGTGATGGTTCCGTTCTCCCTGTCTGTATCCAGTGTGATAGAGCCTTTGGCCTTCAATATCAGATCTTTTGCAGCACTGATCGTCACGGAACCATTCTGTGTCATAGTTATCTGACTTCCACCCTTATCCTGAATAACAATTTTCTCGTTGTTCGTCGTATCGTCGAGGGTAATGGTGTGCCCGGACTTTGTTTTGATAAGGCGGGTAGAATTCTGCCCATTGATATTATTGGCTGGAGGTCGCTTTTCGGCGTTCCACAAGCTGCCGATGACGATGGGATGGGCCAGGTTGCCCTGCTCGAAGGCGATAAGCACCTCGTCGCCCACTTCCGGCAGAAAGTATATACCGATGTCTGACCCGGCCATCGGCGTTGCGCAACGCGCCCATCCGCTTTCTGCCCCCTCCGAGAGCCACGGATAGGACACCTTGACTCGCCCCAGCGGGATGCCGCGCTCGATATCATTGTTCTTTGTCACTTTGCCTATCACTACGCCGTAAAAGGGTTCCGACTTGTTCGGTGATGGGCTTTCTTGCAGCGATTTGCGCAACAACGGCAGCAGGCTGGTGCTGCTCTTCTGCGTGACCTCGAAGTTGGTGTGGTAGCCGCCATCATCGATAGTGTGGGTGGCCTTGCGAATGCGATAGGTGCCGCTGAAGCGTTTGCCAACGCCCTGGATGCTGATATATTGGCCCGCTTGCAGATCGGGGGTGCCAATGCAACTGCCCGATCCCTCGTACATCCCATCCAGAATCTCCTGCATGAGCGATTGCGCTATGGCGAGCGCATCGAGGGTCGATGCTACCTTCTCTTTGTGCAGAACGCGCCGCCCCAGCGAGAGCAGAAGATCGAGGGCCGAACTGCCCAGCTTCTCCGTCAAGTTATCAGGGTTGAAGTCGGCAGCCATAGCGAAGGCGACGATGGTCTGCGCCAGTTCTTCGTTGTAGCTGCGCACAATCTGCGAGCCTGCCAGGCCCGCGTTGGAGATGCGCGGCGAATAACTTGAGAGATTCTTGCCCCATTCCAGCACGATGGCCTCCGTCTGCGGACGCGGGAACTGAAAATAGAGCTTATCCCATTGCACGTAGACCTCGAAGAAGTTCGCCTGGGCCAGCTTCTTGAGCAGTGCCATATCGCTGCCGGAATGTTGCACCGGGTCTCTGTGAAAGAAGGGTGAAGGATCTATCACCGGGATCAAACCCGCCTCGCCCGCAATCTGCGCCACGATCAGGCTGTCGTTGACATACTCGAAGGTGCGGTCTAGCTGATTATTGCGCATCTTGTAGGAGAGGTCATAGCCGGAGATCCTGAGCGTCGGCGCGCCGCCTTCAGGAAACGATGGTTCGAGAGCAGTGATTTCGCCCAGCATCATCGGGCGCAGATCATTGCCATAGCCCATATGGATCTCCACCCGTTTGCCCAGATCGAAGAGTGCCGAGTCGAGCAACTGATTATCGGGGTTGCGCATGGTGATGTTGAACATCGAGGCCATGTCCAGGTCGCTATCGAAGCTCATGCTGGTTACCTGGTTGCTCACATCGGCAGCGAGCGTCAGGCCCGCGATGCGGATATCGAAACGCGGCGCGTAAAACGTATCGATCATGGCTTCCCCCCTCCTGGGATGCTGATTTGTGTGCCGGGAAGAATGTTCAACGGATCATTGATGTTGTTGGCCTCGGCAATCTGTCGCCATTTGCCTGGATCGCCGAGATAGTTAGCCGCCAATCCGCTCAAGGTCTGTCCCTGCGCAAACGTATGCAGCGCGGGCGGGCCGAGAAAGAGGCCCTGCTGCACGGTGATGTCGATGCGTATGTATTCCTGAAAGCGTGCAGAGAGTGTTGCGCGTACCGGTGTGCCATCGCGCTGGAACATCGTGAAGCGCTGGCCCGCGTCCACCAGCACGCACTCGAAGTTGAAGCGGCCCATGGTGAAAAGCAGCACCGGCGGAGCCTTGGTCTGCGGCAGCGTGTTGAGCAGTTTAACGATCTGGCCTGTGTGGGTGCGCACGTCCTCCCCACTCTCGTAGGTGTCAAAGAAGAGATCCATGCTAAGCGTGCGTGATCGCCCGCGCACATACTGTATCGGCGGCGCATTCAGGCCGGGAATGCCCACCTCGGCGAAGTTGTTGCCCTGTTCGAGCTTAAATTCTTCGGGATTATACATAACGGGGATCTTGTCGTTGGTTACGGTATTGATGATGATGGCCTTTGCAAGGTTGGTGAGTGCCACTGTGCTCTTTACCCTCCTCTCTCCAGATCCGCCTTGATCTGTCTCATCAGATCGCGGTAGAGCGCTCGCTTCAGTTCATCCATATCCGGCATGGTGGGCGGCGTTGCGCCATTTTCAATGCTCCGGTCGCTTGCCGCTCTCATCGGACGTTGCGCAGGCGTCGATCCAGTGGATTCGGCGGATACTCTCGCCGTATCAGATCCGGCCCGGCGCTGCTGCAGCGCTGAGCGTCCCTGCAAAGCTGGCGCTTGAGCCGGGAATATCGATCGTGGTGGCGCAAACGTGGGCTGACCTACCCATGAAGCATTGCGCCTTGCTGTCAGCGCCCTGCTTTCAACAGCGGCGGCCTCCTGCTCTTCTTCCTGAATACCGGCCTGCGTGGCTCGCCGCCATGCGCTGCCCGGCTGCATCGCTCGCACCACGTGCAGCGCCTCGTGCGTCAGCAGCGCAAACCCCTCGTCCTCCTGCGGGCGGAAACGGTCCTTGCCGAAAAAGATGTGCTGCCCTATGGTGACAGCGTCGGCGCGCCGGGCTCGCGCAAGGGCATGGCTTTCTTCGTCGTCGTGGACGCGGATAGGCTCTGTACCGTGCCCTACGAAGCCCTGTAAGCGTTGCTGGAGATGCGGCGGGAGCGGCTGGCCTGCCGGGTCGGACGTCGTAATGCCCTTTGAAAAATTCATGGGGATGCTTTCCCCCATAGGTGCCGATGTATCGTGTGCCCGGGGAGCTGACCCGGCATCTGGTTGGCTAAAAATGAACCTGGTCGATTGGCTGACCTTCTGAGCGCCTATGGGATATCCAGGAGGCAAAGCTTCGATGCGCTGAAAGCGGTCCTGCGCGGGCACTGGTAGGGCGGCAAGGTTCTCCATTGCTGTCTCCAGTGGTCGCAGCCAAGGTAACACGGGTATTCTGCGGCTCACGAAACGGCGAGCCTCGCGGGCCAGCCGCTCTCCCAGTGTGGGGAACCGTTGCCTCAGAAAAGCCCTTGTTGCCCCTGTTGTCACGATTGCATCTTTCTGCTCGTCAAACAGAGCGCTCTCATCGGGCATCATGGCCTCTCCTGTGTCTCTTGCGTCCACTGCGCATCCTCCAATTGTATGATCTGCTGGAGCCAGCGTTGTCGTTCAACGTGGTCCAGGTTGAGTAATTCTCCACGCGTCCAATGCAGCCGCGTTCCAAGATAGGCTACCTCCTGGTAGACCCGTTCCAGGGGGTAGCCTACGATCCCCCCAGATAGGGAACCTCGGCATCGAAAGTATGCTCGCAGTGTGGGCAGCGCAGCTCGACTCGCTGTGGCCCCAGACCGTTGATGCGGTTATAGAGATCCTGCAAGTAGGCCAGATCTTCGGCGAAGAGGCCCTCGATCACAGCAGGATTGATCTGCGTAAGCCTGCCGAGCTTGATCACCACACGCGAGAGCAGAATCACGATCAGGTAGGCTGGGAGATTTTGCACACGTGGATCTCTCATCGGAAAAATCTCATCGGCGGCAGTTGCCAGGCGCATCACACCCTGGCGGTGCAGATTGCCTTCCTTGTCTACATAACCTTTGGGCAGTTCAAACTCGTGCTCGATGTTGAACATCTTATACCCTCGTGATTCCTTCATGGGACAGCGTCAAGGTGTTGATGGCGATATCATTGCCTTTGGCGTTGAAGGCCGGTCCTTCCATCTTGGAGGGCCAGGCGCTGACAAAGTTCCAGCGCGCTACTTCAGTGCTGTTCGCCAGGTCATAGACGACAATCGAGCCATTTTTGCGCACAACATTGCCCTCGATGATCTGCTGCCGCCAGTCCCACAATTCTGTGGCATTGGTCATTCCCCACTTGAGGACGATATCGGTATAGGTGGTCTTGCCGGGCAGCTTGCGAACGGTCGTATTGTTGCCGCCCTCGCGCGTTTCAATCACCTCGGTCGTTGTGCCCAGTCCTGAGCATTCGATAAAGTTCGCCTGAGCGATGCCATCCAGTTCCACAAGAAAGTTAAAAACGCGGTAGGGATCGACCCTTTGTCCTGTTTGTGTCATGAATAACCCCCTTAACCTTCGCTTGTCTGGGATGCGCCATCCCACATAGCGATGCGTACAATCACAAATTCGGCTGGCCGCACAGGGGCAATGCCGATCTCAATAATGATCTGCCCCAGTTGGCGCACGGCATCTGTGTTCTGTTCTTCAGAGATGTTCACGTAGAAAGCTTCGCTGGCCTTCTTGCCGAAGAGCGCGCCTGAACGCCACACCCGCGAGAGGAACTCGCTGATGGTGCGCTCCAGCTTCTTCCAGAGAGTGGGATCGTTTGGCTCGAAGACGGCCCAGCGCAGCCCCTGGATCAGCGATTGCTCAACGAAGATGAAAAGTCGGCGCACATTGATGTAGCGCCACGCCACCTGATCTGGCTGCGCGGTCGTGCGCGCTCCCCATACGATGGGCGGCTGACCGGGAAAGATGCGCAGCACGTTGATACCGGCAGCGTTGAGCGTGCCCTGGTCCGTATCGCTGAGCAGGGTTTCCAGGCCCCGCGCTCCCGTGATGAACTCGTTCGCGGGAGCCTTGTGGACGCCGCGCTGGCTGTCGCTTCGGGCGTAGATGCCTGCCAGATGCCCAGAAGGGGGAACCAGCAGAGTCTCGTTGCCGGTAGGCCCTGCTGGGTCGCTGACCAGAATCCAGGGGTAATAGAAAGCGGCAAAACCGCGTGGGGAGACAAGCGCGCCAACCTGCGTGGTCAGATTATTGGTGCCGGTTATTGCTGATCCCTGGGTGGCATCGAGAATGGCGAAGCGATCTCCCATATCCTGGCAGTGGGCGACCGCGTCGGTCTGGATAGCGCTAAGCGTCGCTGCATCAAGGCCATCGCGCACGCTGAGACAGAGCAGCTGGACATCGTTGATGGCTGCCAGCGCATCCAGCGCGTCCTGATATTGTTTTTCGCCAATCGCGCCCAGTTGATCATCCAGGCCACCGGTGAGGTTGGTGGGGCTGCTGAACTGCACCGGGATGTTCATGGGCGGGGGCTGTGTGTTTGGCATGGGTGGCAGCGTGACATTGGCCAGCGACGAGTTGACGATGCGTGCGAAGTAGCGGCTGTGTCTTGGGTTCATCGAGAGGTTGGTAAATTGCTCGGAGATCGGTGGCTGCGCCGATGGTTGGGTAACGTTCAGTGTGAACTCTATCGTGGTGACGCTGACCGCTGCTGTTGGTGCTTGCGTCAACTGGTAGCCGTTGATCAGCCCAGTGCCGCTCAGCGTCACAAAATCATTGATCAGGCTATCGACAACATGAGCCTCTTGCGGCGTGCCCTGCGCCAGGTTGATGACGCTGCCCGGCTCGATGCCCACGCTGTTCTGAACGCGGAAGGTCTTCTGATTCGCTACCAGGTCGGCGATGCGCACAAAGGCCGTAGCCCCGGCTGTGCCTGTCAGATTGCTCGCCAGCAGAAGCTGGTTGCCCTGTATCTGACTGATTTGTGCTCTCTCCGTCGTGTTCTCAATGGTTATCACGTCTCCACTGCGAAATTGGGCCGCGTCGGCTGCGTTCTGCAAGGTGATCGTTTTAGCAGAGGCCGAAGTAATGGCCGCGCGACTTCTCTGCACAACAGCGTTTTGCGAGCTACCGACGATAGACGCGTTCTGTACCCCTACCAGAATGCTCTCACCTGTCTTACCATCGCGCTTCGCCGTGACCACCAGTGTTGGTGCCGCCCCTGTGCCGGACCGGTCATTGAGATTGAGCTTTGCGGTTTGCGCCGTCCCTACACGCACCATATAGGCGATGGTGCCCCCGTTGCTGAAGAAACCGCGCACGGCGTAGGGGGTGAAGAACCTTTTGGCGGGATCGGGCGGGTAATCGCCAAAGAGCGTCTTAAATTGCGTCCAGTTTGTAACTCTGGTCGGCACCTTGATCGGCCCGTAGAGCGCAGGTCCGATGAAGGCGGCGGTGCTTGTTCCGACTCCTGCGATTGGTCCGGTAGCCGGGATCTCTTCGATGAAAACACCCGGTGTGGTGTAGTTCGGCATGTCGTTCTCCTCTTATGCCTTATAATGGTGTAAGATTCACATCATAGAAACCACTTTGTGTAGGCACGCTTATACTGCGGCTCCCCTCCTGAAAGCCGACTGCGCGTACCGTCAGAGTATAATTGCCTGCTGCGATGCGCTCAATGAGAAAACGTCCATTCTCATCGCTGACGTAGGTTTGCCCTGTCTGGTCCAACCGCACCCAGGCAGATGCAACGGGCCTGGGTGGCGTGTTTGCGTCCCAGATGGTTCCTCCGATGGTATAGAATAGTCGATCTCCCACCAGACCAAGGCCCAAGGTGGTGATCATCGGACCACTGACGGGCGGCTGGTAGGGAAGCGCGATAGTGACTTTGTATTCCAGTGATGGTCTGAGCTGTCCTCCAATGGCGCTCCAGAAATCGCTGGTGGCCTTGCTGGTATCTGGCAGGATGGTCGCACTTGCAGCGCCAGGCTGAGCAAGGTATGCTCATCCAACTCCGGTCCACCGGCGGGTGTGGCCTGTGCAGGGCTCCAGGCCGTAATACAGTACGACAACTTCACACGGGTCGGCGCAGGCAACCTATCGATGGTGCCATCAGCGTTGCGGCGCAGGATCGGCTCAATGTTGCGTAGTTCACGATCTTCGTTGATCTCGTACAGATAACAGTTGAGCGTGCTCCTGGTCTGAGAGAGCGGCTTAAAGTTCTTGTCAGGTAGGGCAAAGCTGAGGTCAAAGGTCAGCGGATTCCCGAACTCCAGCAGGAACAACTGCTCCAGCGTTCTATCGAGGTCGCTAATCACGCTAAGATTGCTTATGACCATCTGTCTGCTCCTGCCTGCTCGGATATTATGCTTTTATCAGAGCGAAATACTCGCCGAAGACCGCTTCGGTACAGGTCTTGCCCATTTTCTGAAACTCGCGCCTGGCTGCCAGGATGAGGTGCTTCATATGAATACACTGATCGTCGGCTGCTGCCAGAAAAGAGGCATTGAGGACGATGTTTTTGATGTTGCCGCCAGCCAGCTTGAACTGCCGGGCCAGGAAGATAAAGTCGATGTCGTCGCTGAGCGGCGCGGTTGCCGGAAAATGCCCTCGCCAGATGCGGTAGCGGTAGGGTTCATCGGGAAAGGGCAACTCAACACTGAACTTCAGGCGGCGGATAAACGCCTCATCCATGTTGTTGCGCAAATTAGTCGCCAGGATGGCTATACCATCGTACTCCTCCATTTTCTGCAGCAGGTAACCCACCTCGATGTTGGCATAGCGATCATGCGCGTCGTGAACCTGGGAGCGCTTCCCGAACAGGGTATCTGCCTCGTCAAAGAAAAGGATGGCGTTCGTGCTCTCCGCGGCGGTGAAGATGCGGTCCAGGTTCTTTTCGGTCTCTCCGATATACTTGCTGACCACTTGCGACAGATCGATTTTGTAGAGGTCGAGGGCCAAGGTATGCGCGATGACCTCTGCCGCCATAGTTTTGCCCGTCCCAGGCAGTCCGGAGAAAAGCACATTGAGGTCTTTTCCCAGATGCATCTTGCGCTCAAAGCCCCATTCGCCGTACACGATATGACGATATCTGGCCTGGTTGCAGATTTCTCTCAATTGGGCCTGTTGATCGAGCGGCAACACAATATCATCCCAGGTAGAGCGCGGCTCAATTTTGCGGGCCAGCGCTTCTATGTTATGACTGGACTGCCCACGAGCGGCAACAAACAACTCCTCACGAGTTGGCTGTTCGCTCGGCAGCGTGGCCGCCACCTGCGCAGTGGACTGCACAGCAGTTCTCCAGAGTGCAGCATGGCGTGCAGAAATGACTGCATCGCAGATTTGTCCTGGCGTGAGCCGATAGCGCATCGCCAGATCATCTAACACCTGCGCTCCCAGCGTCAGCGCGTTATCTCCCAGGTACATCTGCCAGTACCTTCGGCGCTGCGCGAATGCGGGCGTCGGAAAATATACAGGGATCACATCCGCTGCCCTATAGCGACTCTGTGGCGGGACAGGGAGACGTGCCTGCGTGCCTGCCAGAATAGTGATACCCTTGCTGCCTGACAGTGCACTCAACAGGCTTTGTAGGGCTTGTTCATCACTGCTGAGCCCATCCAGATTCTCCAGATACAGCAAGGCATCCTGAAACCACGCCTCGCGGAATACGCGCTTGAAGATCTGCCCGGGCTCGTGAGCAGCATTGAGCGCACCCGACACGTCGACGATCAACAGAGGCATGCGCATACTGGCAGCCAACCCCCGGGCTGTGTGAAGCTTCCCCACGCCGCGCTGTCCATGAAAAAACAGCCGCAGAGGGTAAGCTTTTTTGAGGTCCCGACGTGCCAGCAACGTGAGTACACTTGACAATTCCTCAGAGGTGTCGCCGCGCGGAGGTTCATGGAATTGGAGCGTGGCGAAAGCGGCGAGCGACGCACTCACTCCTGGCTGTGCCAGCAGCAGGCGCACCACTTGCTCATCTAGCTTGAGATAATGCGACAGGAGCAATGGTTGAAACTGGGATGACTCAGGAATGAGATGCAGCAGGCCATGCTTGATCAGAGGCGCATCGGGGCCAAAGTGCGCACGGGATGTCAGCCTGATTGCTGGAGTAGCACACAACAGGTTGAGCATCAGATCAACGCTTGGCCGCTTACGACTCACATCATCCTGGAGATAGGCATACAGCCGTTCATAGCGCAGATCAAGTTCGGGAGCCAGTGCAATCATCATCACGTCGATGTCAAAGGGGGACAGGTCAAATTCCTTGATGAGCCACGTCAACGGCCCTGCTTCGCCGCCTGCTGTCGGGTGCAGCTCTAGCTGAGACTCCTCTACATAGAGCAAGGAAGCAGCAGGTGGGGAGGCTAGCAACTGCTCTACCTCGGCATGGCTGATGTGAAGACCTCGGAAAAGATCCGCGGTCCTCTCTGGTCCGTAGACATCCTGCGCGATGATGCAAGCCTGTTCCAGCAGACCATCCAACCGTTGCAGTGCTGCCAGCAGGCTGCTCAAATTGGCATTCCGTTTATTGATTTGTATCGAAACCGGGGCAACTTCCACGAATTCAGACACTTTCTTTACAGCATGTTCTGAGCCCTTGTAGCCTCCACTCTTTAGACGAGGCAGAAATTGATTTTTCGCGGATGTGTTTTTCTCCTTCACCTGAGCTAGGCTTTGTCCAAATTAGACCGCGAAAGTGAGTGTGGATCCAGCGCAATCCGCTGGTTTTCACAAAGAATTCTTTGCTCAACCAACCCCTGGTTGTGATAGAGGGGGTCAAGACCACTCGATACGTTGCCATTGCATCCTCTCAGACCTGGGTGAATCTCAGAATATTACTTCAATCATTCCGTGGCATGATCATCCTGAATATCCGCATCAGATGAGCCTTCTCCTAACCTCTCACTCGGCTGCTCCTCGTTCCTTTCTTTCTCTCCCTGGTTTGCTTGTCCAGGTGAGTACGCTAAGCTAGTTTGCAGAAATGCTACAAGCTCTGAGAGGTCGAGCGCCAACCGTTTTCCCGTGTGGACATCCTCGATAGTTCCGCGAATGAGCTTGCCATCATTTCCTACCCAGAGGTGTGCCACAAACGAAACGTATCCACCTGACACTAATGATTGCGGATTTGCTGCATCATTGTTCAACTTGTATGCCTTCTCTCTGCCCGTGGCATCCAGTGACACGTCCCTCTTCTACCCATTTCCCTCTTTTTCTCGCGTCATGGATAGAACCGCTTAGGAACAAGTATGCCATGAGTCGCTCAATTTTCACTTAAAATTGACTTAGCTTGTGTTTTAACCAGCGAAGTCAAAAAGCAAGCAAAACCTGAAAAACAAGCCAAATATGCGATACTATAGATATGAAAACCTCTTCCCTGGAATCGCTGACAAGCTTTCGTCAGCACATGTACGAACTCTTCAACCGGCGTTGTGATGCGCTCTTTGACCTGACCGATGCGTTGCTTACTACTGGCCCCATGCTCTCTCCCGAGCATTTGAGCCTGGCTTCCAGCTTTCAGCGCGGCTGGGGCAGTGTCTACGACGCGCTGGTCGATGGGCAAATCGACGGCCAGGCGGAAAACCCTTGGCCGAAGGCAAATTGACCCCCTATCGCGTGCGCTGAGCGTTTCCATCACTGCTGCGACGACTCCCCATACTCGCGAGCCTACCGAAACCCTGCGGACGCTCGCCTGGACAGCCCAAAGGTTGCCTCTCGGGACATGCTCCACGTTATCCCGCCGTCAAAAAGGCCACCTAAACGCTCCTTATATGTTAATATGATTTCAGACCCTTTTGAACAAGAGTTCGCAGGG
>WNGD01011745.1_pt1 | contig 14816 bp, 15 predicted proteins | sample 5400671 | NCBI WGS metagenome assembly WNGD01 (sample SAMN13153369, study PRJNA577476) | soil metagenome | isolation source: 40 cm soil or saprolite under grassland replicate 2 | place: USA:California | collected 2016-06-15 | reverse complement strand
TTTCGGATGACGAATTGGCTGCGCTCAATCTTTCCAAGGACGCTTTTCATGGGGAATGGAATTACACCATCAAGCCCCAAATTGCTTAATCATTTTATTCGTGGAAGACTCCTTAGTCCATTTTTCAGTGGAATGATCCTAAGAGCCTGGGAGAGCGTGCGTATGCGCCCACCCTTGATGGTAAAGCCAGAATGCAGATCTTGCAAAACTGTTTCCCGGTCGGTAAAGAAGCGATTGTGCGGCGGCACATTCCAGATTCTGGGGAAATTGACGGGAAATTCCGGTTGTTCAACGCTCGTATGTTTAACGCGCGGAGAGCCAGCAGAGCGCGGAGAGGATCTGCCAGACACACGTTTGATCTCGGCCAGCAGCACTTCACGAGCTTCGGCCTCGTCTCGTCCCACAAGATCAATAGAGGGGAGCAGGGATACTATACCCTTCAATCGATCCTGGCTCTCACGCACCTGCACAGGCAACAGCGTGCTCTGCGCGGGCTCCTGCCTGAAAATCTGCGCCGACCCGGCGTGCGTTTCCAGCTCGTTCAAATAGTCGGGCGAGAGCACCACCAGCGTATGCTGGCTCTGATCGATTGCATTCTGCATATTTTGCACGAAGTTCTGTCCCGGCTGGAATTGCCACGTCTGTAGCATAACAGAATAATGAGCATCCTCTAACTGCCAGGCAATCCATTCGGCCCAGAGCCTGTCCGCGCTGCTATAGCTCACAAAAAAATCTTTGGTGGCCATGATCCTCTTCTCCCTTCGTCGCGTAATTGCTCTCTACTACGGCCCAGGAAACGGGGGTGGAGTTGTCGGCCTGTGCGACCCCCTTATGTCATCAAGAAGCTGCTGTCGTGCCGTCGCTTCATCCTTGCCGGCCAGGTCGATATACGCAATTGGTCCCAGTATTCCATTGAGTTGCTTCTTACATTCTCGTACATGCACGGGCACCAATTTACCCTTCTCCCCTTTGGGGTCCTGCCGAAATGCAGCCGTCCATTCAGGCACGGTATATGTTGCTTTCAAATAATCGGGAGAAAGCACAGCTATCGTACGCTTAGAATTCTTACTGGCTTTGTCCATTTTATGTATAAAGTTCTGTCCTGCTTTGAAATCCCAGCTTTGAAGAATCACAGAATAGCCAGCATCCTGCAATTGTTGAGCAATCCATTCGGCCCATTGCTTGTCCGCGTGGGTGTAGCTGATGAAAAAGTCTTTTTTAATTGCCTGCCTCCCTTCTTTAACGAAACATTGATCTACTGTCGCATAGTCTTTTTTGTTATTTTATATCTTTCAAACAATAGTATATCTCTTTCGATCAGATATCTCAACTGCAAGAGCCAAAAGGTAGGGTCAAAAGAGTTGGACTTTTCCTGCCCCCTCTTGCATCTCTAATAAATAGAGGCAGGAAAAGAGATCCTCGCATCAGCTTTTTTGCGTTATAATTATATGTATCACCTGGATGGAGTCTTGTTATGCAGCCAGTTCAACAGGTGCCGCGCCCCGCGCAGCGGCTCGCCTCACAATATCATCTTGGAGAGCTCCAGGCTGTCTATGAACATGGAAAAGATCTCTGGCTCGCCCGCCTGCCCGGCCTCTTTGCGCTTCTCGTGGGTGCCGCGCTTCTCTATTATTTCTTCTCCGCATACGATGCTATCTTTAGCAACTGGCCCGCGTGGCAGATGGTCTTTGTGCCAATTATCGGCTGCGGCTGGCTCTGCGTGGGCCTGTGGATGATATTTTTCCCCTGGTTCGCTCCCGAGCAACGCGTCTTTGTCTACCAGGAAGGGCTGGTCTACACAACCCGTCACTCTGAGGTGATGCGCTGGACCCAGATGGAACGGTTCTGGAAGGACGTTCGTTTCGATCGCAGGATGCGCAAGTTCAGTTCGTATGTGGTACGCCGCAACGATCGCGCCTTCTTTGTGTTCAGACACGATCTGCTCGATAGCGAGAAGTTGGGGATGTTGTTGGAAGAAGAGATCACACGCCGCCTGCTCCCGCGCGCCATCGCGGCCTACGATGCCGGAGATACCGTGCTCTTCGACGATGTTGCCGTCAGCAAACGCTGGCTCCGCGTCAGACAGGGGAGCAAAAAGCTGGCCTGGCGCGATTTCGCCAGCATGCATATCGATGAAAGATCAATCGAGCTCTACAAAAAGAATATGAACGAGACGTGGGCAACGCTCAAGGTTGCAGCTATACCGAACGTTAGTATCCTCAAGGGCCTGATCGACCATGCGCAACGCGAGGCGATGCTCGCTACGTCGCCACACATAATGGCCTATAGATCAGGCTTTTCGGTCCTCTTCGGCCCTCTAGCAATCAATCAGCAGGGTGTCAAGATCGAGAACGGCGGTCACATCCTGCCGTGGGACGAGATCGCCGCGATCGGCGTCGGCGAGAGCGAGGTTATCATTAGAAGAAAGGATAGTCTCACAAACTGGTATGTCTTCCCCCTCTGGATGATACCCGACGCGCCGGGATTGGCGGCATTACTCAACTATATTTTGCAGACCGCGCGCTAAGATTTACTGTGCGAGTCACTACGCTTTATCCTTCCAGTTCCACCATTTTAGCAGTTCCGGCTCGTGCTGCTCGTGCGAGGCATAGTAGACGGCGCAGCGAAAGACGTAGAGCATACAGCGATCAATCTGCGTACCCTGCATGACGCACAATCTGTCGTATAACTCGACCGGGTCCTGTCCCTTCAGATCCTGGACGGAGCGCAGCCCCAGGTTCCAGAGATCCTCCGCGATGCTCTTGCCAACGCCGGGGATGACGCGCAACTCTTTTAAGACTGCTGCTCGCTCTGTTGTTACCATATTAACCCACTGCCTCCGCGAAGGTCAGGATATAGCCGTTGCAGTCCTGGATCGCGAACTCCTGCGCTCCATAAAAAGTGGTGTGCATCTCCTGCACAATAGTGACCTTATCCTTCAGGATCGCGTGGAGCTCTTCGACGCCTTCGATATCAATATAAAACGTCAGTGCGCCCCCGATTTCTTTTTGTTGGAGGGCCGGTATCTCTTCACCGAGGCTCGCCCGCGCTTGAAACATGATCTCGACGCCATCGCGCTTCATCATCGCCCAGTCGAATTGTCCCTTCTCGGGCACAGATGTCAGGAGCTCAAATCCAAGAGTCTCTTTGTAGAACTGTATTGTGCGGTTGACATCCTCGACCATGATGTTGGGGGTCAGTTTCTTCAATGTTATCGTCATGTCGATTACCTCCTATTCTGGCTGTGGATGCTCATTACAAACGTCCACAGCCATCAAGCGTTGACTAGCTCACAGGCTCGCCCAGCATGACCAGTGCGTGCCGGTCGGGCGTCTGTACGTTGAAGACCTGGCCGAAGGGTAGGGAGAGCACGGGCGTGGTGCCCGCTCCGTTGGCGGTGTACGCGCGATGCAATCCTGCCAGGTCGTCTGTCTTGAAGTACAGTTCGACCGTGCCGGCTGGGGGCGTCTCGTCGGATGCCAGGTTCAGTCCGAAGCCGATCTTCTCTTCGCTGCCGATCAGACTGCGAAAAACGGGCCCGTTCTGCTCCGGCAGGGACTTGAAGCCCAGTTTCTCCGTGAAGTACGCCAGGGACTCTTCGAGATTCGCGACATAGAAGACCACAAAGTCGAGTGTCGGTATCGTTGCCATTATGTTGCTCCTTACTGCGACGCTTGCAGCGCCGTCATTCATCGTTTTTCCTATACCAGTAGTATAACCCGGAGCAGTGACAACAGTATGTCAGCAGCGAAATGACTTTGCAAAGTTATCGCGCATAATTCTGTAACATCTTGCACGCCTCTGCGGCGAGGAGTTCTCTAAGTGAAGCGGGTTCCAGTATCCGCACATGGCTCCCCCAGCCGAGGAACCACTGCGCTACTTCGCTCTCCTGCCGTATTCTGAGCGTGACCAGCAACCCCTCGTCGGTCTCCTCTTCGGAGGTGACGTAGTAAGAACGGTTCTCATGCACCCAGCGCGCAATCTCTCGATCGAACAGTGCACGCACAACTAGATTGCGCTCGCGGCTTTCCGTGTTGCGTCCCATCTGGAAATCGGCGGGACGATTGAAGGTGGCGGACAATAATTCCAGGTCGTCGATGCGGTCGAGGCGGAAGTTGCGGATGTCCTGTCGAGTGTGACAATATGCTACGAGGTGCCAGTTATTGAGGAAATAGGCCAGTCCATAGGGATCTGCCGAGCGTGTGGTGGCCGCGCTCTGCCCGTCGCTGCCGTAACGTGTATGATAGCAGAAGCGCACGGTGATACGGTCCAGGATAGCGCGCCTTAACTGTTGCAGCGTCTCCCTCTCTTTGGAATTGTAGGTGAGGCCCGTGCCGACGAAGCGGATATTGCTCTGAAGATAGTGCACGTCGGCGCGCAGCTTTTCGGGCAGCACGCCCTCGATTTTGCGACCCGCTCCCTCGGCTGCCATGCGATACTGCGCGTCGAAGTTCTGGGCCATGAAGTCGCTCCCCAGGAGCAGCATCGTGGCCTCCTCACTGGTGAAGCTGAGCGGCGGCAGGAAGTAGCCTTTCATAAGCGCGTAGCCCTGCCCAGGCGTTGCGACTATCGGTACGCCAGCCTCGCACAACGCCAGGATATCGCGGTAGATGGTGCGCTTACTGGTCTCGAAGGTGTCGGCGAGATCTTCGGCCCGCTGCCTGCCCCTGCGTTGCAGCTCCAACACGATAGCCAGCAATCGATCTGTTTTATTCATAACTCTTGCCATCCTGTAAACACTACGCTTCCAACGTCTCATATCATCACGCTTTTATATATTAATATCAGTTCCCTATGAGAATAAGATCATTATGATGTATGTGATATATCCCATGTCATGGGAAGCCTTTTTACGCCGTACACAAACAAACTGGCAACCGGCTGCAACGGACTGACCATGATGTCCGACCAGAGTTTGAGGCGCTGCTGGTCCGCGACCGGCACGCCGAGCAACTCCGCGATCACGATGATGGGCAGCGGATTCGCCAGGTCCTTTATAATGTCCAGCGCGCCCTCCTGGGCCACGGCGTCGAGATGCGTGTGCACGATCTCTGTAATGCGCGGCGCCAGATCAGCGATTGTGCGCGGCGTGAACGCCTGGCTGACCAGGGAGCGGAGTTGCCGGTGACGCGGCGGGTCCGTCCACAGGAGCGGGCGCGCCGTCTTCCCCTCGTCGATGGGTGGACCGCCCCTGATCGCCTGCTGCGACGAGAAAAGGTCCGCATTGGCGATGACGCGCTGCACATCGCCATAGCGCGTGATGAACCAGCTATTGAACTCCGGCGCATAATAGACTGGCTGCCTCTCCCGCATTATGCGATACCACGGAAAGGGATTGAGCGGGTCCTTGGAGATTTGGGCCGCCAGGGAGTCGCGGGACCCCTGTAGCAATTTATTCTTGCTCACATTCTGTCTCGGCACATAGTAGTACACAAATTTATTGGTTATAGTATACTATGCAACCGTGACAGGTCAAAAATGAGTACATTATTTATTCCTGCGCTCCTCTTTTCCGCGTACCAGCGAGGTGAATACGCCAATGAACGCGATGGCGGCGCAGACGAGAAACGTTACCTGGAAGCTGTGCGCGAAGGTCTGTTGCAACGCGCCGACCTGTGCGGCAGGAGTGTGCCCGCTCGCCAGGATGCTGCCAGCCGCAGCGCCGCCCAGACTCACGAAGATCGCGCCTGCCAGCGCGACACTCACGCTCTGCCCCATCGTACGACCCGTCGCCAGGAAGCCTGCTGCGCTCCCTTGCTGCTCACGGGGCACGGACCCCAGCAGGGCGCTGTTGTTCGGCGATTGGAACATGGCCTGTCCCACGCCTGTGAGGACCAGGCGCCAGATGATGTCGAAGAGCGAGCTCTGCGCGTTGAGCTGGCTGATGAATACCAGCCCTATGCACGCGATAGCCAGACCACCAGCCGCTAACCAGCGCGACCCGATCCGGTCGGCGAGCGAGCCGCTGAGCGGCGCGATACAGGCGATGGTGAGCGGCAGCGGCGTGAGCAGGAGTCCGGCCTCCTCGATCGGGAAGTTGCGCAACTGCTCCAGGTAAAATGGCATCATAAAGCTCACGGCGAAGAGCGCCAGGAAGTTCAATACGAGGCTGAGGTTCGCCGAGACAAAGACGCGCCGCCGGAAGAGCGACAGGTCGATGACGGGATTGGGCACGCGCATCTCGACGAAGGGCAGCAGCACCAGGGCCGCCACACCTATGACCATGAGAGCGATAAGTGTGGGCGAGCTCCAGCCCAGTTCTTGTCCGAACGAAAGACCCGCCGTCAGTCCGGCCAGCCCGATGGCGAGCAGTATAGCTCCCCACGGATCGAAGCGGCCAGGATTGCGACGCAGCCGCTCGGTGAGCACGCGCAGCGTCGCAATGAGGCCCATAATCCCTATCGGAACGTTGACATAGAATATCCAGCGCCAGCTAAAGTACGCGGTGATTAATCCACCGAGCGTGGGTCCGACACTCACGCCCAGAGCGACGATGACAGCGTTGAGTCCGAGCGCGCGTCCTCGTTCCTGCGGTGGGAAGGCCGTGGTGAGCATCGCGGGACTTACAGCCATCAGCAGCGCGCCGCCCAGTCCCTGCAACGCGCGCGCTGTTATCAAGAAGCCGAGCCAGGGCGCAAGGCCACACAGCGCGGAACTGCCCGTGAAGAGGATGAGGCCCCCCACCCAGACTGCCTTGCGCCCGATCATATCCGCCAGGCGCCCGGCGGTTAACAATATGGACGCCGTAGTGACCAGATACGCGATAATGACCCAGGAAACCGCGCCGTTCAGGGGTACGCCAAAATACTGCGCGATCGCTGGCAGGCTGATATTCACGATGGAGGAGTCGAGCGTTGCCATAAAGACACCTATGGCGACGATCCCCAGTACCGCCCATTTACCCGCTCGCTCCCCATCGTCTGGTCTTCCCGCTCGCTCCCCATCGTCTGGTCTTGCGGAAGGCGCCACGCCCGGCGTCATAGCTATCTTCGTCGATTTGATCTCTTGTTGCTTCATTGTAAGGTCTCTTCTTAACGATGCTTACATCCATTTTGAGTAGGGATGGGGCAAGCTCCCGTCCGGTTTTTCTCTCCCCGACACATTTTTATTACCCCTGCGACCGGGGTAGGGACCAGCCTCGGCGCGTCCGTGATTTATCGGTTTCCTCACCTGACATGTAGATATACATGCCTTCATATGTACTGAACGTTTATTTACATGGAACGTGTAGGAACATGATAAATCCGGACGCGCTGGAAGCTGGTCCCTACCCACAAAAATCTCTCGTCTGAAATGTGTCAGTGAGAGACCTATCCGGTTTTCCGAGAACGCTACTCCTTGACCTGATCGCCCTTTCTGAGCCGGATGGAGGCAAGCCCCATCCCTACTCAAGCGTCCTGCAAGCTGCGTCATCATGTTCTTTCGTCAGGTGATATGCAAAATATATGTACGCACAAAGAAGTAGATAGTCATGGCGACGCCGACCGCGATAACGAAGCCACGCACCAGCCTGGGATCGATCTTGCGCGCGTAGTACGCTCCACCATAGCCGCCGATGATAGCGCCGACGATCATAAGGATTGCCTGGGGCCAGAAAACCGCCCGCGCGATGATAAAGGCGACCATAGCTATGCCATTGATGCAGGTCGTTAGCACCGTCTTCAGTCCGTTCATGACGTGAATGTTCTCCATACCCATCAGCGCCAGGGTTGCCAGCATCAAGATGCCGATGCCTCCTCCAAAATAACCCCCGTATGTGGCGATGATGAGCTGCGCTATGGAGATGCCGATGAGCCTGAGAGGCGTAAGTTGCGCCTTGCCCGCGTCGCCTACGCGCAGTCTGGCTGTGATCGGTCCGCTGAAAGCAAAGAGCAGGGTCGCTAATAATAAAAGATAGGGGATCAAGCCTTCAAAAACCACAGCCGGCGTGCTGAGCAACAGGATAGCGCCAAAGATACCGCCGATCAGACTTGTTCCCACCATGAGAATGAGGAAGCCGCGCTTCTGCTGCGCCACCTCCCGCCGGTAGGCGCCTATACTGGCCACCGATCCGGGCCAGAGTGCGGTGGTACTGGTTGCGTTTGCCTGAATAGCGGGCACACCGGCAAATAGCAGCGACGGGAATGTGAGAAAGCTGCCACCTCCTGCCACTGCGTTGAGCGTACCACCGACGACGGCGGAGATGAAAAGCAGCGCTATTTGCGGAAATGTCATGGGCAAAAACCTTTAGCGACTCAAATAACATCATTATCTTTGAGTATATCACGTTCATACTGTCGTCAGTAGACCTGTAGTGTGAGTACTTTCTTGACGACGCGGCACCTCATGGGGGATAATTGTTGCCAGTCGCACCTGGATCAGAGCCTACCAGCTAGAGATGACAGCTGCGGGCGATATTCAAAGCTTCTCAGGAGAAAAGACGATGTTGCAGTATCCCGTACACAAGCGTCTGTGGTCACCCATCAAGAGGGGCTCTCTCTGTTCGGCGCTCCTGTCTTTTTGCCTCCTCTTCTTTACGCTGTCAGCCTGTAGCACTGCCGGAACCGGTGGAAGTACTCCCACGCCGACATCAGTGCCCTTTACCGTGACGAGCATCGATCTCTCGGTCAATCCCACGAGTATCGCGGGCAAAACCTGTGGGAGCCTCGCCAGCTTCACCTATACCGCGATCTTCCATATCCCGGCACACACCGCTGGTGGCACCATTCAGTTTACCTATACTCTCAACAATGGGCACTCGCAGACCACCGGCACGGTGACGGCCGGTGCCAGCGAGACCAGCAAGACGTTTACGTTCGTCAGCTCTGGCGCCCTCCCTCCCGACCACACCTATCCAGGAACGGCGATCGTCATGGTCACCAGCCCAAATAACGCCTTCTCGCCTTCGGTGAAGTCGAGCGGGGCCTGCGTGGAGCCGAGGCCATTCCAGGTGACCGCCGTCTCGATGACGGTCAACCCGACCAGCATCGCTGGCAAGAGCTGCGGGACTTTCCTCACCGTCACCTATACGGCGATGTTCCACCTGGCCCCCGACGGTCCTGGGGGTACCATTCAATTTGAATACACGGTCAATAACGGGCGTGGCTCCAACATGGCGAGCATCACGGTCGCTCCTGGCCAGACGACAGCAAACTACTCGTTTCGGTGGTCGGGTGATCTCCCTGCCGATCACACGTACCCGGAGCCGGGGGGAGTGATCGCGCATAGCCCGAATGAAATCAGTTCGTCATTGCTTGGGCCGAGCGGAACGTGCAGTTAGAAGAGAGCCGTACAAGCGGAAGCAAAGGGAAGCAGACGATTTAGAAGGGATTTCCAGGGTGCGTTCGTCGCTGTATGAGTCTCTATGTTGTAATCGCAGGTTGCTTCTGTAATGCAAACCATAGGCCAAGCATAAAGATGGTCAGTACAATGACAAAAGGCAGCAGCGACCACAGGCCCACACGCTGCGCGAGATTGCCCGCCAGCCAGGGGAACAGCGCTCCTCCCATGCTGCCCAGGCTGGCGAGAAAGCCTATGGCGCTGGGCAAGATGCGCGCCGATACGAGCTTCGACATGAGCGCGATGGTGGTGGGGAAGATCGGTCCCAGGCTGAAGCCGATGAGCCACAGCGCGCCGGCTGATACGATCTCTACCGGCACCAGCCAGACCAGCAGCAGTCCGACTACGACCCCGACCAGGCACAGTTCTATCAATCTCTGCGCGCCGATTCGTTGCGCGACCTTCGCCAGAGCTAAACGCCCTACCGTCAAGCCCAGCCAGTACCCACTGACGACCCAGCCTGTTAGGAGTAGCGCGCCATGCCGTTCTTCGGTCAAGAAACTGTAGCTCCAGCTCCCCAGGCTGACCTCGGAACCAACGTAGAAAAGCAGGAACAGCGCTCCCAGCCAGACGACGCGCAGCCTGAGCGCCGTCGCCAGCACGTTGCCTTCGGCGGGCAGCTTCTCCTGGTGCGGCCCATTCCCGAAGAAGACGCCCAGCCCCAGCAGCAGGACGATACTCATCCCGCCCCATACGAGGTAGACGCTGTTCCATCCCCACTGTAGCGCCAGCAGGCTGGAGGCGACGACTGGTCCCAGCCACGCGCCGGCCCCGTAAAAGGCGTGCAGGTAGTTGAGCATGGCCGTGCTGCGCGGCAGACCCGCTATGTACGAGTTCAGTCCCGCGTCGAGCATCGCTCCCCCCATGCCCAACAGTAGACCGGCACCCAGCAGGACAACGAAGGGTGGCATCAGGCTCAGTATGCCCACACCGAGCAGAAAAATGGTCGTGCCGACCATCAAAAACAGGCGGTTTCCCAGCTTCTCGATAAGCAGCCCGTTGTTGAAGGATGCGATGAAATAGCCGACCGTACTGCACAGGAAGAACAGTCCGATGGTCGCGTTATTCACCTGATAGTGTGTCCGTATGCTCGGCAGGAGTACGCCCAGCGCGCCGTCGTTGGCCCCGATCAGTATAAATGCACCATAAGATAGAAGTATTGTTGCGTTGCCCCTACGGGCCGTCTCACGCGCTGGTGAAGCCTGAGCGTCTGGCAAATGTGCAGATTGAGCTGTTTTCTGTCCAGTAGTTGAATCTGTTTGAGTGAGTTTAGGGTCTGGTTTTTGCATCGAAGTCTTTAACCTTGCTAGTGTGGTATGGCACCAAAAGAAGAAAGGGTTCCGCGCGGTAGTCATTGAAATGACCTTGATGAGCCCTGCTGATTACAGCAACAATACACATGTGTCATTTTATCATTTATACCGCGTGCCTGGGAAAGAAGTATCGGGCTGTGGAGTGACCGCAGTCAAGTAAGCGTCCGAAATTTCACGATTACTGCTTTATAATCGTATGCTGCTTGCGGTGCTGGCTCGTATACAGACATGAGTTATCCCAGTAACTGTTCTGAAAACAACTGTTTTCATGCCGGGTGGTGTCGCCCGGACATGAGCGTCTGTTCAGGAGAAGCCAGCTCGCTCTGGCCTGACGAGAGAGAACACATATCGATCGGGGGAGAGAACAAATTTCGATGTGGGTAGGGACCAGCTTCAGCGCGTCAGGATTTATCGTTTTCCTCTCCTGAAATGCATATTTACGTGTATTCATGGATAATAAACGTTTGTCTGTATGGAGCGTATAGGAATATGATAAATCCGGACGCGCTGGAAGCTGGTCCCTACCCCGATGGAGGCGCAAAAAAGGGGTCGGTTCAGAGAAGGTCCCTACCCCGATGGAGGCGCAAACAGGGATCGGTTCAGAGAAGTCCCTACCCCCGTGGAGGCTCAAAACAAGGGTCAGTCAGAGAGAGCGACCGCGAGGGTCGCCCGTATCAAGAATACAATCGCGTTGGATGGCATCTCGTATTCTTGTACGGGCGACCCTCGCGGTCGCCCTGTAGGCCGCGCCATCACGTTGTTCATAATCGTAAGTGAACGCCTATGGCGACAAGCCCCTTCCCTACTCAAGAGTTACAGACGACAAAAGCTATTATGCGGTCTGTCCAGGAATGGCACCGAGCTGTTGCAACATGCCGAGGGCGTCGAAGTTGAGCCAGCCCTCCTCTGATTGGCCGTTGACAATGCGGTTGATGATCATCCCTGTCACTGTTACCTGTTTGCCGGTTGGCGCAATGCCCATGAGATCGCCTTGATGGGTGCCACGAAACGTATAGCGGCTCGCGACTCTATCCCCTTCGGCAATCTGGTCTTCAACGGTGAAACGGGCATCGGGGAAGGCCGAGATGTAGAGGGTCAAGAGCTGTCTGAATTCCTCTCTCCCATGCAGGTCCACAGGCGGATTATGGAATACGTGGTTTGCGGTACAGAGCTCATCGACTAAAGCCAGGTTCCTATGATTAAAAACCTCTTCATAGAACCGACGGGCAATTGTCTTGTTTTCTTCTACTGACATTGAATATCCTCCTTTTTGTCAGAGTTGCGGACAAGTGTGTCTTATTCATACGGGCTATACGGTGAAAGCGTCTTGCCTGGATCATTCTATTGCACCGCTCAATTGCCAGACTTCTGTTCATCAAAGAGAGCGTTGACAATTCCCTCTCCTCCCTGCTACCCTACTCATACAACGTATTTGTCCATCCTCATAATAAAGGAGATGTCTATGAGTCTGCCTCTCTCTGGCATACGTATCCTCGACCTGTCGCGCCTGCTCCCCGGTGCCTTTACGTCGCAGATGCTGGCCGATTTCGGTGCCGATGTCATTAAGGTCGAGGAGCCTGAAAGCGGCGACTATGCCCGCTTTATGCCGCCCCACGGCCCCGGCGGCATGGGCATCTATTTCCTCGCGCTCAACCGCAACAAGCGCAGCGTGACGCTGAACCTGAAGACCGGGCGCGGGCGCGAGATTTTCCTGCGCATGGTGCGCGAGGCCGATGTGCTGCTGGAAAGTTTCCGACCAGGCGTACTGGAACGCCTGGGACTGGGCTACGAGCAGCTCAAGGAGACGAATCGTGGCATCATCTACTGTGCGATTAGCGGCTATGGACAGGATGGCCCATATCAGAATCGCGCCGGACACGATCTGAACTATGCTGGCTACGCTGGCCTGCTCCACTATAACCGGAGCGCAAACGGCGCTCCCATGCTGCCTCCGACCCAGATCGGAGACCTGGTGGGCGGCGGTCAGTCGGCGGCGATCGGCATCCTGACGGCCCTGGTCGGACGCGCACAGACCGGCGAGGGGCGCAAGATCGACGCGGCGATGACGGAGGGCGTGACGGCACTGCTGCCGATCGCCGCGACGACGTACCTCAACACGGGCAAAGCTCCCCGACCCGGCCTCTCCGCCCTCGACGGCGGCCTTCCCTGCTACAATATCTACGAAACTCAGGATGGCAAATATGTGACCCTGGCCGCGCTGGAGCCGAAGTTCTGGCAGGCGTTCTGTACACACATCGGCCACCTCGAACTGCTCCCCTTCCATATGCCTGTGGGACCCGGCGAGAGCAAGCAGGCAAAAGATATGCTGCGCGCGATCTTCAAGAGCAAGACGCGAGCTGAGTGGCTGAGCGAGTTCGCCGATATCGATGCCTGCGTCGGCCCCGTCTACGATATCGGCGAAGCATTGCAGGATGAGCAGGCACAGGTGCGCGGTATGGTCATTAATGGGGGGATCGACGGCGAGCCGTACTCATCGCTGACGAGCCTCCCGCGCATCTCGGACGTGACGGTCGAGCATCGCTACCCACCTCCCAGGATCGGCGCGCATACCGACGAGGTGTTACGCGCTATAGGTTATAATGATGCAGAGATTGAGCAATTTCGCGGAGAGGGGATCATTTAAATTGACGACACATACTTTTGTTGAGCGCGCCGAGCAACTGATGGAACAGTACCTGGCGGACCTGAGAGCGATTGTGAATATCGATTCTGGCACCTACAACAAGGCCGGTGTGGATCGCGTCGGCGCCTATCTACAGGACCGTTTCCAGGATTTCGGCTTCTCTACGCATTTCGATCACCAGAGCGAGTACGGCGACCATCTCGTGGCGACGCACCAGGGCAGCGCTCCCAACGGTCCGTCAATCCTGCTGGTTGGACACATCGATACGGTCTTCCCCGATGGCGAGGCCGCGCGCCGCCCATTCTCTACCAGCCGGCAGAACGGCTTGAGCATCGCGAAGGGTCCCGGCGTGCTCGATATGAAGTCAGGCGTACTGCTCGGCATGTACGGCGTGTACATGCTCATCGAGGCGCAGTTGACGAATTATAAGAATGTGACGTTCATACTCAATTCTGATGAGGAGATAGGCTCGCGGACCAGCAAGCCGCTCATTCAAGAGCTCGCCCGCCAGTCAGACGCGGCGATCGTGCTGGAGCCCGGACGCCAGATCAATACGGTCGTCTCCTCGCGTCGCAGCAGTGGGCTATACCGCGTCGAGGTTCAGGGGCGCGCGGCACACGCGGGCGTCGAGCCACAGAAGGGCATCAACGCCATCCTCGAACTTTCTTATCAGGTGCAAGGCATGCAGGCGCTGCAAGGGGCTATCCCCGGCACATCGCTCTCCGTGACCGTCGTACGCGGCGGCGATCGTCCCAATGTCATACCCGACGTGGCCTACTGCGAGATGGATGTGCGCGCCAGCGATATGGCCGGCATTCGTAATATTGAGGCGGCGATGCGCAAGGTCGCCAGCCGGAGCATGCTGGTGGGCACAAAGATTACGCTCAGCGGCGCTATGCGCTGTCTGCCCTTCGAACGCTCTGAGCGCAATGCCCCCCTGGTGCGGTTGGTCAAGGAGGCGGGGAAGGAACTGGGCCTGGAGATACAGGATGTAGCGAGCGGCGGTGCCTCCGATGCCAACAACACGTCGCCAGAGGGCGTACCGACGATCGACGGTCTGGGCACCGGAGGCGGCCTGGCACATAACCCGGACGAGTACGTCGAACTCGACTACCTGCCCACGCGCATCGCCCTGCTCTCGGGCTTTGTGCAGAAGATCGCTAGCGGGATTCGTTCTAAATAAAACAGCGAAAGCCCTGCGGATAATTACAGTATCTGGCAGCGGATCTATCACAATAGTTTCTCACAGCACTTATGCCGTTTTATAACACTTATGCCATTTTATATAGTAGGGATGGGGCTTGCCCCCATCCGGCTCGGGGAGCGCGATCAGGCACAGGAACGGAGTTCTCGGGGAACCGGATGGTTCTCTCTCTGACACTTTTCAGAGGGGAGAGTGTTTGGGTAGGGACCAGCTTGCAGCTATCCGCGACAATTAAATTAAAAGAAGAGGGAAAAACCGGAAATCAAAGGGATCAGTGCGTCGAGGATGACGAGGCTTTTTCCGAACGGTTCGTTTGGCAGGACGCACATAAGGCAGA
>WNGD01003931.1_pt1 | contig 14817 bp, 11 predicted proteins | sample 5400671 | NCBI WGS metagenome assembly WNGD01 (sample SAMN13153369, study PRJNA577476) | soil metagenome | isolation source: 40 cm soil or saprolite under grassland replicate 2 | place: USA:California | collected 2016-06-15 | reverse complement strand
GCCGCTGCTCGGCATGTCCTTCATCCGCGGCATGAAGCGCAACGGATTGCGCTACGATGACGGCAACATCGTCGATCCGCGCGACGGCACCGTCTATCGCGCCATGATGACGCTGAGCCCCGACGGCCAGGTGCTGACCGTGCGGGGTTATCTCGGCATTCCGCTGCTCGGCAAGGACGAGGTCTGGCAGCGCTTGCCCGACAGCGCCATGGCGCAGGTCGATCGCGCCGTCGTCGCCAAATACCTGCCGGGGCGCGCGCCGGCGGCTTCGGCGCGGCCAGCCCCCGCCGCCGTCGCGAAGGGAAGCGCCGCCGCGCACTGACGCTGATTCCGTTCGAGTCGTGATGCCTCTTCCGCTCATTCCCGCGCAAGCGGGAATCGAGAGCCTTCTGCTCGCAATCCATGATCTGGGTCCCCGCAACGGGGTCCCCGCGACGCGAGCGTCGCGGGGTGCCCCTCGCGGGGACGAGCGGAATGTTGCGCGGATTCGACGCAACCCGGGACGCGCTTACGGAATCTTCTTCACCGGCTTGGGATCGAGCCCGAACACCTTGGCGGCGGTGCCCCCCAGGATGTTGCGGCGGCCGGTTTCGCTCAGGAACGGCAGGTCGTAGATCACGCTCGGCAGGTCGAAGTCCCAGTGCGGGTAGTCCGATGCCCACCTCAGCTGGGTCTCGGCGTTGATCATCTTGAACGTCGCCTCGAGGATCGAGCGGTCGCGCGGCTTCTCCATCGGCTGCGAGGAGTAGTACATCTCGCGCATGTATTCGCTCGGCTTGCGCTTGAGCGAGGGGCAATCGGACGTGCGCATCATGTAGGAGTGGTCGAGCCGCTGCATCAGGCAATAGGCCCAGGTCAGCCCGCTCTCGATCCACATCACCTTGAGCTTGGGGAAGCGCTCGGGCAGGCCGTTGATCACCCAATTGGTCATGTGGACCATGTTGAACCACATGAAGCCGAGCGCGTGCACCGAGATGAACCGATTGGTCAGCGACAGCGACTGGTCGTGCCAATTGTAGGCCGCATGGAAGGCGATGGGCTTGCCCATGTCCTCGAGCAGCGCGTAGGTCTTGACGTAGGCGTTGTCGTGCACCGGCTTGTAGCGCGGCGACGTGACCATGAATCCGACCACGCCCTTCTTGTCGCCGAAATCCTTGACGGTCTTGTACGCGGCGTCGGGATCGTTGAACGGAAGATACAGCATCGAGACGATGCGCGGCTCGACCGCGAGGATGCGCTCGCAGAGCCAGCGATTGTAGGCGCGGCACATCGCCACTTCGACCTCGACCTGCGGATGCAGGCCGAGGAACAGCATCGGCGTCGGGAACAGGCAGGAATAATCGACGCCCATCGCGTCCATCCATTCCACGGTCATGGCGACGTCGCGGTGGTTCCCGGCGCCGAGCTTGTCGTGCCTGCGGATGTCGTGCCGGCGCAGCTCGTGGCGCGTGATCCGCCCGCCGATGTCCTGGTAGCCGATCGTGCCGCCGAGCATCGAGGCGCGGGCGCCGCGCTTGGCCGATTCGACCGCCTGACGGCGGATCACCGGGCTCTCGATGTATCCGAACACCTCGCTGTAGGATTCGCTCTCGTAGTGGTGCGTGTCCACGTCGACGATCAGAAAATCCTGGTAGTTGCGCTCGCGCGCCTGCCGGGAAGCGTGCTCGAGGTGTTGCGTGGTCGAGTAGTCCTCGGCGGCGAGCTTGCGCACTTCGCTGCGGGCCATGTCCATGAACGCCTTCTCCTTGGCTTTTGGCGTTGACGCGCCTTCCACCGCGACCCGGAAGTCTGCCCCGGATCACGTCCGCGGCAGGCTTTCCTAAACGACGACGAAGATATCGTCGCCGCGCCGGACGATGTCGAACTTTTTCAGTCGCAGCCGCCGGTCGCCGACGCATTCGCCGGTTTGCAGCTCGTATTCATAACCGTGCCACGGGCAGACGAAATGAACCTCGTCCGAGAACGTCTGGCCCTGATAGGTGCGGTCCGGCGCGATCACGTCGACCACGCGGTTGATCATAATTCCCTCGCAGGCCGGCCCGCCGGCATGGACGCAGGTGTTGCTGTAGGCGAAGTAGGCGCCGTCCTTGTAGAACACGCCGATCTCCACGTTTCCGGCAACGACGATGCGCCGATCGCCGTCTTGCATCTCGGACGTCTTGGCAACGAAGCATTCCGGCATGGGGCGGCTCCCGCGCGCTCACTCTAGCATGGCGGCGCCGCCATCGGTGGCGCAAAATCCGCAATGCTTGCCGTGGCCGCAACGGCGCGCTCAGCGCTGAGAACCCCTCGATCCGTCGGGGGCAGCGCGGATCGCGCTCCAAACGCGTTGCGGGGTCGCCGGCGTATCCATGTGCTCGATGCCGATGCCGGAGAGCGCGTCGAGCACCGCATTCATGAGCACCGCCGAGCTCGGCGTGATGCCGGCCTCGCCGCCGCCCTTGACGCGCAGCGCATTGCCCTTGGTCGGATCTTCCGTCAACGCGACGTCAAGGTGCGGAAGGTGATCCGCGCGCGGCATGCCGTAGTCGAGAAAGCTTGCGGACAGAAGCTGACCCGAGCCCGGCTCGTAGACCGCCGCCTCCATCATCGCTTGGCCAACGCCCTGCGCCACGCCGCCGTGCACCTGGCCGTGCAGAATGAGCGGATTGATCGGCTGGCCGCCATCGTCGATCGACGTGTAACGGCGGATTTCGATCGCACCGGTTTCCGGATCGACCTCGGCCTCGCACACGGCGGCGCCGGTCGGATAGGCCGGGATGCGCCCGGTGAAGCTCGCTTCGGCCGCGAGCGGCGCGCGCAGATCCTCGGGCAACGAGGCGAGATCGTCGATGGCGCGGGCGACATCGAACAGGGTCAGCCGCCGATTGCTGTTGGGCGCCACGAACAATCCGTCGGCGAACGAAATATCGCCTTCGGCAACGTTGAGCATGGCGGCGGCGATCCGCCGCGCCTTGTCGATCACCGTGCGTGACGTCTCGACCATCAGCGCACCGGCCAGGCGCATGGAACGGTCGGAATGGGTCCCGCCGCCGGAGGCGAGCATCGCGCTGTCACCGCTCACGAAATTGATCGCCTCGGGATGAACGCCGAGCTGATCCGCCACGACCTGCCGGAAGCTCGTCTCGTGGCCCTGCCCGCTCGATTGCGTTCCGACGATGAGCGCGACGCTGCCCGCGGCCAACACCTTGATCGCGACGCGCTCGTGCGGCATGCCCACCGGAGTTTCGACATAGTTGGCGACGCCGATCCCGAGCAGCCGGCCGCGCTTCTTCGCCTCCCTGCGGCGGGCGGGAAAGCCGTCCCAGTCCGCGGTTTGCAGCGCGCGGGCGAGGTTACCGGCGAAGTCCCCGCTGTCGTAGGTGAGCCCGGTCGCCGTGCGATGGGGCAGCGCGTCGCGCCGGATCAAATTTCGGCGGCGCAGCTCCACGCGGTCGATCTTCAAGCGTTTTGCGGCGATGTCGATGAGCCGCTCCATGACGGTGGTGGCTTCGGGCCTTCCGGCTCCGCGGAACGGCGCCGTCGGCACCGTGTTGGTCATCACGCCGCGCAAGCGCACCCACGCGATCGGCACGTCGTAAACGATTGGCGCAACGCGGTAACCATTGCTGAGCGGAACGTAGGAGACGGTGTGCGCTCCGGTGTTGGCCGTGAGCTCCAGCGCAAGCGCGAGCATGCGCCCCCTGCGGTTGAAGGCAAGGCGCGCGCGCGTCACGACGTCGCGCGCGGTATAGTCGGTGAGAAACGCTTCGCTGCGGTCGCCCGTCCATTTCACCGGCCGCCCGACGCGGCGCGCTGCCCATACCACCGCGACCTGCTCCGGATAGATATTGAAGCGCGATCCGAACGCGCCCCCGACATCGGGACAGATCACGTGCACGCGCTCCTGCTGCACTTTGAAGCAAGCCGCGAGCGCATGCCGCAAACGATGGGCGCCCTGACATCCCGAAATCAACGTATGCTGCTTCTGCGCCGCGTCATAACTGCCGATGGCCGCGCGCGGCTCCAGGAACGCGCTGGCGGTGCGCTGGTTGCGGATGGTCTGCTCGATGACGACGTGCGCGTCCTTGATGGCGGCCTCCACGGCGGCGCGGTCGCCGAAGGCGCAGTCGAGCGCGAGATTGTTGGGAGCATCCGGCCAGATCGTCGGCGCCCCATTCGCGAGCGCGTCCATGACGTCGGTCACCGCCGGCAGCACCTGGTATTCGACGGCGACCGCCTCGGCGGCGTCGCGCGCGGCCATAGCGCTTTCCGCCACGACCACCGCGACCGCCTCGCCGACAAAACGCACGCAGCCGACCGCGAGCGGCAGCTGCAGCTGATCGAGGATTTTTCGCTCAGGCGTCGGCGCGAAGGTCGGGATGCTGACGTCATTCGCATCGGCTGGATTGGGAAAATGCGCCATGCCGACGTGACCGTCGCCGACATAGTCCTCGCCGGTGAGCACGGCCAGCACGCCCGGCCACCTGCGCGCGGCTGACACGTCGATCGAAACGATGCGGGCATGGGCGTGCGGCGCGCGCACGAACGCGGCATAGGTCTGACCCGGCACCGAGACATCGTCGGTGTAATTGCCGGCTCCGCGCACGAACCGCAGATCCTCGAAGCGCGGCATGGCGCGCCCGATGAAGGCGCCACGTCCATGGGGCGCCGAAACGCCGTCGTTCTTCGCCATTGCGTTCTCACCCGCCTCAGCGGTCCATCTATTCGCCGATCACCCTATCCAAGCACGCACGCCGTTGCCAATTGGCCGCGGCAGTCGGTTATGATCGGGACGGCGCTTTGCGCTACAGTCCACCGTGCCGCACACGGCCGAGGGGCGTGACAGCAATGGGCATCGCTCATCAAATCCGAATAGCGCGTTCACGCGCGATGGGAGAAATCGCATGACGGTTCAGCGCACCTTGCTTGCGTGTCTTGCCATCATCGGCGGCGCGAGCGTGGCTTACGCCCAAGAGGTCACCGTCAAGGTGGGCACGGTGCGCTCGATCTCCACCGCCACCATCCTGTGGGCGGTCGAGAAGGGCTACTTCAAGGATTACGGCATCAAGGTCGTGACCGAGACGCTCGACACCGCCGCCAACTCGATCGCGCTGTTGGCGCAGAACCAGTTGCAGCTCGTGGAGGGGGGAATTTCCGCCGGCTATTTCAACGCGCTGGAAAAGAACCTGCCGGTCACGATGGTGCTGGATCGCGTCTCGAGTCCGCTCGGGCACAACCTGATGCTGCGCCCCGACCTCAAGGGCGAGATCACGCAGCTGCGGCAGCTCAAGGGCAAGACCATCGCCACCAACGGCCAGGGCGCGGTGTCGACCTATGAAGTCGGCAAGCTTTTGGAGAGCGACGGGCTGACCATCAACGATGTCGACATCAAGGTCATCCCGTTCACGCAATATGCCGTTGCGTTCAACAACAAGGCGATCGACGCTGCGATCACGATCCCGCCCTTCACCGCGCAATTGCTCGATGGCGGGCATGCCGTGAACTTCAAGGACCCCGACGACGTGGTCAAGCCGTATCCTCTCACCATCGCGGTGAGCATGGTCAACACCGATTTCGCCAACGCCAACCGCGAGCTCGTGCGCAACTATTACGTCGCCTATCTGCGCGCCATCCGCGACTATTGCCAGGCCTATCACGGCAGCGCGCTGCGGTCGGCGCTGATCGATCTCGCGATCCGCACCGGCACCGAAACGCGCCCGGAATTGCTGCACAAATATCCGTGGCCGGCCCGCAGCCCGAACGGCACTATCAATGTCGAGAGCATGCTCGACATGCAGGCTTGGTTCCGCAAGAGCAAGATGAGCAACGCCGAGTTCCCGGCCGATCGGATCGTGGACAAGAGCTATGTCGACTACGCGCTGCGCAAGTTCCCCCCGTTCGTGCTCGAGAACAAGGAGAGCAAGCTCGCCGGGTGCCGCTGAAGTCAACGCATCGTCGGGGGAATGACATCAATGGCCGTCGAGCGGCGCGGCGCGGCGATCGACATCGTCGGATTGCGCAAGGAGTACTTGAGTGGTCCGGGTCGCATAGTTGCACTCGACGACATCGACCTGCGCATCGCGCCGGGCGAATTCGTCTGCATCGTCGGACCATCGGGCTGCGGGAAATCGACGCTGCTGCGCATCCTCGCGGGGCTTACCGCCCAGACCAGCGGCACGATCAAAGTCGAGGCGTCGGGCTGGGCGGTCGAGAACGCGATGGTGTTCCAGGAGAGCGGCCTCTTTCCCTGGATGAGCGTCGAGGCCAATGTCGGCTTCGGCCTCATGACGCGCGGCATTCCCGCTAACGAAGCCGCGGCGCGGGTCGAGGCCGCCTTGAAGCTCGTGGGGCTGACCCGATTCCGGCGGCATTATCCGCACCAGCTCTCCGGCGGCATGCGCCAGCGCAGCGCGATCGCGCGCGCCTTCGTCACCGACCCGGGCATGCTGCTGATGGACGAGCCGCTGGCCGCGCTCGATGCCCAGAACCGTGTGATCCTGCAGGCCGAGCTGGTGCGCATCTGGGAGCGGACGCGCAAGACCGTGATCTACATCACCCATTCGATCGAGGAGGCGCTGCTGCTCGGCGACCGCACGGTGGTGATGACCGCGCATCCCGGCCGGATCAAACAGATCATCGACGTGCCGTTCCCACGTCCGCGCAACCTGATGACATTGTCGGCATCGCCGGAATTCGGCCGCCTTAAGCTTGACATCTGGCAGGTCCTGGAGGCCGAAGTGACGCGCGCGCGCGGCGACGAGGAGACATGAGCGCAGTACCGTTGGGCTTCGCCCAACTCGACGTGACAGAGAGTCCTCCATGAAGATCGAGATGTCCACCAAGGCGCGCGAGCGCTTGCTTTATCTGATCTCGCCGATCGGGCTCATCGTCATCTGGCAAATCCTGCTGATGGTCGGCATCGGCGATCGCCGGTTCATCCCCGCGCCAAGCGACATCGCGCAGCGCTTCGTCAAGCTCGCCGGCAGCGGCGAACTCGAATGGCACGTCGCCATCACGCTCTATCGCGTCGTCCTCGGCTACATCATCGGTGCCGTGCCCGCGGTCGCGGTCGGGCTGCTCATGGCCATGTTCAAGCCGGTGCGCATCTTCGTCGATCCGCTCATCGCCGCGCTGTTTCCGATCCCGAAGATCGCGCTGATGCCGCTCCTCCTGCTCGCCTTCGGGTTCGGCGACGCCTCGAAGATCGCGCTCGTCGCCATCGCCGTGTTCTTTCCGGTCGTCGTCAACACCTATGTCGGGGCCGCCAATATCGAGTCGATCTACTGGGACGTGGCGAAGAATTACGGCGCGAGTCAAAGCGTGATGTTCACCCGCATCGTGTTCTTCGGCGCGCTGCCAACGATCTTCGCAGGGCTGCGCATCGCGCTCGCGGTCTCGTTCATCGTGCTGGTCGCGTCCGAGTTCGTCGCCACCAAGAGCGGCATCGGCTACCTGATCTGGAACTCGTGGGAGCTGCTTCAGGTCGACGTCATGTTCGTGGGAATCGTGACCATCGGCATCCTCGGGCTGATCACCTCGGTGCTGTTCCAGGAAATCGAGCGCAAAGCCATTCCGTGGAAGACGGAGTGAGCGGACCCTACAACCCCGCGAGCGGATAGCGCGAGAAGTCGTAGCCTTCCTTGACGACGATCTCCAACAGGAACGGCGCACCCGATTCGGTGACGCGCACGGCGTCCTTGATCGCCGGCGCGATGTGAGCCGGCTTCTCCACGCGCGTCGCGGCCACGTTGAGGCCCTCGGCCACCTTGGCGTAATTGCCGCCGACGGTCAGCGCGCCGTATTTCTTGGTCGACAGCTCGAGCACGTCGCGCTCGGCCGCCATGACGCCGTTATTGAACACGACGGTGAGGATGGCGATGCGGTTGCGCGCCGCGGTCTCGATGTCCATGCCGGTCATGCCGATGGCCGCGTCGCCCATGATGTTGACGCAAAGCTTGTCCGGCGCCGCGAGCTTCGCGCCCATGGTGATGCCGAGCCCGTAACCGAGCTGGGTCGACTTGCCCCACCCCATATACGAGCCCGGCGCGGTCGTCTCCCAGAACGGAATGAGCTGTTCGCGCGGGCTGCCGGAGTCGTGGGTGATGATCACGTTGTCGCGGTCCACCGTGCGCATGAGATCGCGGATCACGCGGTACTGGTTGATGGGCACTTCCTCGGAGTCGAGATGCTTTCCCCATTCCGCGAGCCATCCCTTCTTGGCCGCCGCGACTTCCTCCTTGAGCGAGGCGAGCGCATTGCCGCCGCCCGCACCCTTTTGCCGGCCGACCTCGGCGATAACCGCATCGAGCACCAGCGCAGCGTCGCCGATCACGGCATGGTCGACGCGGTACTCCTTGTTGATGTCGTCGGCGTCGTTGGTGGAATGGATGATGGTCTTGCCGGCCGGCACGCCGGGCCCGAACGGGGTGCGGGTGAGGCTCGAGCCGATGGCCAGCACGAGATCGGCTTTGGCCATGAACTCGGTGAACATCTTTGGCCGCGAGCGCGTGGACGCCCCGAGCGCGAGCGGGTGGCTTTCGGGAATGGCGCTCTTGCCCGGATTGGTGGTGACCACCGGCGCCGGAATGAGTTCGGCCAAGGCGCTGAGCCGGTCGCTCGCTTGCGCATAGAGCACGCCCTGCCCGGCCAACAGCAGCGGATTTTTCGCCTTGAGCAGCATGCGCACCGCGGTCTTGACCGCGTCGGGATCGGGGGCTGCGCGCTGGGCCTTGACGGCGGTGTAATCGAGCTCGCCCTCGTACTCGGCCTCCCATACCTCGGCCGGAATCTCGATGAGGACGGGCCCGCCCTTGCCGCTACGCATGGCATGATAGGCGCGCCGCATCAGTTCGGGCAGTTCCTGAACCGAATGCGCCAGCGCCGACCACTTGGTGACCGGCCGGTAGACATCGGCGGCGCGGAATACCGGCCGGACATATTGTCGCGCCAGCGGCAGCCCGGCCGGAATGACCAAGAGCGGGACGTTCTCGGAAAAGGCCTGGGCAACACCGGGAAAGGCGTTCTCGATGCCGGGCCCCGCCTGGGCGGCGAATACGCCGTTGCGCTTGCCGCGCTTGATGCGGGTATAGCCGTCCGCCAGGCCGACGCCCACGCGCTCTTGCCGGCACAGAATCGGACGGTTGTCGAGCGCGGCGCAGGCTTCGATCAAGGGGTTGCGGGGATAGCAGGAGAGAAACTCCGTTCCCTCGCGCTTGAGGATTTCGGCGATGATGGCGGCGCCGTTCATGGGCGTATCCCTCCCTCGGGGTCACCGGCACTGTGCGGTAGGCGGATAGGGCGGTTCTGGTAGCAGCTTCGCCCCGCGGCAACCCTGAATTCTCGTGATTTTACGCCCTGTTGGACTGGGGCCACACAGCGCATGCAAAAGAAGTTGCAAGCAGCTCATCCGCTGGCCAGGCGTTGTGCGAAGGGGCGCCTCCATGTTAACGATGGCTGAATATTGTGGGTCAATATTATCCCTCGGGGCAATGAGAGGGGGGCGGATGAGGGGTCGGCGCGCCGCGATCGCCGTTTTTTTGGCTGCGCTGTTGGCTCCTCCCATGATGGCGTCCGCAGGCGAGGGCGATGCGCGCGCCTATGTGCCGCCGCCCCCGGTGTATGATTGGACCGTTACGCTTGGGGCGGAAGGCAGGCTCGAGCCGCTGTTTCAAGGCTCGAGCCGCGAGCGCCTGCGTCCCTACCCCATCTTCGCCGTGCGCCGCTACGGCACGCCCGAACCCTTCCGCGGTCCGCGCGACGGCTTGGACGTCGCACTGATCGACGGAGGCAATTACCAAATCGGTCCGGTCGGCCAATTCGTGTGGTCGCAGCGTGACAAGGCCGACTCCCCGGCGGTGCGCAGCCTCGGCAACGTTCCCTGGGCGGCCGAGGTGGGCATCTTTGCACAGTATTGGTGGGTTCCTTGGCTGCGCACGCGCACCGAGGTGCGGCAGGGCTTCAACGGCCACCACGGGATCGTCGCCGATATCACGACGGACGCCGTCGTTCCGGTGAGCCCGCAATGGACCTTGTCGGCTGGTCCGCGGCTCACGCTGGCAACCACGCCCGCGGTCACTCCGTATTTCAACATCACGCCGGCCCAGTCGGTGGCATCGGGCCTGCCGATATACGACACCAAGGGCGGGATTCGCTCGTACGGCGTAGGCGCGCAGGCGCGCTACCTATGGACGCCGCAGTGGGCGACGCACGCCTTTGTGGAATACGAAAGGCTCAGCGGCGAACCCGCTGGCTCGCCGCTGGTGACGCAGAAGGGTTCCCCCGACCAAGTCACTATCGGGTTTGGGGCAACGCACTCTTTCGACATCAAAACGCCGTGGTAGCCCGCGACTGCGGATAGCGGCCAGGTCGCACTGCCTTTCCCATGCCTCAGTACGGAGGCAGACAGCGGGTTGCGGCGAGAGCGGTGGGGATCGGAGGGGGGAATGGTCAAGCAAGCCGGTGTGGTCGCCTGGCTGGGCGGGATCGCCGCGCTCGTCGTCCTCACCATCTGGTCCGGCCTCGACGCGGTTGGCCACGCGATTGCAAGCGTCGGTTGGGGAATTCTGCTCGTCGTGATGGTGCGCGCCGTCACGGTTTCCGTGGCGGGGGCGGGCTGGTGGCTGCTCTTTCCCTCAAAGGTGCGCCCGCAGTTTGGCGCATGCCTGCTCTTGAGGTTCGTTCGGGAGGCGGTCAACGTCCTGTTGCCTGTGGCGCAGGTCGGCGGCGACGTGGTCGGCGCGCGACTGCTGACGGGTTACGCCGTCCCAGGCGCGCTCGCCGCCGCGAGCGTCATCGTCGACATCCTCATTCAGGCTGCTGCACAGTTTCTGTTCGCGGCGCTCGGCCTTCTGACGCTCATGGCACTGGGAGCGGATCATGCGTTGGCGCGAAGCGCCGCGATCGGGCTTGCGGTGGCGGCGCTCTTGCTCGCCGGGTTCTATCTCGCGCAACGGCGTGGCGGGCAACGTGTCCTTCAATCGATCGTGAATCGTCTGGCCGGCGACCGGGAATGGCGCGTGCTCGGTACCATCGATGCCGTTTATCAGAACCTGACCATGATCTACGCGGCGCGTTCCAGCTTCATCGCCAGCAGCGTCGTGCATTTGGCCGGCTGGGTGGTCGGCGTCGCGGAAGTATCGATCGTGTTCGCATTCATGGGGCACCCCGTGAGCATCGGCGAAGCGCTCGTCATCGAAAGTCTGCTGCATGCGGTTCGCGGAGCGGCATTTGCCATCCCCGGCGCACTCGGGGCGCAGGAAGGCGCGCTCGTCGTGTTGTGCGCGGCATTCGGAATTCCACCGGAACAGGCGATTGCGCTGTCGCTCGTCAAGCGTGCCGCCGATGTCGTGCTCGGAGTGCCTGGCCTTTTGGGTTGGCAGATGCTGGAATGGGGACGCTTGCTGCCGAGCTACCGCAGGCAACCGGCACGCGAGCCCGTCAATCCCCGTTCGTAAAGCCACTGAGCCGAGCCATGATCTTGTTCTGGTCGTCTGTCGCGGCGTCGGTCGTCGCCTTGGTCGGCTGCGGGTACCTGGTCACGGCCGCGATCCTCGTCGGCCGCCGCACGCGCGAGCGTGCGCCCGCGCGCCCCGCGGCCGCGCCGGGGGTCACCGTGCTCAAGCCACTTCACGGCGATGAGCCGGGACTTTTCGACAACCTCACCTCGTTCTGCGTCCAGAACTATCCCGGCCCCATGCAAATCGTCTGCGGCGTGCAGGACAGCGACGACGACGCCATTGCCGTCGTCGAGCGCCTTCGCGCGACGCAGGCCGACCGCGATATCGATCTCGTCATCGAACCCAAGGCGCACGGATTGAATCGGAAGGTCTCCAACCTCGTCAACATGACGCCGCGCATCCGCCATGACGTTATCGTCCTCGCCGACAGCGACATGCGGGTGGGCCCCGACTACCTGTCCCGCGTCATCGCGGCGTTGGCACAGCCCGGCATCGGCGCCGTGACCTGCCTCTACTACGGCGTTGCCGTCACCGGCATCTGGGCGCGACTGTGCGCGCTCGTGATCAACGCACAATTTCTGCCGAGCGTGGTGGTCGGCCTCGCGCTCGGCCTGGCGCGTCCTTGCTTCGGCTCGACGCTGGCGCTCAGGCGCGCGACGCTGGCGGAGATCGGCGGCTTTAAGGCCTTTGCCGATTGCCTCGCGGACGATTACGCGATCGGCGAGGCATTGCGCGCCCGCGGCTACAAGATTTCGATACCACCCTTCGCCGTCGCCCATGTCTGCACGCAGACGTCGCTGCGCGAATTGTGGCGGCACCAGCTGCGATGGGCGCGCACGATCAGGAGCATCGATCCCGCCGGTTACGCGGGTACGATCGTCAGCCACCCCTTCCCATGGGCGCTGATCGCAGCCCTCGTCGGCGCCGGCTCGACGGCCCTGCTGCCGGCGATCGGCATCGCGATGGCGTCGATCGCGTGCCGGATGGCGCTTTTGCGGGAGGTCGAGCGAGGCTACGCCCTTCCCCCGCAAGCGTATTGGCTTGTGCCCGCGTGTGACCTATTGTCGTTTGCTGTTTTCGTTTTCAGCTTTCTGAGCTGGCAGGTAAGCTGGAAAGGCCGCCGCTTCCGCATGGTCGCGGGCGGGGCGTGGGTGGCTGATCGGGGGGCCCATTAACCATGATGCGGACGCTGTTTCTGCAAGCGCCATCCTTCGACGGCTTCGACGGGGGCGCCGGCGCGCGTTATCAGATGCGCCGCGAGATCCAGTCGTTCTGGTACCCGACCTGGCTCGCCCAGCCCGCCGCGCTCGTTGACGGCTCGAAGCTCATCGACGCCCCGCCCCACCGGCTCAAATTCGAGGACATCGCGCCCGAGGCCGTGAACCGCGACCTCGTGGTGCTGCATACCTCGACCCCGTCTTTCGCCGTCGATGTCCGAACGGCCGAGGCGCTCAAGGCGCTCAAACCGAGCTTGAAGATCGGCATGATCGGGGCAAAGGTCGCGGTCGAGCCGGAGGCGAGCCTCGACGCGTCGCCGGCGATCGATTTCGTCGCACGCAACGAGTTCGATTTCACCATCAAGGACGTGGCGGAGGGGCGCGACTTCGGCCGCATCGCTGGGCTCTCCTGGCGCAACGCCGACGGCATCATCGTGCACAACGAGGACCGCGCCGTCCTCGAGAACATGGACGAACTGCCCTTCGTCACGCCGGTTTATAAGCGCGACCTGGTCATCGAGAGTTATTTCAGCGGCTATCTCAAACACCCCTACATGTCGTTCTACACCGGGCGCGGGTGCAAATCGCGCTGCACCTTCTGCTTATGGCCGCAGACGATCGGCGGCCATCGCTACCGGACCCGCAGCGTCGGCCATGTGATCGAGGAGCTCGCCTGGGCGCAGAAGGCCTTTCCGCAAGTGAAGGAATTCTTTTTCGACGACGACACGCTGACCGACAACCTGCCGCGCGTCGAGGCGCTCGCGCGCGAGATCGGCAAGCTGGGGATGGTCTGGTCGTGCAACGCCAAGGCCAACGTGCCGCGAGCAACTCTGAAGGTGCTGAAGGATAACGGCCTGCGCCTGCTGCTGGTCGGCTACGAATCCGGCAACCAGAAGATTCTTCACAACATAAAGAAGGGGATGCGCGTCGACGTGGCCAGGCGTTTCGCCAAAGATTGCCGCGAGCTTGGCATCGTCACGCACGGCACCTTCATTCTCGGTCTTCCGGGCGAGACCAAGGAGACGATCGAGGAAACCATCCGCTTCGCCATCGAGATCAACCCGCACACGATCCAGGTTTCGCTTGCGGCGCCGTATCCCGGCACGTTCCTCCACAAGCAGGCGCTGGAGAACCATTGGCTCGTCGACGAGAATGCGCAGCTGCTGACCGAACGCGGCACGCAAGTCGCATCGTTGAGTTACCCGCATCTGAGCCATACCGAGATTTTCAAGTCGGTGGACGATTTCTACAAGCGCTTCTACTTCCGCGCGCCGAAGATCGCAGCCATCGCCGGCGAAATGGTCAGGAGCCCCGAGATCTTGCGCCGGCGGCTGCGCGAGGGCATCGAGTTTTTCAGATTCTTGCGCGAGCGCCAGGAGCCAGCGCTCTGAAGCGCCTTGTCGTCACGGCCGACGATTATGGGCTTGCGCACGCTGTGTTCGGCCTTACCCGGTCGGGGCGATGGACCGTCCCAGCGTTCGCTTAACGCAGATATCCGGCTTGCTTGAACCAGGCGATCGCATCGACGATGGCCTCGCGATACGGCCGCGACGTGTATCCAAGCTCACGGCGGGCCTTCGCGTCGTTGAAGAACATGTAATGGCGTGCCATGCGCAGCCCGTCCCGGGTCGCGAACGGCTCCCTCCCAGTCAGGTGAGCGAGCCATTCGGCGCCAAGCGCAATGGGATAGAGGGCAGCAATGGGAAATCGCAGCGTCGGCCGGTGGCGTCCGACGATGTCGGCGATGTCCGCGAGCATGGTGCCCAGACGCACGTTCTCCCCACCCAGAATATACCGCTCGCCGATTCGACCGCTTCGCAAGGCCGCGAGGTGTCCCGCGGCCACGTCGTCGACGTGCGCGAGATTGAGGCCGGTATCCACAAATCCCGGCATGCGGCCGCGCGCGCCCTCGACGATGATGCGCCCGGTCGGCGTCGGCTTCACGTCGCGGGGGCCGATCGGCGTCGAGGGATTGACGATGACGGCCGGGAGCCCGTGGTGGCTGACCATATCTTCGACCAGACGTTCGGCGACGACCTTGCTTTTCTTGTAGGCGCCGACGGCCTTGCTCTCCGGGAGCGGACGGGTTTCGTCGGCTGGCGCGTCGTCCCGCAATTCGAGCGTCGCGACGCTGCTGGTATAGACGATGCGCTCGACGCTGG
>WNGD01007477.1_pt1 | contig 14818 bp, 17 predicted proteins | sample 5400671 | NCBI WGS metagenome assembly WNGD01 (sample SAMN13153369, study PRJNA577476) | soil metagenome | isolation source: 40 cm soil or saprolite under grassland replicate 2 | place: USA:California | collected 2016-06-15 | reverse complement strand
CCCCGCGCCAAGGATTTCAGCGAGTGGTACAACGACGTCATCATGCAGGCCGAGCTGGCGGATTACTCGCCGGTGCGCGGCTGCATGGTGATCCGACCCCACGGTTATCGCATTTGGGAGCTGATGCAAGGCGCCCTGGACGACATGTTCAGGGCGACCGGCCACCAGAACGCCTATTTCCCGCTGTTCATCCCTCAGAGCTTTCTCGCGAAGGAGGCCGAGCACGTCGAGGGGTTCGCCAAGGAAGTCGCGCTCGTGACGCACACGCGCCTGCGCGCGACCGGGAAGGAAGGCGCGGCCGCGGTCGAAGTGGACCCCGAGTCGAAGCTCGAGGAGCCCCTGGTGGTGCGGCCCACCTCCGAGACGATCATCTACGCGATGTTCGCCAAGTGGATCCACAGCTACCGCGACTTGCCGCTGCTCATCAATCAGTGGTGCAACATTGTGCGCTGGGAGTTCCGCACCCGGCTGTTCCTGCGGACCACGGAGTTCTTGTGGCAGGAAGGGCACACGGCGCACGCCACCGAGGCCGAGGCGGAGGCGGAGGCGCGCCAGATGCTCGGCGTGTACCGCAAGTTCCAGGAAGACTGGATGGCCATGCCGGTGATCACCGGTCGGAAGACCGAGAGCGAGAAGTTCGCCGGTGCGCAGCGGACCTACGCCCTCGAGGCCCTGATGCAGGACAATAAGGCCCTGCAGGCGGGGACGTCTCACAACCTCGGCCAGAACTTTGCCAAGGCCTTCGGCGTCCAGTACCAAACAGCCAGCGGCGGCTTGGAGCACGTCTGGAGCACCTCCTGGGGCGTATCGACGCGGATGATCGGCGGGCTCATCATGACCCACAGCGACGACAACGGCCTGGTGTGTCCGCCCAAACTGGCGCCCGTGCAGGTGGCAATCGTGCCGATCTGGAAGTCGGACGAGGAGCGGGCCCAGGTGTCAGGGGTCGGGGGGCAGGTGAAAGCGGAGCTCGAGAAGGCAGGCGTCCGTGTGGAGCTCGACCTCCGCGACAGCATGAAACCCGGGGCCAAGTATTTCGAGTGGGAAGCGAAGGGAGTGCCGCTGCGACTGGAGATCGGGCCGCGCGACGTGGCGGCGGGGCAGGTGATGACAGCGCGGCGCACAGGTGGCAAGGCCCCGGCGCCGCTGGACGGGCTTGCGCGGACGGTGGCCGTCGTTCTCGACGAGCTCCAGGCGGGCCTATTCAAGACCGCAAAGGAGCGCCGCGAAGCGCACTCGATCCGCGGCGTCACGAAGCAGCAGTTCATCGACTTTATGAAGCAACCCGGAGGCTTCGCCTACGGTGGGTTCTGCGGCTCCGCCGCCTGCGAGGCGGAGATCAAGCTAGCCACCGCCGCCACCGTGCGTCTCCTCCCCGATCCCGAGTTCCGCTCTCCGGAGACGCCGAAGACATGCATGTGGTGCGGCAAGCCCAGCGTCGCAGAGGCGGTGTGGGCGCAGGCGTACTAGGCGCCCCGGGCCGGCGCTCCTCGGCGCCGGCCGTTGTATTTGCAACAACTTACGCGCGCGCGTCAACGGCCAGCGACGGCTAACGCCGCCGGAATTGACTCTGTTTACGACTCTGTTTGGCGGGCCGGGATCGACCGCACGCTGGCACCCCCCGTTGCGCCCCGCGATGATTGCGCCGGTTAAGCTGCGCACAGCCGCATCACGGTCGCTTATCGCGCGAGGTCCGCTTGGTGACCGGCTGCTTCAGGACCGCCGCGCACAGCGGCGCTTGCTCCGCCCAGAAGCAGGCGCCGAGGGATAGGTAAGCCACGGAGCCAACGTTGGTGCCGAACCGGATTTGGATGGCGTTATAGCTCAGGCCCCACGGCTGCGACCGAGTAAGCGGTCCCCAATACGCACGCAGCGTCGTTGACATCGTGCCCGCCGTGACGTCGTCCTGGACCCGGACCGAGTCCGGGTCACCATACACCATGATGAGCGAATCCGATACGGCGAACCACCGCTCGCGGGCGGTGACGGGCTGGGCGGTGAAGTTGACGATGATCCCCGTGAGCGTGTCACGCTCGAACGTCAGCTGCACGCTGTCCGGGGCGTCGCAGCGGAGGCGGTTGGCATCCGGCTGGCACGGCAACCGGCTCGCGCGTGCTTGTTGGAACGAGATTCCCAGCTGATACCCGCGCAACGTCGGCAGCTCTTGCACCGCCACGGCGCTGCTGGGCAGCGCGGCCAGCAAGAACAGAGCGACGGGGCGGAGGCTCCTCATCCCAACAAACCTCGGGCTGGTGGCGGCGGGTCTGGCGGCGGCAGGGTGGTCGCGGCACTCGGCTGTGCCTCGGAGACCGGTAGCGCCCGTTCACCCTTGAGCAGTGACAGCACCAGCTGGCGAATCTGCTGCTGTTCCCACTCGGCGGCGCCGTACCCCTGTGGGAAGTACGACGTGCGCTTGATGTCGGTCTTGTCGAAATAGTAGCCGAGGTGCTGGGCCATCTTCTGCAGAAGGTCGACCAGTAGTTCTTCCCGCTTCACACCCCAGGCCGGGTCAGGCTGGGCCGGAGTAGTGAGGAAATCGAGGTACACCTTCCACGCATCAACGATGGCACGCGTCAGGAACTGCCGCTGGCGCTTTTCCTTCCGTCGGTCAAGCCAGACGCTGACCCGGAGGGCGACCAGTGGCGCGAGAACAATTGCCGCGACGGTGATCCAATCGCTGGTGGTCACGAGAGGCACCTGTGGTGGGCGGACGCACCAACCTTACGATCCGGCGGTCGGTTCGACTAGGCTGTTTTCGCGGCACCGAGGGGCGGGAATGCGACACAGTGGCGGCCGGGCGCGGTTCGGATAGGTTGTCCGGAAGTGAACCGCAATCAAGGACGTGTCGTGGTGCTGGGACTCGTGCTCCTCGCGCTGCTTGGACTCTTCCCGCCGTGGACCCAGTCGATCACGGCACCGACCGGCTACCACCAGGAAAAACCGCTCGGCTACGGCTTCATACTCTCGCCGCCTCAGCCTGAGTCGGGGGTCTACAGCGTCACGTTGGACTTTCGGCGGCTGGCCGTTTCGTGGGCAGTCGTCACGTTCGTCATCGGCGGGCTCGTGGTGCTCCTACGCGGAGCGCGAAAAGATCAGCCCTAGTCCCACAGCGGCCACGCGACATCGAACTTCCGGCGGGCTCCTCCCCCGTTGACGGCGCCCCCCGGCTCCAGCGCAGCTCGTTAAGCATCGTAGCGTCCTGCCGGTAGCGCGCGGCCCACAGTAGCTGTTGCAGACTCACCCAGTCCACCCACCCGCGCGCGCGGGCCGCGGCGATCTCAGCGCAGAGCTCAGCGGGGCGCAGGCGTATCCGCACGAGTTTCTCCTCAAGCCCGAGTAGCCGGGCGAGCACGCGGATCTCGAGGCCCCGCTGCCCCAGGTCCCGGCGTGTGCGCTGCCGTGGCGTAAGGGCCTCCCGGCCGAGCCGCACGATCTCGTTGACCACCGTGTCGTCAGCGAAGTGCGTCGCACGCTCCGTGAGTTCGGCATCGTGTTCCAGAAGCCGGGCAACGACACCGGCCAGCACGTACAGGATCAGCCCGCTCATCGGCACCGGCGGCCGGTGGCCGGCGACGCGCAGCTCAGGCCGGCCTGCCAGTTCCAATTGCCAGAGTCGCCGCGTGCGGTGCGGATCGTCGGGCCGCGCCACGACCTGACGCTCGAACTGCCGCCGGTAGGCGCGCACCTCGGCTGGACTCAGTGGGCCGCTCCCCTGCAGGACGGCCCGCGCCGCCGTCACCAGCCAGGCGAAGTTGCGCTCGACGGGCCCGCAGATCGCACAGGCAGGTCGGACTTTTTTCCCAACATTTCGCGGTCTCCCGGGCACGCCGAAATTTATGGCACGCATGGCGAACGCGAAACTGCAGGTCCGGACCCACAACTTGGTCGTGCGGGTGACGCCCGCCGAGTACCGCCTGTTGGAGCGGGCGACGCGCGCCGCCACGGCGCGCACGCTCTCCGAGTGGGTCCGCACGGTGACGCTCCGCGAAGCGGCCGCGCTGCTCGCCGCGGTGGCCGACGCTTCGGAGGCCGCGCAGGTCGAGCGATTCCGTGGCCGGCTTGTGAGCAGCCTTGCCCGGGAACAATTGCAGGGGGCCACATGACCGCGATGCGCAAGACGAGCGCGCTGTACGAACTCTTCAAGCTCAGCGGCGGTGCCGACGCGAGTGACGAGGACATCAGGCGCGTCGCTGAAGCGAATCCAGCGCTGTGGCGCCGTGCGCTTGAGGAGCTGGCAGCGGGCGAACTGCACAAAGCGTTCGCGGACCCGCAGGTCGCCTTCGGGGCGCCGGGCAGTCGCTCGCCGTACAGCGTGCCGCTAAGCAAGCTGACCGGCAGCGCGGGCGACGCCGAGGACACGGACGACCAGGTCGGCCCGGCCGAGGCCGCGATCCGCGCACGGCGCCGGCGGCGGGAGGGCCAGTGACCCGCGACCCACAGCAACTCCACGACGACATCGTTTGGCTCACGGAGTGGGCGGACGACTGCCTGGCGGCGAGGAAGTATCGCGGCCACCGCAGCTACGGCGGCGGCGCTTCGGACGCTCTCGACGAAGCGGACAACGGCGACGATGAGGACAACTATGCGGCGCACGCCGAAGTCAAGACTCGGCACCACGAGAAAATGGCTGCGTTGCATGCCAAGATCTCCGACTTGCACGCGTCAATGTCGGCGCGCTACGCGCGCGCCGCGCACACGGAAGATGGCGACGAGCGCGACGACGAGGATCACGGGCACCGCGAGCGCAAGGACGTCGGCGCAGTCGACGAGGCGCGCATCCAAAAGCTGCTGCAGTCGGCCGCCCTTGACGGCGATCTGGCAACGCGCGAGCAGGTCGCCCTGCTCGCGCGCGACGCCGTGCGCGCCTGCTTGCGCCACCCGCAGGTCGGGGATCCCGCCACGGCGGAGCGCGGGGGGTCGCGATGACTGGCGCCGTCGCGAACGATCCGCGCGTAGTCGAACTCGCCAGTGAGCTCCAAGCGCTCGATGCGGAACTGGCGGCGAAACGGGCGCGGCTCGGCGAGCTCCAGGCCGCCCACGCCGCCGCCCGGCGCACCAAGGGGCCCGGCACGGCCGACCGGCTGCACGACCTCGACGTCGAGCAGCAGGCTTGCGAGACCGAGATCGCGAGGCTCGAGCAGGAACTTGCCGATGTGCGCCAGCGCGACACGGCGGCCCGCGAGGCGGCGGCCCGCGCAGCGCAGGAACGCGAACGCGCGGCGGCGGATCGGGAGGTCACAGCCACGGCGGCCGCCGTGACCGCTCCAGCACTCACCCTCGTCAGGGCGCTGCGTCTGCATCGCGCGGCCTTGGAGCGCCTCGCGGCGGCCGAAGTCGCCATCAGCGGACGTGCCGACGATGCCCGTGCCGTGATTGTGAGCCGCAACGCTGGTGGCGTGATCCAGGCGCTCGAGCCCGTCATGTCCTGGGTCACGCACGATCCGGCCGTCCAGCCATTAGCCCGCGACTACTACGGGACGCCGCGCAAGCCGAAGTGGACGGACCCAATCGGCCAACTCGTCGCGCAGTTCTTTGCGGCGTGGAATGAACAGCAGGACCATGCAGGAGGTGTGTAATGACAGACTGGCTCGAACAAGTACCCGATCGCGCCACCAACACCGCGATCTCGACGGAGCAACTCGCCGCGCTCCAGCGGCAGCTTGTCCGGGGGCAGCCGGCCGATCCCCGCAACATCGGTTCGCTGATGTTGCCGGTACCGCGCGACACCACGCCAGCCGGGCCGCCAGAGTAAAGGGCAGCGCGCCGGGGTCGCCCGAGCGCCCTGGCGGGCGTGAGGGCGGGTAACGAGCAGGCCTGCTCGCCCCGGCGTAGGTGGGAAAAACAGCGCGCCCGCGGGGACGAACCGCGGGCGCCGACAACGGAGGAAACGGATGAACGCGACCATCGACAGGCGCGCTCGACTCAACAGTAACGCGACCCCGCCGCCGCGGCAAGCGCCGCCCAGTCACCCGGAGAACCGTCATCCCCCTGCCGCCCGGAGCGTCCCGCCAAGAGACGAGGACCGGTACCGCGATTGGGCGACGGTGTACGTCGCGGACTGCCACCGCGGGCGGAGGTCCGCATGACCACGACTCCGCGCCCGGAGTCCACCGGCCCCCTCGTGAGGCTCGTCGTCCAGGAGGATGGCGAGATAGTGGGCGGCGCCATCATCGCGGTGCCGCTGCCGTGGGTGTACCGGCAGCCGTACTTGGTGCCCGAAGATGTCGATTGAGCCGGCGGCATGATGCCCCTCGCGGGAGCGGCGCTCGCCTACGCGGCCCACGGGTGGCTCGTCTTCCCGTTGCGGCCGCAGGCCAAGGAGCCGCTCACCGCCCATGGGTTCAAGGACGCGACGGCGGACGCGACGCAGCTGGAGCGGTGGTGGCGTGAGACCCCCGACGCCAACATCGGCTTGCACCCGGGCCCGAGTGGCCTCGTGGTGCTTGATGTGGACGGGGCGGAGGGGCGCGCCGTCGCCACTCCGCTGGGACTGTTCAGCGAACCCACGCTGGCCGTCCTCACCGGTCGCGCCGGCGGCGTGCACCTCTACTACGAGCACCCGGGCTTCCCCATCAGCAACCGGCCACTCGCCCCGCACCTCGACGTGCGCGCGGACGAGGGCTACGTGGTGGTGCCGCCGAGCATTCATCCCTCCGGCGCGCGTTACTGCTGGGACCGGGCACCGGTGCTGGCGCTGCCGCCCGACGTCGTAGCCCTCCTGCGGAACGGGACTCAACGCGCGGCCCCGGCTGCGCCGCTCGCACCGGCGGCGCCCATCCCCGAGGGCACGCGCAACCAGACGTTGGCGTCGCTCGCCGGCACCATGCGCCGGCGCGGCATGGAAGCGCCGGAGATCGCGGCGGCACTGTTGGTGGTGAACGCAGCGCGCTGCCGCCCCCCGCTCGCCGACGCCACCGTGGAGGCCATCGCCAGCAGCATCGCGCGCTACGCGCCAGCAGCCACCGGGCGCGTGCCGGTCCGGCTCGAGACGCGCGACGACGTGCCTCCGCACCCCGGACCCGACCTCCCCGACCCCACGCCCCCGGCCACGGGCATCATCGTTGCGCTGTCTGCGGTGAAGCCCCAGCCGGTGCGATGGTTGTGGCCCGGGCGCATCCCGCTCGGCAAGCTCACCATGTTGGACGGCGATCCTGGGTTGGGCAAGAGCACGTTGACGTTGGACGTTTCAGCGCGCGTGACGACCCGCCGCCCCTTCCCGGACGGTGCGCCGGCGACGGAGGGCGGGGTCGTGGTGTTGACGGCCGAGGACGGCCTGGCCGACACGGTCCGTCCGCGGCTCGATGCGATGGGTGGTGATCCGGCACGGGTGGTAGCCGTCACCGGCGTCCGGGATACGCACGGCGAGTTACTGCCTCTCACACTCCCCGACCACCTCGACGTCCTCCGCGCAGCTATCGCGGCCAGCGCGGCGGTCCTCGTCATCATCGATCCGTTCAGCGCCTACCTGGCGTCGTACGTGAACTCGCGCATTGATCACGACGTTCGCCGGACACTCGCGCCGCTCGCCGCTTTGGCCGAGGAGACGGGCGTAGCGCTGCTCCTCATCCGGCACCTCAACAAGGCGAGCGGCGGTCCCGCCCTCTATCGCGGGGGGGGCTCGATCGGCCTCATTGCCGCGGCGCGGTCGGGGCTGCTGGTGGCCGAGGACCCGGATGATCTGACGCGGCGGGTGTTCGCCGTCGTCAAGGCCAACCTGGCCCCGCGCGCCCCGTCGCTGGCCTACCGCCTCGAACCCACGGCCAGCGGGGTGGCGCGCCTTGTGTGGGCCGGTGAGTCGCCGCACACGGCCACCACGCTGCTCGCGCTGCCCGAGAACGCGGAGGAACGGTCGGCCGTGGACGATGCCAACCAGTGGCTCGCCGACTGGTTGGCGGACGGCGCCCAGCCGCCCGCCGAGGTGTACGCCGCGGCGAAGGCTGCCGGGCACGCCGCCCGCACTCTGGAGCGGGCTAAGGCACAGCTCGGGGTCTGTTCGGAAAAGCGCGGCTTCGGCCGCACGGGGCAGTGGGTCTGGACGCTGCCCAAAGACCGCCCGACTCCCTTAGACCGCCTTCCCCCCAGCCTCGGCGGTCTTAATCGGGGGGCTCCTGGCTCCCTATTGATAGAGAAAGAGATAGCTAACACCGCCTTAAGGCCGCCGAATCTCCCTAAGACCGCCCAACTGGACATAGACCGCCCACAGGCGGTCTTAGGCGAGCCGGACCCTGACGTGGTCGCCCGGACCGCCATGGGGGAGGGCGCGTGACTCGGCCGTCCTGCCCACGCGCCCGGATGCCCAGCCCGCGGCTCAACCCGGGGCGGTGGGGACCGCTGGGCACCCGGGCTGCCCCGGACTCTGCCGGTGGCTCTGAGGGGCGGGAAGCCGCGCGGTTGCTGGCTGGGCGCAGGCGCGCCACGGCGGGCCGAGCATGAACGGCGCCCGGGCGCAGCTACAGGCGTTGGCCAGCGCGCTGGGCGCGGCGAGCGCGGCGGTGGCCCAACTGGCCGAGTTGCTGCCCGTGGCTGGGCTGGGGCCGGCCGTCGCGCGCGACCTCAGCGTGGTGCAACTGGCCGAGCAGCTGGGGCGCAGCCCGTCAGCGGTGCGCGACTGGATCGCGGCTGGCCTGTTCCCGGGCGCATACCGGCTGCCGGGAGAGAAGCGCGCCGGTGCGTGGCGCGTGCCGGTGAGCGCGGTAGAGGCGTTCACCGAGCGGCAACGGGCGAAAATGCCGCGCCAGGATGCGCCCAGTGCAACACTCTCCCCCGGGCCCAACCCCCGGCCTCGGTCACCGCGAGCACCGCAGGCGGCCAGGGCGGACTTGTCCGCCTGGCGCCGCGTGCGTCGGCGGCCAGACTCACCATGAGCGCCGGGCTGTGGGATTCGCGCGCCCGGCTCCAGCAGCTCAAGGGGCGGGTGCAGCCGGGACAGCGGACGGCTGAAGGGGCGGTGTGCCCCACCTGCCGGGTGGCGCTCGTGTTCGAGAGCGATGGATTAGGGCGCGTCATGGAAGCGTGCGCGTGTGGCCAGCGAGTGCTGGGGCGCTGGGGGCCACCGCCAGCGGTTGAGGATGGCCGCCGCCATCCGCGCCGAGCGCAGCGTGGCTGACCGCGGGTGGAAGGCGTTCGAGCGGCGGCTGGCGCGCCAGCTCGGGACCCAGCGGCTTCCGGTGACCGGGGAACGCGCCGGCGCGGACTTCTGTGACGGAATGTTTGCGTACCAGGCGAAGCTCGGGCGCCGGTTGCCAGCGTATCTGCAACGCTGGCTCGCGGGCATCGTGGCAGCGGGGGAGCGGCGCGGCCGGGTCGGCGTCGTGGTCTGGAAACCGAAAGGTGCGCGCGATCGGGACGCGCTGGTGGTGGTGCGGTTCGCCGACTGGCGGGCGCTGCATGTGGGGAGGGTACGGTGAGCATCTTCGTCCCTGGCTCAGCAGAGACGCGCGCGCTGGCCAAGAAGGCGGCCGCGGCGCGCTGGGCGAAAGTGCGCGGGCCGGAGCCGTATGCCGGCACGTTCATCGAGTTCATGGACCTCGCGGGCTTGACGGGCGACTCCTTCGCGGCGTGGCGCGTGCACTGGAAGGCCGTGGACGGCTTGCCATTGACGGAGGCCGAGGGACTGGTGTTCCTGCGTCACACAGGCCGACAGCAGCCGCCCACCGCGCCGGTGCGGGAGCTGTGGGACGTGAGCGGGCGCAGAAGCGGCAAGACGCGCAGCGCTAGTGCCCGCGCGTTCTACGAAGGCATCCGGCGTGACTATCGCGGACTGCTGGCCCCGGGGGAGCGAGCGGTCATCCCGATGATCGCCGCCGATCGCAAGCAAGCCGGGCAGGCCTTCGGCTACATCGCCCGCGGGCTCGCGCGGCTGCCCGAGTTCGCGCCCTACGTGCAGCGCACGCTGAAGGAGAGCATTGAGCTGACCACCGGCATCACCATTGAGGTGCACACGGCGTCGTATCGAACCACCCGCGGCTACACGGTCGTCGCGCTCGTGGCGGACGAGTTGAGCTTCTGGCTGAACCTGGAGACGGGCGCCAACCCGGACACCGAGATCCTGACGGCGCTGCGGCCCGGCATGGCCACGGTGCCGGGGGCGCTGCTCATTGGCTGCTCCACGCCTTACGCGCCGCGCGGCGAGCTGTACCGCGCCCATCAGAAGTACTTTGGCCAGGACGATCCACGCGTCCTGGTTTGGGTGGCGGATACGGCGTCCATGAACCCGACGCTCGACCCGGCGGTGATCGCGGAGGCGTTCGCGAGCGACCCGGTGGCCGCGGCGAGCGAGTATGGGCAAGACGGACGCGTTGTCTTCCGGGCGGATGTGGCGGCCTTCCTCGACCCGGCGGCGGTCGCCGCGGTGACGGTGAGTGGGCGCTATGAGTTGCCCCCGAGCGGCGCGGGCCACACCGCGTTCGTTGACCCCTCGGGTGGTGGGGGCGACAGCTACGCGCTGGCGATTGGGCACCGGGAAGGTGAGCGGGCCGTGTTGGATTGTGTGCGGGAGCGCCGCGGGGCTTCGCCGGAAGTGATCACCGCGGAGTACGCTGAGCTCCTCAAGGTGTACGGGGTGAGCACGGTCACGGGCGACCGCTACGCGGGCGCGTGGCCGCCGGAGCGCTTCGCCGCGCACGGCATCGAGTACCGGCCGAGCGAGCTGACCAAGTCGGAGCTCTACCAGGCGCTCCTGCCCGCGGTGAACTCGGGGCGCGTTGAACTGCTCGACCTGCTGACGTTGCGGGCGCAGCTGGTGGGCCTGGAGCGCCGGGTGGCGCGCGGAGGGCGCGACTCGATTGACCACGTGCCCGGCGGGCATGACGACGTGGCGAACTGCGTGGCGGGCTGCTTGGTGCTGGCGGCGGCCGGGGCAGGCACGGACTGGGAGCTCATCATGCAGCACTTCGACCGCGCCATGGCACCGCGCCACGGCCCCGAGTGTCGCGTCTGCCATCCCGCCACTGGGGGGCTGGCAGCGGCGCGCGTCGTCCGAACTCCCGGCGAGCTCCCAGCCACGTCGCAGCGGTGTCCCGGGTGCGGCGCGGTGTTCCCCGCGGCCGATCGCGTGGCGACGTGTCCGGCGTGCCAGCGACGCCTCGACGGCGGTCCCCAGCCGACCCCGCATCTGCCGTCCCTGCTGGGGCGGCCCGCGCCGCCGCCGGACGTGCTCGGGGCCGCACGGAGTTGTCCGCATTGTGGCGCGCCCGGCGGCGCGGTGGGCACGTGCGCGGCGTGCGGCCATGTGAACTAGGGAGGGACTTCGATGAGCGACACGTGCCCAGGCTGCGGCCAGGTCGGCACGCTCGATCCGCAGGGGACCTGTCACCACTGTCAGTATGGGCGGCCGAACCCCGCGGCGGCCGCCCTGCGCGAGCAGGTCCGCGAAATCGCCCGCGTGCGCGACGAAGTCCTCGGTTCGGCTGGCGAACGGTTTGCCCGGAGCGGCATTCCGGGGGCGATCCGCCGTGCCGTGCGCGGGGCCGTGGCCGAGGTGCTCGACCGCTCGCCGACGCCCGAGGCGCTTGGAGCCGCGGTGGCGGCGGGGGTGCGCGACGGGCTGGCCGAGGCGCCGCCGGCCGCAGTCTCGGCCGGCGCCATGGAGCAGGCGCTGCGCAGCGTGCTGGACCGCTGGCCGCCACCGCCGCCCGCGCAGGCCGACCGCCAGCAGGCAGCCCGTGGAGCGCAGGGTCTCGAGCGGATGCGCGCTGCCTACCACGAAGCGGGCCACACCATCGCGGCGCACCGGTACGGTTGCCAGGTCACGGAGGTCACGATCGACCGGGACCGGGCGCCGCAGCTCGCGAAGCGCGCCGATGCGATCGGCTGCGCGTGCTACGGGCCCCTACCGGCGACGGTCTGGGGCGGTGGCTACGCGCGCGGTCCGGATCCGTTCGCCGCCGCGGTCGTGCGGTTGGCGGGCTTCGCCGCCGAAGCGGTCCGCGTCGGCGAGCTCGATCCGACCGTCGATCCGTTTGCGAGCGACGCGTGGCTGGACCATCCGGACTTGCACAAGGCCGATCGCCTGGTGCGCCAAGCGCGACGTCCGCTTCACGTCGCGATGGCCGTGGCCATGCGAGTTGTGGTCGCACACTGGCCGGAGCTCAGCGCCCTGGCCGAGCTGCTGCTCGCCCAGGAGACGCTCGGCGCCGGCGCAGTGGCGGCGCTGCTGGGGCCGGCCAGCGCGAGCGCGCCTCCATGACCTTGCTCGTGAGTTGGGCGACGCCGACGCTCGCGCTCCTCGCCAGCGACACGCGGACCCGGTGGCGCGCCCTGGCCGACGATGCCCCGATCGAGCGCATCGACGACACGCAGTGCAAGGTGCGGGCCTGCGCCGCGGGCTGGATGGCGAGCGGGCCCTTTGTGGACTGGGCCCAACGGTTGGCGGAACGGTTGGCCGACGCTGAGAGCCCTAACGAGGTGCGGGCGCGCTTGCGGAGGTGGGCTCCGGGCGCGCTCGCGGCGCTGGACGAACCCACGGCCACCCTGCTGCGCGAGCGCCAGATGATGCTAGTCGTCGGGAGCACCGCCGGTCGCGAGTGGCGACTGGCGCTCGGGTGGGATGGGGCGGACCTGTTCCCCGATGCGCGCGATGACCGCGTGATCTGTGTGGCCCCGAATGGGACCGAGCCGGCGACGATCCGGCCGCTCGTGGATGCGTACCAGGCCAAGATTCACGCTGGACTCGCCGAGTCCATCCGGGCCACGCGCGCGCTCTTTGGGGCCGTCCACCAGCTGTGCGGTCCGACGGGCGCAGTGAGCCCTGCGCTGCACGTCGGCATCGTCCAGGGGCAGACACGCCAACTACTCGGGCCCCTTGCGGTCACGGAGAGATCCTCATGCGTACGATGACGCTTGTCGAGCTCGACGATGCGAAATACGCGGTGCCGTCGACGGCCAGCGACGGGCTGACAGTTGACTCGGGTGTCAAGGAGTCTGGCGGCAAGCTCGTCAACCGGCTCTACGCCAAGGTGCTCGCCGGTGACGCGGACGTGCTGGACTCCGTGGTCGATGGCACGACGTACAAGCGGGTGCTCAACGTCTCGAGCGGCCTGGTCCAGACGACCTCCGTCGCCGACGCGGCGATCACGGCCATCAAGATCTCCGTGGCGCAGATCTCGGCGATCGCGGCAGACCTCGGGACGATCACGGCGGGCCTGATCGAGGACGCCGGCGCCACGCGGGGCGTCGTGATCACCGGGAGCGTGCCGGGCGGCTTCGTGCGCTACCTCAACCTCAACGGCTCCGGCTCGTTCCTGAAGCACGACAAGCTGGACATGAAGTACGACGGCACCGCGACGTTCGCCGGTCTTATCGACATCACGACGCCGCAGGCGGCCCTAACGATCGTGCCCGGCTTCGTGATCATGCGCGACCCCGATGTCACCCATGGCATGACGGACATCGTGCCCACCGACGTCCTGGGCTACCTCGCCGAGACGACGACGTTGTCCGGCGGCCTTTCGATCCTCGGCTTCAGCGACGATACGACGACCGCGTTATCGCTGCAGGGCTCACAAGCCACCGGCAGCACCATCTCGGCGGCCGTCACCGTGCAAGGCGCCAAGAAGACCGGCACGAACCGCACCGCGTTGGCGAATACGGAGTTGCTGTTTGAGATCGACAACTCGACGTCGCCGGCCCTGAAGCAGCTTGGAAGCGGGAAGCTCACCGCCGGATGGGGCGGCGCGACGCTCGGCACCCTCCAACCCGTGGCGATGACGGTGTTCCGGCTGAAGAACGTCACCCATGCGAACGTCACCGAGAGCAGCATCACGGGCGCCCCGTGGTCGATGCCGGCTTCCACGCTCGACGTCGATGGGGCCGCCATTCGTATTACGGTCACCGGCCTCACTGGGGCGAACTCCGGGTTCCCGCGCATCAAGTTCGGGGGCACGTACCTCGACACCAACCCCGCCATCTTGACGGCGCACAACTTCGTGTGGCGCGCGACCGTCGTGCGCCTGAGTGGGACGACGCAGGTCGCGATGCTGGAGCGGTGCGACAACGGGACGTGGGTGCTGGAGCGGACGAGCCCGGCCGAGACGCTCTCCAACGCGATCAACGTCGATATCCGCAGCAGCGAGAACGGCGGCGCGACCACGACCTACGACTCGGTCATCATCGAATACCTCCAGGCGCCCTAAACAGGGGACAGCAATGGCTCAGCGGCCAGTCTTCTCTTGCGACGGCGGGTGCGGCGAGGAGATCGGCGTCCGCGGGAACCCGGTCCTCTACCTGGTCGTCGGCACGACGGACCACGGGCGCATGGACGCCGCCGTGCGGCTCCCGCCGCAGGTCTGGGCCGTCCTCCAGCAGGCGGTCCCGCGCCGGGACTACTGCCCCGCGTGCTTCGCCGCGGCGTTCGGCACGGGGCTCGTGACACTGGCGGAGTACGAGCTGGCCGCCGCGCCGCCAGCGGCGCGGCCGGACGGCTAGCAGCGGAGCACGGACGCGCCCGCCCCCCGGCGCGATGCTGGAAAACGTCAGCCGAGGATAGGCTAGGCGCACCGATTGCTGTCGGAATGGACCCCGGGGTCGGGCCGCACCGAGCACGAATAGGCGATGGCCCCCGCTAGGACGATGAGGGCGTATTGCCCCCGAGGGCGAAACGCCCCATATTTAGGGCGTACCTTGACCGAAGGCGACCCAATGACCGCTCGTCAACTGCGCCTGGCCCTGCGACGGCTGCAGCTCAGCCAACGGGGCCTCGCGCGCCGGCTGCGGGTGGATGTACGCACCGCGCGCCGGTGGGTGTTGGCCGAAGGCCGCATCCCCGAGAGCGTCGCGCTGTTGCTGGACGCGTGGGAGCGCTATCCCCGCCTGATTCCGC
>WNGD01007270.1_pt1 | contig 14819 bp, 14 predicted proteins | sample 5400671 | NCBI WGS metagenome assembly WNGD01 (sample SAMN13153369, study PRJNA577476) | soil metagenome | isolation source: 40 cm soil or saprolite under grassland replicate 2 | place: USA:California | collected 2016-06-15 | reverse complement strand
CGGCTTCGACCTCGATCCGCATCGGCCCGCGATGCTATCCGACCTCCTGCGTAGCCTCCCCCGTATGCGGGGCCGGCCTCAACTTCGGCGCCGTCGCGCCGATAGAAGGGAAATGGCGGCGACATCCCTGCGGCGGGTTAACTTTTCGCGCGCATCTTCGGTGCGGAAGCCCGACCTCGAAAGCCTCAAGAACCTGCACGCGACGCTTGTCGACGAGCGCCAGCAGCTTCGGGCCGGCGGTGCCACCGCCGCCGAGCTGGAGCACAACCGGCTGGCGATCGTGAACTGCCAGTGGGAGCTCTCTCGCGCGCTGATTGCGCGGTATCTCCCGCCCGCAGTAGCCCCGAGCGCGGCGTAACCGTCGCTAGCCTGCCCGGGTGCGGGCCGAGCTTGACAAGCGCGCGATGGCCGCGCTCTCGAGCGGCCATCTGGCGACAGACTTCGCCAACGGGGCGCTCCCTGCGCTGCTGCCGTTCTTCGTCGACAAGTTCGACCTTTCGTACACGCTTGCGGCAGCGGCGGTGCTTGCTTCTGCGGTCTCCTCCTCGATCGTCCAGCCGCTGTTCGGACTCTGGTCGGACCGCCGTGGCGCCATCTGGCTGCTACCGGCCGGTGTAGCGCTCGCCGGGATCGGGATCGGCCTCGCCTCCGCCGCGCCGACCTACCCGCTGGTGCTCGTCTGCGTCGTCGTCTCGGGCCTTGGTGTGGCGGCGTTCCACCCCGAGGGCTCGAAATTCGCGGCCTTTGCAGGAGGGCGTCGCCGGGCGAGCGCGATGTCGTTCTTCTCGATCGGCGGCAACCTCGGCTTCGCCCTCGGGCCGACGGTGGCGACGCCGCTCGTGCTCGCCCTTGGCCTGACCGGTGGGTTGCTGCTCGCGGTTCCGGGGCTCGTCGTCGCCATCGCACTGCTGGCGTTGATGCCGTTCCTCGGTTCGTTCGCGCCGGAGCGGCGGCAGGTCGAGTCCGAGCAGCCAGATCGCCCGGGAGCACTGTTGCTTCTGCTCGGCGTGATCGCCTTCCGCAGCGTCTCGTGGTTCGGCTTGATCACCTTCGTCCCGCTGTGGGAGGTCTCGCTCGGGCACTCGAAGGCGCAGGGAAGCCATCTGCTCTCGTTGATGCTGCTCGCGGGCGGCCTGGGAACCCTGGCGGCTGGCCAGCTCGCCGACCGCTTCGGCCGGCGGCCCGTGCTGATCGCGAGCACCGCGGCCACCGCGCCGTTGATCCTGATCTTCGTGATCGTCGGCGGGGTTCCCGGAGCGATCGCACTCGCCGGGGTCGGCATCTCAGTGATCGGAACCTTCGGCGTGACGATGGTGATGAGTCAGGAGTACCTGCCGCGCCACATCGGGATGGCCTCGGGTCTCTCGATCGGCCTGTCGATCGGTCTCGGCGGTGTGGGCGCGGTAGCACTAGGGGCGGTTGCCGACTCGATCGACCTGCGAGCGGCCCTGTACGGCGCAGCGGCGTCCGCACTCGTCGCGCTGGCGCTCGCCGCGCTGCTGCCGTCCTCACGGCCCTCGCGCCGGCTTGCCGTCGAGCCGGCTGCCCCGTGAGCCGTTAGGCTCAGCGCTCGTGGCAGCCGCCAACGCACGTGAGTTCTTCGAGAGCCTGGAGGCCCGCGCCGGCGACTCCTCGAAGGCGGCCGGCCTGAACGCCACCTATCTGTTCGACATCGCAGGCGCCGGCAAATGGACCGTTCGGGTCGAGAACGGCAAGGTTAGCGTCCAGGAGGGGGAAGGCGAGGCCGACACGACGATTTCGGCGTCCGACGAGACGTTCGTCAAGATCGTCAACGGTGAGCAGAACCCAACGAGCGCATTCATGACCGGCAAGCTCAAGGTCTCGGGCGACCTCGGCAACGCCATGAAGCTGCAGCAGCTCTTCTAGCTTCCTAATCCTCGAGCTCGACCAGCACGACGCCCCCGGCGACCTGGTCGCCTTCGGCCACGTGGATCGCTCGGACGACCGCCTCGTAGGGCGCGACGATCGGCGTCTCCATCTTCATCGCCTCGAGCACGACAAGTGGCTGGCGCGCTTCGACTCGATCCCCCTCGGCAACCGCGACGCGAATCACCGTGCCGGGCATCGGCGCGGTCAACGAGCTCAGCTCGCCGGCGTGACGCTGGGCGTGGAAGGTGGCGTCGGGATTCGGGGGAGCGGTCGGAGCGGGGGAAGGTCGGTTCAGGCGAAACGGCGTCGCCCAGGTGCTACTCGGCAACCGAACGGGCCTGGCGGAGAGCGGCGGATACTCGGTCAAGAACGCCGTTGTCGTTCGCCCGTCGCGAACAGCCGGGTGGGTGACGAGCCAGCGGAGAAACGGCAGGTTTGTCGTGACGCCCTCGATCTCCGTCTCGGCGAGCGCCTTCGCCAGCCCGTCCAGAGCTCCCGCGCGGGACTCGCCAGAGCCGATCAGCTTGGCGATCATCGGGTCGTACGCAACGCCTATCTCGTCGCCCTCGCCAACGCCGTCGTCGACGCGGATCGAGTCGGGTAGCCGCAGCCGCTCGATCCTTCCCGTCTGCGGCAGAAAGTCAAGCGGGTCCTCTGCGTAGAGCCGCACTTCGACCGCATGGCGACGGAAGCTCGCGCGTGGATCTTCGAGCCGCTCGCCGCGAGCGACGGCGAGCTGCAGGGCGACCAGATCGAGTCCGGTCGCCTCTTCCGTGACGGGATGCTCGACCTGGATACGGCCGTTCAACTCAAGGAAGAAGAAGTCGCGGTCGTCGAGGAGGAATTCGACCGTGCCGAGGCTGCGGTAGTCGATCGCGTGAGCGAATGCGACGGCCGCCGCGCTCATCCGTTTGCGCAGGCCCAGATCGAGCGCGGGCGACGGCGCCTCTTCGAGCACCTTCTGGTGGCGCCGCTGAATCGAGCACTCACGCTCACCGAGCGAATAGACGTGCCCGTGCCCGTCGGCGAGGAGCTGGATCTCGACGTGGCGCGCGCGCTCGAGGTAGCGCTCGAAGAAGACGGTCTCGTCTCCAAAAGCCGCCTTCGCCTCGCGGCGGGCCGCGGCTTCGGCATCCTCGAGCTCGGCCGGCCCGCGGACGATGCGCACACCGCGCCCCCCGCCGCCGGCCGCGGCTTTGATGATCAGCGGAAAGCCGATCTCGTCCGGCGAGCCGGTCGGAAGCACCGGGACGCCTGCATCGGCTGCCGCTCGCTTGGCTTCGAGCTTGTCGCCGCCGCGGCGCAGCGCCTCGGGGGTGGGGCCGACGAAGACGAGCCCTGCAGCTTCGACAGCCTCGGCAAAGTCCGCGTTTTCGGCGAGGAACCCGTAGCCGGGATGGATCGCGTCGGCGTCCGCCTGCTTTGCTGCGCGGATGTGCTCTTCGGAGTACAGGTAGCCGGCGATCTCCACGACCTCACCGGCCTGGCGCGCATGCAGCGAGTCCTTGTCGTCCGGGGCGACGACGGCGACCGTGGCGATGCCCTGGTCGGCGCAGGCCCGGAAGATGCGGACGGCGATCTCGCCGCGGTTGGCTACGAGGAGCTTTCGGAGCACCGGCGTCAAACTACGCGACGCCGGCTTGAAGTCACGCTATTTCTTAACGGTCCCGTTCCCTGTTCGCGTCTCTGGCAGGAAGATGCCTGGAGGCGGGGGAGCCGGCGCTGGCGGTGGCTTCTTGGGGGTGCCCATGCGCTTCAGTTTAGCGCTAGCCCCAGCGACCAAAATGCGACTGCGAGTACGAGAGCACCAATTGCGCGTCGGAACCAGCGGATCAGCGCGTCGACGACTTCTTGGTTGCCGTCATAGGCACCCTGATTCCAGTAGGCGAGCGTACGTTTGGCCTCGTCAAGGTCTGCTTGCCGCTCAGCAAAATGCTCATAGACGCCGGGGCCGGAGAGGGCAAAATCGAGATCGGCCTTTGGTGCGAGTACGTAAACACTCAGCAGAAGACTTGCGATGGCGAGGGCAAACCCTGCAACTGCCAGGGAACGATGGTCGTGCTGATCGAGCGCTCGCCCGCCCAGAAATGAGGTGACGATGGCTGTCGCTGTCAGAAGCGCTCCGGCACGAGCTCGGAGTTCGTTCACCACCGCTTCCTGCTGGGCGAGTGCCCTGAGCGAGAGATCGAAGGCGAGCTGTTCTAGGTTCGACACCGTACGTATGTTCGCATGACGAGGGGACGGATTAACCTTCGGCGGTCCAAGTAGCCCGCCGCTTTTCCAGGAAGGCGTGCAAGCCTTCCTGTCCTTCCGGACTCGTCCGCAGCTTCGCTGCGAGTCGGGCCGCCTGCTCGCCGTCCGGGCGGTCGCGGATCAGCTGCTTCGCTGCGCGTGTGGCTTCCGGCCCTGCGCTCAGCAGCTCGGTGATGACGTCCTTTAGCGCGGTGTCGAGATCCTTAGCGATCTCGTGGACGAGCTTGACCTCCGAGAAGCCAAAAACCGCCTCCGGCGCGGCGACCGCGACATCGGTGCAGCAGACGAGGCCCGACCCACCGCCGAGGGCATAGCCCTGGACGCGAGCGACAACCGGGGTGGGGCAGGAGTCGATCGCCTCCAGCATCCGGTAGAGGCGAAGGGCGTCCTCGACGTTCTCCTCGTAGGAGAGCTCGATTGCAGAGCGCTGCCAGTCGACGTCCGCGCCGGCGCAGAAGCTCTCGCCGTCACCTGCGAGGACGACCGCGCGGGCGTCGCCGATCTCGCCGAAGGCCTCCGTTAGCTCGCGGATCAGCTCGGCGTCGAAGGCGTTCCGGCGCTCGGGCCGAGCGAGCGTGATCCTGAGAAGCGGTCCATCTCTCTCGACACGCAGGGCGCTCATCAGCCCGCAGCTTAAGACGAGCAGTCGTGCGGACGAGATTTCGTGGCCACCCTTGTGGCCGTGATAGCGGTCGCGCGAGTGAATCGCGCGACCTCCTTGGTCGGCATCGCAAGCGACGCCTTAGAGTCGAGTCCGTGCTTAGAGGCGCACTCGCAGCCGCAGTCACGCCGCTCGCCGGTGGTGGTGAGGTGCTGGACGAAGACGCAGTCGATCCGCTGGTTGCCTTTCTCGACTCGAGCGGACTCGACGGTGTGCTCGCGCTCGGCACGACCGGCGAGGGAATCCTCCTCAGCCCAGCCGAACGACGCCGCGCCGCAGAGCTCTTCGTCGCCGCGCGGCCGGAGGACTTCACGGTCGCCATTCACTGCGGAGCCCAGACGACTCGCGCGACCGTCGAGCTATCCGCGCACGCGGCAGATCTCGGCGCAGACGCGGTCGCAGTGATCGGACCGCCGTACTACGCCTTGGACGAGCGGGCGCTGCTCGAGCACTTCGCCGCCGCCGCGCAGGCTTGCGAGCCGGTTCCGTTCTACGTCTATGAGTTTGCGGCACGAAGCGGTTACGCGGTTCCCGTCGTCGTCTTGCGTCAGCTACGCGAGCGGGTTCCGAACTTCGTCGGACTCAAGGTTTCCGACCGTCCGTGGGAGCGGTTCGAGCCGTATCTCGTCGAGGGACTCGACGTTTTCGTCGGTCCGGAGTCTCTGATTCAACGCGGGCTGGCAGGCGGTGCGGTGGGAGTTGTCTCGGGGCTCGCGACGGCCTTCCCTGCCGAGGTGGCCGCCGCCGTCGGCGGAGTTCCCGGCCCGGATCTCGAGGCTCTCCGAGACGGCCTCGAGGAGTTTCCGTTTCACTCGGCCGCGAAGCACGTCCTGCAACGGCGCGGCGTGCCGATCCGGGAAGACGTCCGCGCACCGCTGCGCGAGCTGACCGAAGACGAGCGGGAGGCGCTCGACCGTTGGGTCGGATCCTTGTAGCCGGGGCCGGCGCGTCGCAGGCCTTCGGCCCGCTCCCGCGGGTGAAACCATGTTTCACCCGCGTGCCCCCTTCTTCCCCAGTGAGCGCCTCGCCCACGGCGAGGATTTCAGCCGGTGGAACCTACCACTCGCTCCGCGCTGGTTTCCCCTCCCCGAGCACCGGCTCTCTCGGATGTCGATGAGCAAGCGAATCGTTGTGGTGGGAGCCGGCGCGGCCGGGGCAAGCGTCGCCTACCACCTGGCGCAGCTCGGCGCCGAGGACGTGGTTCTCTGCGACCGCGGGAGCATCGCAGGCGGCGCAACGGCAAAGGCGATGGGTGGGGTTCGGCAGCAGTTCTCCACCGAGGCCGAGGTCCGGCTGGCGCAAGCGAGCATTCGGTTCTTCGAGGAGCTGGGAGCGCCGTTCTTCGACCAGGTCGGCTATCTCTTCCTGGCCACCACCGAAGCGGGCCTGGCCGAGCTCGAGGAGCGCGCGGAGCTTCAGCGCTCCCTCGGCGTTCCGGTGGTCACGACCGAGCCGCCGGCCGGGGTACGTGGCGACGACGTCGTCGGCGCAGTCGTCTGCCGCGAGGACGGCGTCGCCGATCCGCCGGCGGTGGCACGCGAGCTCGTCCGTCGCGCGGCGGAGGGTGGGGTGGAGGTGCGCGAAGGCCAGGATGCGGCGGAGCTCGATGCCGACGTGTTCGTGATCGCGGCCGGCCCCTGGTCGGGTGAGCTTGGAACGCAGCTTGGCGTCGAGCTGCCGATTCGGCCGCTTTGCCGCCAGCTGCTCGAAACCGCACAGATCGCGGGGCTGCCGTTCGATCTGCCGATGACGGTCGAAGTCGAAACCGGCTTTCATTTCCGCCGACGTGGCGACCGGCTCGTCGTTGCGATGACCGACCCCGAGCCGCGCTGGGGATTCGACGAGGTGGTCGACGAATCGCTGTTCGACGATCGCCTCGAACGGCTCCTCAACCGCTACCCCGCCGCCGCGGGCACCCACATCGAACGCGCCTGGGCAGGTCTCTACGACATGACACCGGACGCGCATCCGATCCTGGGCCAGGTCGCTGAGGGCATCTACGCCGCGTGCGGGTTCTCCGGGCACGGGTTCATGCAGAGCCCCGCCGCCGGGCGCGCCGTCGCAGAGGAGATTCTCGGCCTCGGGCCGACCTTCGACCTCTCCCCGTACCGGCTCGACCGCTTCGAGAGCGGCGCGACCTTCCCAGAACAACTGGTGCTGTAAAAAGGCACGCCTTCGGCGCAATGCCGTCACCCACCGGTGCGTTTTCGAGCGTTACGCCACCGCGGGTGGCGGGTGGACAAAGCCACCACCCGGGCGGGGATGCGCGCGCGTCTACTTGAGAACGCGCTGGCTAGGCGACGACTGCGCGCTCGCTACTCGAAGAAGCGTTCGTGGTAGGGCAGCTTGTCGAGCAGTTGCTTGATCTCGCGCAAGACGTCCGCCTCGTTGTGGCCGAAGTCGTCGAGGTACGAGTGGAGCGCGCTACGGATCAGCTTCAGCTCGTCGTCGGTCAGCTCGATCGTGTGGTCGGGCATCAGAACGGCCCCCTCGGCTCGTAGCTGCCGCGCGGAGCACCCACGGCGACCATTGTTAGACCGTCGGGGCCCGCCTTCGGGCCGCGCGTGGTGTCGGGGTCGAACCGAAAGACGTCGCCCTCTCGGATCGGAACCTCCTCGCCCTCGATCACGTATGTGCCGGAGCCGCGAACGATCAAATTGACCTCCTCCTGACCGGAGTCCTGCTCATTGTGGTGGTGCCCGTCGGCATTCGGCGCCAGCTCGAACCAGTTGATTCCGAAGGCCAGGAGATCGAGCTCCCGGCGCACGAAGCGAACGGCGCCGCCGGGGCCTCCCGGCTCGAGCTCGTGCACATTCACCTTCGAGTAGCCCATCAGCCTCCTTTCACATCCGAAAGACGCCGAACGTCGTTTCCGGAATCGGCGCGTTCAAGGCCGCCGAGATCCCGAGTGCGAGCACGTGCCTCGTGTCGAGCGGATCGATGATTCCATCGTCCCAGAGCCGAGCGGTCGAGTAGTACGGGTTGCCTTCGGCCTCGTACTTCGCTCGGATCTCGTCCGGATCGGCGTCGCCGACCATCGTCAGCACCGTTGCCGCCTGCTCGCCGCCCATGACTGAGATCCGTGCGTTCGGCCACATCCAGAGCTGCCTGGGCGAGTACGCGCGCCCACACATCCCGTAATTCCCGGCCCCGAACGAGCCGCCGATCACCACGGTGAACTTTGGGACCTCGGCGCAGGCGACGGCGGTTACGAGCTTGGCGCCGTCGCGCGCGATCCCGCCTGCCTCGTACTCCTTGCCGACCATGAAGCCTGTGATGTTCTGCAAGAAGACGAGCGGAATCTTCCGCTTGCAGGCGAGCTCGATGAAGTGGGCGCCCTTCTGCGCCGACTCCGCGAAGAGGACGCCGTTGTTCGCGAGGATCCCGACCGGGAAGCCCTCGATCCGCGCGAAGCCGCAGACGAGCGTCTCGCCGTAGAGCGCCTTGAACTCGTCGAAGCGGCTGCCGTCGACGATCCGCGCGATCACCTCGCGCGGGTCGAGCGGTTCGCGGTAGTCGGCCGGGATCAGCCCGTACAGCTCGGCGGGATCAGCCGCCGGCTCTTCCGCGGGGACCTGGTCCCAAGGCGTGTCCTTCGGAGCTGGGTTCAGGTTCCGGACGATCTGCCGGACGAGCGCGAGTGCATGCTCGTCCGAGGTCGCGTAGTGGTCGGCGACCCCGGAGAGTCGCGCGTGCACGTCTGCGCCTCCGAGCTCCTCGGCGGAGACCTCCTGTCCGGTCGCCGCCTTCACGAGGGGCGGCCCGCCGATGAAGATCGTGCCGGTGCCCTTGACGATGATTGTCTCATCGCTCATCGCGGGCACGTAGGCGCCTCCGGCAGTACAGGAGCCCATCACCGAAGCGATCTGGGGAATCCCCTGTGCGGAAAGCCGCGCCTGGTTGAAGAAGATCCGGCCGAAATGGTCGCGGTCGGGGAACACCTCTGCCTGGAGCGGGAGGAAGGCACCGCCGGAGTCGACGAGGTAGACACACGGCAGGCGGTTCTGGCCGGCGATCTCTTGCGCCCGCAGGTGCTTCTTGACCGTGAGCGGGAAGTAAGTGCCGCCCTTGACCGTCGCGTCGTTGGCGATCACGACGCACTCCAACCCCTCGATCACACCAATGCCGGTGACGATGCCGGCCGACGGGGCCTGTCTCTCGTATACGTCCCAGGCAGCCAGGGCCGAAAGCTCCAGGAATGCGCTGCCGGCGTCGACGAGCCGGTCGATTCGCTCTCGCGCCGTCAGCTTCCCTCGAGAACGGTGTCGCTCGACCGCCTTCTGACCACCTCCGAGCGCGACCAGCGCCGTGCGCTCTCGAAGCTCCGCGACGAGCTGCTCCATCTGCGCGCGCCTGCGCTCGTGTTCTTCGCCAGGCTCGACGTGAGACTCGAGAATCGCCACGGGCTGAGCCTACCGCCCAACGTTTTTCCGGGGCCCAAGTGGGCGACAGGGGCCGCGCCCTTCTCCCGAGGCTCGACGGCTCCTTCGCCGAATCGGCCTGCCGCCCCACCAGCAGGCCGGATGCTTTCTTGGCCACGAGCTCGAGTACTAAACGCAGCGGCCGTCCGACGTCCCAGCCGTTTTGAACCTTAGGACCGCGGGTCGGTCTCGCGCGCCACCTCTTGAGCGTCTGCTTGGCGCTTTTCGACGACGAGGTAGGCCGGGTGGCGCTCGACGACGGTCTCGATCTCCGGTAACTCATGGCCCGAAACGACGGCGAAGCGGGTCGGCTCGGCTCGGATCGTCTCGTGCTGGCCCAATGTGATCGAGACCTGCTCGGTACAGTCGGCGGCGCCGCACTCGCAGATGAAACCGACCGGCGTATCGGTCTCCGCTTCGAACTGTTCGGCCACCTCGGAGACGCGCTCGTTGACTTCCCGATACAGGGCCTCGTTGCGCGCCAGACGCTTCTCTCGCTCCCCCACAGGGCATTGTCTGCCGATACGGTAGCCGCTGGCAAGGTCGGGCAACGTCCCGTTCGAGCGGACGGGCATCGCGAACCGCCGCCGGTCGGGATCAGGGTTCGAACCCACCTATAATCGCCCTTCCGTACCCGAGAGGGGGAGGGCAGGACATGAAGCGACCTTTGCTTCGTCTCTGCGTTACCGCCGCGCTCGGAACCGCGGCTCTGGCGTTCGCCTCGAGCGCCTTCGCGCAGAACTACGTCATCCTTTACAAGCAGGACTCGGTCGCGTCGGACGCGGCCGCAACGGTCAAACAGGCCGGCGGGTCGGTGGTCGCGACCTATCCGCAGATCGGGGTGATGATCGCTCGGTCCAACTCGCCGGGCTTCAGCACTGCGGTACTCAAAGACTCGCGGATCGACGCAGCCGCGTCGACGCGGGGATTCGGTGTCAAGCTCCCAGACGAGAGCCTCCTGGCCAAGGGCCCGTTGCCGGGTGGTCTGCCGAACTCGCCCGCGAGCGACACGGACAACTTGTCGCCGCTGCAATGGGACATGGCCCAGATCCATACGCCGGAGGCGCATGCGATCACGGGCGGAAGCAACTCGGTCCTGGTAGGCGACATCGATAGCGGCATGGATTTCGAGCATCCGGACCTCGCGCCGAACTACGACGCGGCGGACAGCACGGACTGCTCGAGCGGGGCACCCGCGCCCCTTCCGCCCGGGAACGACCTTTTGGGGCACGGCACGCACACTGCGGGAACGATCGCTGCTGCCGCGAACGGCGTCGGGATCGTCGGGGTAGCCCCGAACGTGCGAATCGCCTCCGTCAAGGCGACCAGCCCTAACTTCTTCCTCTATCCGGAGATGATCGTCTGCGCGTTCATGTGGGCCGGCACGCACCACATGAACGTCACGAACAACAGCTATTTCGCCGATCCGTGGCTGTTCAACTGCCGTAACGACCCGGAGCAACGCGCGATCTGGAACGCTGAGAGGCGGGCGATCAAGTACGCCATGAGCCAGGGCGTGGTCGTCGTCGCTGCCGCCGGCAATTTCGCCGACGACCTCGCGCATCCGACGCAGGACATCATCAGCCCCGACAACACCCCGGGCGAGACGCGGCGGATTCGGAACGACTGCGCAGTCATTCCCGTCGAGATCCCGGGAGTCATCGGGGTCTCCGGCGACGGCAATCTCGGGATCAAGTCCTACTTCTCGAACTACGGATCCGGTGTGATCCAGGTGACGGCGCCGAGCGGCGACGACTTCCTTCAGGTCACCCCTGCGGCTCCGAATGGAACCGTGCTCTCGACGATCCAGCCAGGCTCGTTCTACGAGACCATTCTCCCGGCGTCGTTCAAGGTGTTCGACTGCTCGGTCTCGCCGTGCGCCGAGTACCTCTACCTCGAGGGCACCTCGATGGCAGCGCCGCACGTGACCGGCGTCGCAGCGCTGATCGAAAGCCGGTACGGCCGGTTATCACCGGGCAGAGTGGCAACGATGATTACGCAAACGGCGGACTCGATCGCCTGCCCGGACCCCGCAACGCTCGCGCTCTACAGTCCGTTCACGTCGGTCTCGAACGGAGCTGCGCAAACGTGCACGGGTGGTGCCGGATACAACTCCTGGTACGGGCACGGCCAGGTGAATGCCCTCAGCGCAATCACCAGCGCGCCGTAAAAACCCGTAAGCGTTCGACGAGGGGCCGACCACGCGCCGGCCCCTCGTCTCTGTCATTGCCGGTCTTGGCCCCGTCTGTGGAGGTTCGGCTTCGGTCGCATTGAGCTCGGAGTGGGACATTCGATTCCGATGAAAGCTTCGTCCGTTCGGAAAGCCGGTTTGGCGACGCTCGCCCCCCTGGCCCTCACGGTCGCGGGTTGTGGGACGGCAGAGTCTTCGCGACCGGAGCCGGAGCAGACGGTCGCCCTCAACTGGCACGAGGCCGCGGGCCAACCGGGGAACCGCCTGGTCGTCGACGTCCGTCGCTTTGTCGTCCGGCCCAACGGCTGGGCGGTCTCCGCCTCGGTCAAGAACGACACCCGAGCGACCCTGGTGATCAGCCGACGTCACAGGCGGCATGGAACCGAGTGCGGGATCCTGCTTCTAGGTGCCGCAAGCCCGCATGCAATCCGGACGGCCGGCCCGGGTCGCTTTGCCTCGCGCTTCACGCCGGCTTTGCCTGCGAGCCTGCCGCCCGGAGCGAGCTGGTCGGGACGTTCGCCGGTGCGGGCCGACTCCCCGCCGGCAAGTACGTCATAACGAACCACGTCTTCCTGTTGCCAACCCGATAACGCCGCCGCGACCGACATGGCGGGCGCGGCTCACAACCGCTGGGCCTTGCACCGAAGCCGTTGAAGTCGTCATGGCTTCGGCGCAGCCGAAGCCGGACTTCAACGGCAAGCAGGGGCGGCAGGACTCGAACCTGCAACCCCCGGTTTTGGAGGTCTGCGGATAAAGGCCGCTCCGCTTAGCCAGGCCGCTCTCCGCTTGTTCGGGTCGGCTTCAGTTGGCTCAGGTCCGCTCAGATGGGCAGAAGTTCGGGCAGAAGTTCGCTCTGGAGCGCTCAAGCAGGCAAGCACCCCGGCTGAGGCGGCTCGAGCAGCGCGCGGCTGCCCTGCGCTCCGACGGCCCGCACGATGAGCGCCTCGCACCGCCCGAGCCAGTTTCCCGAGAATCGGAGGGCGAAGGATCCGCTGCGTGTCGCTTGTGTTCGTCGAATCGCCTTGCCTGACTCCCACGAGGCGACGAGCCGGACGCGCTCGAGCGGCTCGAACCCTCTCCCCGCCACCGTCAGAGGCTGCCGTGCGACCAGTCGAAGTGCCGGAGCGCCTGTCGCCGCCCCCGTGAGTTCCGCCCCAACCAGGCCGCACACTAGAGCCCCGGCCGTCAGTGCGATCGTAAGGAATCGCGCTCGCCTTGCCATGCGTCTTCCGAGGGTCGATGATAGCGCCGTTCTTGCGCGCATAAGCGCGCGGAATCGCACCGACAAAGGGGGCAGGCATGAAGAAGATTCGATGGAAATGGTACGTGGCTGCGATCGCTGCGGCTATGACCGCGGCGGGGCTGGCGATCCTCTTGCCGGGCACCGCAGGTAGCGGATCCGAGCGCCCCGCCAACAACATCCTCGCTCGGGCTCTCGACATCGAGCTCGGCCGTGCAACGCCGGGAGCGCACGAGCAGCTGATCTCGTCCGGTCTGCTCTACCCGGTGCTCGAGGCCTCGGGGACGCTGGCGGAGCGGGCGAACGCAGTCGGCGGCGGCAAGGGCGGTCCCAACGGAGCCAGCTGCGCGAGCAAGTTCGTGGGCGGCGGGAGTGGAGGCGCCCTCAACATTCGCGTCAACCAGGACTGCTCGCTGCGACGCCAGTCCGAGGAGGTCATCGCAGTCAACCCGACCAACCCGGACAACCTGATCGCCGGGCAGAACGACTCAAGCATTGGCTTCAACCACTGCGGCTACGACTTCTCCTTCGACGGGGGGAAGACGTGGGGAAGCTATATCCCGCCGTTCTGGCAGTTCCAGCTGCTCGACGGTCACACCTCGGACGCCTGCAGCGATCCATCCGTGACCTTCGACGCAGATGGGAACGCATATGCGACCGGGATCATCTTCGACGTGACCTCGGCGGCCAACGCCATCGTCGTTGCCAAGTCGGACAAGTCGATCGGCGGTGCGTTCTTCCACTCGCCTGCGTCCACCCCGTTCCACACCTACAGCGACCTGCCGCTAGGCGTGGTCGCAAACGACAACAACCCGAACGTCGCGCACGACAAGGAGTTCATCGTCGCCGACGCCTGGCAGGCGAGCCCGAAGAAGAACAACGTCTACCTGACCTGGACGCGCTTTACGAACACGAACGCCCCGATCTACTTCAGCCAATCGACGGACGGAGGCCTCACCTGGTCGCCGGGCGTCGAGATCAGTGGTGCGAATCCGGCGATCTGCACCGTCGGAAGCGGCTCGGCGAACCCGAACGCCTGCGACCAGAATCAGGGCTCCGACCCGATCGTCGGCTCGGACGGGACGGTCTACGTGTCCTTCTTCAACCAGAACGTCCCGGGTGCGGGTCACAACCAGCACGTGATCGTGAAGTGTCCGGGCACACTCAACTGCTCGAACTCGGCCAACTGGTCGACCCCGGCACGGATCCAGGAGGACTTCGACGGGCAGCCGTTCGGGCCGAACGCTGTCACCGGGTGCCCGGGTGGGAGGCGCTGCCTGCCCCCGAACGGCTACCGCGTGCAGGACCGTACCTACGGCTCGATCTCGATCGACGCGAGCGGAAAGCTCTACCACGTCTTCTCCGACTTCCGGAACGGCGGCCCGCCCTGCACCGGCCCTGCCACGACGGCGCAGCCGCCGTGTGATCAGGACGTCTTCTACTCGTCCTCGACGGACGGGGGGGCGACCTGGAGCGCAGCGGTCAAGCTGACGCCGGCCGGAAGTGCGCAGTGGCAGCCGTGGAGCGCCGTGACGAAAGACGGATCGGTGCTTTACGCCGCCTACTACGACCGCCAGTACGGAAACTGCGAGTTCAGCGGATGCAACGACATCACGCTGACGAAGATCGTGAACCCGGCGTCGTCCTCGCCCGCGATCAGCTCGACGCGGTTGACGACGGCGTCGATGCCGAATCTGGTCGTCGCCAACAACCCACTCCAGGCGGGCTTCCTGGGCGACTACATGTGGGTCGCGACCGACCCGAAGGGTCGCGCGCTCGTGACCTGGGGCGACACCCGCGGCCAGGACAACACGGTCGAGGAGGACGTTTACTTCGCTCGGACGCCGTAGCGTTCGACTTGTCGCCGTACGAGAGAGCTAAGTAGTGAGAGAGCCGCCGGGGGCGGCTCTCTCACTACTCGACCTTGCATGGCAAGCAGTTGCACTAGAGGCGCCGAGCTTGCCGACGAGCGGTTGTTCGGGCAGAAGTTGGGCCAGAGGTAGCCCCGCCGTCGCCTCACATAAAAACGGGAAGGCTCGCGCTCGCGGGCCTTTTCGCTACAGGGGCGGCAGGACTCGAACCTGCAACCCCCGGTTTTGGAGACAAGCGTTCTTTGGCCTGGTTATGCGTTGTTCGGGCAGCGCGCCACGGTCCGCGCCACAG
>WNGD01003929.1_pt1 | contig 14819 bp, 13 predicted proteins | sample 5400671 | NCBI WGS metagenome assembly WNGD01 (sample SAMN13153369, study PRJNA577476) | soil metagenome | isolation source: 40 cm soil or saprolite under grassland replicate 2 | place: USA:California | collected 2016-06-15 | reverse complement strand
TCGCCGGCGCTGGCGGCTGGCCGATGGCCGTGGTCAGCTCGACCGGGCTGGCGCTGCTGGCGGCGACGGTGGCCAGGGCGTCGGCCAGGCCGTTGTCGAGCGCCGGCGGGTGGATGCCCCTGGCCAGGTTGCGCAGCTCGATCAGGGCGTCCTTGGCGCCCCGGTGGGCGGTATCGACGAGCTCGCGGACCACCGGATCGCCGCCCGTCGCGAGTCTCTCCTTGGCCATGCCGAGGTTCATGGCGAGCGTTGCCAGCCGGATCTGCGCGCCGTCATGCAAGTCTCGTTCAAGCCGGCGCAGCAGCGCGGCGGAATCCTGCACCGCCAGCGCCCGGGTCTGCTCCAGGTCAGCGACTCGCTGGGCGAGCCGGCCGGGACCGAGCAGGCCTCGCATCAGCCAGCAGTCCGCGGTGGCGGCCGCCCTCGCCACCCAGGGAGCGGCCAGCAGCATGGCGGCGCCCGCCGCGAAAGCGGCGAAGGTACCGGGGAAGGTGGCGACACGGAACGAGCCGAATGGGGTGAGCACTGGTACCGGCTGCAGATGGACGCCTGGCGGGTGGTTGCGGAAGAGCCGCCACCAGAACGGGTAGGTCAGGCTGACCAGCCCGGCGGCCGCGATGAACACGGCGTACATCTCGCCGACCGTGACAGGCAGCTTCAGCAGCAGGTACGCCACGGCCTTCCAGCCAGCGCCGTCGCGCAGCGTGGCGTCCAGCCGCCGGACGACGCCGCGGGCAGGGCGGACCGGCGGCGGTCCGGCGATCCGCTCGCCCAGCAGTCGCGCCGCCAGCTGGCGGTGCCCTGCCCCGAGCCCGCGGGCCGCGCGCGGCGTCAAAATCACCAGCAGCAGGATGACCAACACGGCACCGAAGATCGCAAGCGCCCCGGCCGGGTGAGCTGGCCGGGGCGGCGGATTGGCTCCCTGCGCCACTACCACCGTGAGCAGCACTCCCGCCAGCGCCATCGGCACTGCGACGACGGCGAGCCCGAGCGGCACCTCGGCGAGGCAGAACAGCAGTTCCCGCCGGGCCCGGGCGGTCAATGGCGCGCGCACCGTCTCGCTGGCCAGCGCGGCCAGCGAGCCGGCCGCCCGGCGACCGGGCGGCCGACCCGCTGGCATCGGGTTCACCTGACCGGTGGCGCCCATGCGTTCATTGTGCGCTCAGGCGTCACGGCGAGCGAGCAGCAAGCACCCGATCCCGAGCGCCGCGGCAGCGTACAGGCAGAGCATGGCCAGGCCCGCCAGCGGCGGCAGCATGTGCACGCCTTGCCCGACCGGCCTGGTCGTGCTCAGCGAGTTCGCCACGATCGATATTGGGATATATGCGAACACCGGGTGGGCAATGGCCGCGATCACCTGCGCCAGCACATATACGCCACCGACCAGCACGGCGACGGCCGCCGCAGTGTGCCGGATGATCGCACCTAGCCCGAGGCCGAGCAGGCCGATCAGGCAGTAGCCCGCGCCGCCGAGGATCACCGCCCGCAGCACGGCTGGCTGGCTCAGGGCTGGAGCGGATATGCCGTGCCGCAGGGCGGCGCGGCCGGCGAAGAACGAGATGAAGGAGGCAGCCTCCCCGAGAGCGAGCGCCACCACGGCGAACACCACCGCCTTAGCGGCCAGCACCAGCGGCCGGTCGGGGGTCGCGGCCAGCGTCGCCCGGATCATCCCGGAGCTGTACTCGCTGGTCATCACAAGCACGCCCAGCACGCCTATCAGGAACAGGCCGACCGAGATGCCGGCCAGCACGTTGTTGGTCAGGTCTTCCGATGGGTTCTTGGTGTTCAACCCGACCGCGATCGCGATCGCGATGGCCGCCACTCCGGTGAGCGCCAGTGTCCACCAGGTGGAGCGCAGGCTGCGCAGCTTGATCCACTCCATCCGCGCCACGTGCCGGAACCGATAGTGCCCGGCCGGGATTCGTTCGGCCAGCGCCGTCATGATGAGCCTTCTTTCCATGGGGCCAGCGCCGCACCTGCCGTTTTGCCGGAAAAATCTTGCGGAGCCGCTGCGCGGTAGTCGGTGCTGGCGCCGGTGAGTTCCAGGAATGCATCTTCTAGTGATGGCGCCCGCGCCGAGAGCTGCGCGACCGAGGTGTCGGCCAGCAGCCGGCCCCGGCCGATCACCACGAGACGTTCGGCCATCAGCGCCATCTCGCTGATCAGGTGGCTGGAGACGAACACGACGCGGCCCTCGGCGGCCAGCGATTTCAGCAGGTCGCGGATCCAGTGGATTCCGGCCGGGTCCAGGCCGTTGACCGGCTCGTCCAGCAGCAGCACCTGCGGGTCACCCAGCAACGCCGCGGCGATGCCCAGCCGCTGCGCCATGCCGAGCGAGAAGTTCCCGGCGCGCCTGCGGGCGGCGTCGGTCAGGCCGACTATGTCAAGAACCTCATCCACCCGGCGGCGGGCAATGGCGTTGCTGGCTGCCAGCGCAGCCAGGTGGTCGCGGGCGGTGCGGCCGGGGTGGAACGCCTTAGCCTCCAGCAGCGCCCCGACCTCGCGCAGCGGCCAGCGCAGGTCGCGGTACCTGCTGCCGCCGATGAGTGCCTGCCCCGCATCGGGCATGTCCAGGCCCAGCATCATCCGCATGGTGGTGGACTTGCCGGATCCGTTCGGGCCGAGAAAGCCGGTCACCGTCCCCGGCCGAAGGTCGAAACTGAGCGCATCGACCGCGAGCGTGGAGCCATAGCGCTTGGTCAGATTGCGGACCTCGATCATGTAACCTCCCCGGTCCGGTGGGAACGTCCTCGCGGACCTCGCCAGACTGCGCGCGGGTGCGTGCCGTCTGGGAATCACGCTACGAACCGGGCGTGCCATCCGGAACGTGGCTACCGCCCGTCTTCACGTGGGGGATTTCCCCCAGACAGCGGCGGCGTGTCAGCGCCGGCCGGCGTGGTGCGGGTGGCCAGCTACCAGGTTCCGGCCGCAGGTAGGTCCAGGGCGAGACCGAGCTTAGGCCCCCCCGAGTGCCTGGCGGAGCCAGGCGAGCCGCTCGGGGACGATCCGCCACCATGTCCATTTCCCGCGCTTCTCGCCCTCGATCAGCCCGGCCTTGGTGAGTACCCGGGTGTGGTGGGAGATGGTGGGCTGGCTCTTGCCGAGGGGTTCCTGGAGGTGGCAGCTGCAAACTTCGCCCTGGGCGGCCACGATCGACAGGAGCCGGAGCCGGACCGGGTCGGCCAGGGCGGCCAGCACCGATGCAAGGCTCACGGAGTCGGCCTCGGTGAGGGGTACCTCGGTGAGTGGCGGGCCGCACAGCGCGTCGTCGGCAGCAATCGGGAGATTCACCGTGCTGCGCGCCGTCGGCATGGGGCCTCCCATTGACATACGTCGATGTGTTCTCGATACTTGTCAGATCGACGTGAATCAATCTACCGGAGTTTCAGGGATCCATCTTGCCTAGAGCCCAGCTGATTCTGCGCGCGAGCGGTCTCGCGGTGGGAGCCGGGTTGGGTGGCACCCTCCTCGGCGCCGGGCGCTGGCAACTGGCCGCGCGATGAACGACGTCATGCTGTGGCGCCGGCTGATGGCCGAGCTACTGGGCAGCGCGTTCCTTTCCGCGGCGGTGATCGGCTCGGGCATCGCCGCGGTGCAGCTGTCGCCTGGCAATGTGGGCTTGCAGCTGTTCGAGAACGCGGCGGCGACCGCGGCCGGGCTGTTCGCGATCATCTTGATGTTCGGGCCGGTGTCCGGCGGCCACTTCAACCCGGTGGTGTCTTTCGTGGACGCCGCGTTCGGCGGGCTGCGCTGGCGGGAAGCAGCTGCCTATCTTCCGGCCCAGGTGGCGGGGTGCATCGGCGGTGCCGTGGTGGCGAACCTGATGTTCTCCGAGGCGGCGGTGAGCCTGTCGGCAAAGCACCGCGCGTCGCCGAGCCATTTCCTGTCCGAGATCGTCGCCACTCTCGGGCTGATCCTGGTGATCTTCGCGCTGGCCCGCACCGGCCGGGACCGGACGGCCCCGGCCGCGGTCGGGGCGTATATCGGCGCGGCCTACTTCTTCACCTCATCAGCCAGCTTCGCCAACCCGGCGATCACCATCGGCCGGATGTTCTCCGCCACCTTCGCCGGCATCGCCCCGTCCGCCGTGCCGAGTTTCATCGCGGCCCAGATCATCGGGGGCGGCCTGGCGGCCGGGATCATCCGGATGCTGTATCCCGGCGTCACCGCGGCGGAGGCAGCCGACATCATCGTCCCCCACCTGCGCGGCCGCACCGATCCGGAGACCGACGCAGGCGCTGCCCGCCGCGGACACCAGAAAGACCCGGCAGCCAGCGACGGCGCATCGCCGCCGGCCAGCGACGGCGCATCGCCGCCGGCCAGCCCGGCCGCCGACAGCAGCCCGCTCCGGTGACCGGCTAACCCGAACGGGAGCCCTTATGCATCTGGTCGCGATCGGCGGCAGCGACGCCGGCATCAGCGCCGCACTGCGGGCACGCGAGCTCGACCCCGGCTGTGACGTCACGGTCGTCGTCGCGGACGCCTACCCGAACTTCTCGATCTGCGGCATCCCGTACTACGTCTCTGGCGAGGTAACCCACTGGCGCAACCTGGCCCACCGCAGCATCGCCGACCTGGAAGCGACCGGCCTGCGGCTGCGCCTGGACACCACCGCCCGCCGGATCGACGTGGCCGCCCGCAAGCTGCTGATCACGGCCGCCGATGGCAGCGAGGAGCTGCTCGCCTACGACAAGCTGGTCGTCGGCACCGGTGCCGTGCCGGTCCGGCCCCCGATTCGCGGGCTGGACGGCCCGGGCGCGCTCGGCGCGGGCGACGGTGTGCATCTACTGCACTCAATGGGCGACACCTTCGCCGTTATGCGCACTCTTCAAGCCGCCTCCCCGGCCAGCGCGGTCATCGTCGGCGCGGGATACATCGGCCTGGAGATGGCCGAGGCCCTGGTAACCCGCGGGCTCAAAGTCATCCAGATGGAGCAGCTTCCCCAGGTACTGCCCACGGTCGACCCCGAGCTAGGAGCCCTGGTCCGTGCTCAGCTGACCGCCCGTGGCGTCCAGGTCCTGGCCAGCACCGCGGTGACGGCGATCAGCCCGGCCCCGGCCGGCGGGGAAGGGCGGCTGCGCGTGCGGGCCGCGGCTGCGGGCGGGGCGGCCGTCACGCGGGACGTCGACATGGTCCTGGTCGTGGTGGGCGTCCGGCCGGACACCAGCCTCGCGGCCGGCGCCGGAGCGAAGCTGGGCGTCAGGGGGGCCATCGCGGTGGACCGGGGCATGCGGGCCAGCCTTCCCGACGTGCTCGCCGCGGGTGACTGCGTCGTCACCCGCCACCGGCTCCTCGGCGAGACCTACCTGCCGCTCGGCACTACCGCGCACAAGCAGGGCCGGGTCGCCGGGGAAAACGCCCTCGGCGGGAGCCGGGAATTCGCCGGCAGCCTCGGCACCCAGGTCGTAAAGATATTCGACCAGGCCGCCGCCCGGACCGGGCTGCGCGACCAGGAGGCAGCCGCCGCCGGGTTCGATCCGGTCACCGTCGAGTCCGAGGCCGACGACCATAAGGCCTACTACCCCGGCAGCCACCGCATCGCGATGCGGTTCACCGGTGACCGCGCCACCGGCAAGCTGCTCGGCGTCCAGCTATTCGGCCACCGCAACGCCGAGGTCGCCAAGCGAATCGACATCGCCGCGACCGCGATCTTCCACGGCATGGGCGTGCAGGATGTCAGCGACCTCGACCTGTCCTACACGCCTCCGCTCGGCAGTCCCTGGGAGGCAATCCAGATCGGCGCCCAGGCGTGGGCCGCACGAGCCCGCCGCCGGTGACCGCCCGCCAGTGGTCGCGCGCAGCGCCTCCAGCACGCGCTCAAGTCCCGAACCAGGTCCGGGCTTAGGGTCGAGTGATGAGAATGCGACCGGCTACCTCGTCGGCGAGCTCGCCACCATGCTGGCCGCCGCGGCGGCTCCCCGCCACCCGAAGGTCCCGGACTGACGACCAGTCAGGAAGAGGTCCCGGGCGAATCCCCGATCGGTGATCTCGCGACCAGTCCGCGTTCCGGATCTGTCGTCACCTGTGGCAGCCTAGGCGAAGGCGAGCGGCCGCGGCTCGCGGAAGCCGGTGCGGCGAGGTGGATGCATGATTGAGTTAGCCGATGGGTAGCCACCCGCCTACGTCGTCTGCCAGCAGCCTGCTGCTCGCTGACCGGTATCAGCTCGCTGACCGGATCGCCGCAGGCAGCTCTGGCGAGGTATGGCGGGGAACGGACATCGTGCTGGCCCGGCCAGTGGCGATCAAGCTGCTGCAAGGCGGATACGCCCAGCACCCGGAGACACTGGCCCGGTTCCGTGCCGAGGCCCGGCACGCCGGGGCGCTGTCCCATGAGGGCATCGCGCACGTCTATGACTACTGTGAGTCTGATCCCCCGCACCCGCCATTCCTGGTGATGGAGCTTGTGGACGGGCTGTCGCTTGCCGAGATGCTGGCCGGCGGGCCAGTGGAGCCGGCCCGGGCCATGGACATCATCGCCCAGGCGGCGGCGGGGCTGCATGCCGCGCACCTGGCCGGACTGGTGCATCGCGACATCAAGCCCGGCAACCTGCTGCTCAGCCGCGGTGGCATCGTGAAGATCACCGATTTCGGCATCTCGCATTCGGCCGGCTCGGCGCCCATCACCAGCGCCGGGATGCTCGTCGGAACCGCCGGTTACCTAGCGCCGGAACGGCTCGGCGGAGCCCGGGCTACCCCGGCAAGTGATCTGTACGCCCTGGGCGTCGTGGCTTACGAGTGCCTGGCTGGCGCGGCGCCCTTCGACGGCATCCCGGCGGAGATAGCGCTGGCTCACCGGGACCGCCCCATGCCCCCCTTGCCGGCGACGGTGCCGGCCGACGTGGCGGCGCTGGTGACGGAGCTGACGGCCAAGGAGCCCGCCGCGCGGCCGGAGAGCGCGGATGCGGTGGCCCGCCGGGCTGGCCGGCTACGTGACGGGATGACCGCCGGCCGGAGTGTCGGGTATGGCGATCGGCTGGACGGCCCGCCTGCCACCGCGGCGGAGCGGCCGACCTTGGGCTTGGCACCGGAGCGACGCCTCCGCCTCGGCGGGGGCCGGCCTGGCCGCGGCGTCGTGCTGGCCGCGGTCGCGGTCGCGGCTGTCGTACTGGCTTTGGTGCTGACCAGCGTGCTCCGCCCCGCCGCGCCGCACCGTCCGGTATCGGTGCCGTCCGGGACGTCGAAGCCGGCGTCGCCGGCCGCGCAGCTGATCGAAGTCAACGTCGGCTCGCTGATAGGCCAGCCGGTCAGTGCCGTGGTCCGTCAGTTGCATCAGCTCGGCCTCGCGGTCCGCGTGCTCTGGCGACCGAGTAGCCGGCAGCCATCCGGAATGGTTCTCGCCGTGCGCCCGGGCGGCCGGGTACCCGCCGGCAGCCTCGTCGTGGTGACCGGAGCACTGCAGCCCCAAGTCAGCAGCAGCCCCGTGCCCGACGACAAGGGCAAGGGCAAAGGCAAGGGCAACGGCGGCGGGAACGGCAACGGCAACGGCAAAGGAAACGGCAACGGCAACATGATCGGGAACGCCGGCCGCACAAGCGGAGTGCCGAGCGGGGTCGCCGGGCGGGCCAGCGGATAAGTCCGTCCTGCCCGAGGTTCACGCCATTTTTGCCGGGCTGAAATCGGTGCTGGCCGGCTATCATGAGCCTGATAACAGATAGTGATGTCGTATGCTCAGTCCGTCACTCGATGAGGGGCTGGTCAATGTTAGACATTTCGGCGCGGACCATCGAGGCCGTGCGGGTACTCCGGGACGACGGTTCTCGCCGCCTGGCCCAGCGCCTGGCCCGGGCGGCTCACTACCGGCTCGGCTCATCCGGCCTGGATTTCCCGCTGGAACTCGGCGACGTAGCTGATTCCCGGGCACTCAGGCTCGCGGTGCCCGCGCGGCGGCCCGGCCGGGGAACGCCGCTTACCGTCGGCTGGGTCTGCACTCCGCCGGGAGCAGGCTCCGGCGGCCATACCACCATGTTCCGGATGATCGAGGCCGCCGAGGCCGCCGGGCACACGTGCGTTCTCTATCTTTACGATCGTTTCCGGGGCCAGTTGTCACGCCATGAGAAGGTAATCAGGCAATGCTGGCCGGACGTGCGTGCCGAAGTGCGGGTCGTGGCCGGCGGCCTGGCGCCCCTTGATGCCTACGTCGCCACTGGCTGGCCCACCGCGCACGTGCTCGCCGCGCGCGCGAGCCTGCCCACCCGGCGGCTTTACCTGGTCCAGGATTTCGAGCCATTCTTCTATCCGAAGGGCTCGGAGTACGTCCTGGCAGAGGACACCTACCGGTTCGGGTTCAGGTGCATCGCCATTGGCTGGATGGTGGCCGACCTGCTGCAGAAGCGCTTCAACGTGCGAGCGCGGGTCGCCGAATATGGCTGTGACACGCCGGTCTACCGGCTGACAAATCCTGGCGCCCGGACCGGAGTGGTCTTCTATGCGAAGCAGGCAATCGCCCGGCGTGGTTTCGAGCTCGGGATGCTCGCATTGCGTGAATTTCACCAGCGCCAGCCAGACCAGGAAATACACGTCTTCGGCGACATGCCATCGGCAATGCCGTTCCCGGTGACCAACCACGGGAAAATGGCGCCTGCTCAGCTTAGCGAGCTGTACAACAGGTGCCGGGCAGGCCTCGTGATGTCCTTTACGAACGTATCGCTGGTACCTGCCGAGATGCTCGCGTGCGGTGCCGTCCCGGCCCTGAGCGGTTCCTCCTACGCGCGCGCTGACCTGGACAACCCCTACGCGCGATGGGCCGATCCGAGTCCGCTGGCGATAGCCGACCAGCTCGGTGCCATCGCGGCGAGCCCGACGCCATCGCCGGCCGAGGTAGCGGCCAGCGCGCGCGTCGGCAGCTGGGAATCGGCGCAGCGCGTCAGCGTCGAGACGATCGAGGACGAGGTCTACGGCACGGGGCGGGATGAAGCCTCGCCTAGCCGCGGGCGGCCTTGACCGCGGGGTAGTTCGCTTACCTGGCGATGCCATCCGGCCCGGGCCAGGCGGTGCCGGTCAGCCGCGCCCGTGCCCACGCCTGCAGGCCGCCGGGAGGTTCAAAGGGGATAACGGATTGTCCCCGCTCAGTCACTAGCGCCAGCAGATCGGCGTGCCGAGACCGGAGGCCGGGTTGAAGATGTGGCCCGGCGGGCCGGCTGGCTAGCCGAACCTGGCCGCCAGGCGACGGAACGTGCCGGGCAGCGCGCCGTGTAGCCAGGCAGGAAATCGCATCCACCGCGGGACGAACACCACGCTCTGGTTCCGCTCGACGGCGCCGACCAGCGCGCGCGCTACTCGCTGCGGTGGCAGCGGAGCCGGCCTCCGCCGGTCGTACGGGCGGCCGCGGCGTTCGAAGAACGGCGTATCGATGACGCCGGGCACGATCACCGACACGCCCACGCCGCGGCCCGCCAGTTCGTACGCGATGCTCTCGGCGAAACAGCCGAGGCCAGCCTTGACCGCGGAGTACACAGCCTCCCCGCGCACCCCGGTCGCGCCCGCGATGGAGGAGACGAATACGACATGACCATGCCCGCGCGCAACCATGCCGGGCACCAGCAGCCTGGTCAGCTGAATCGGCGCGGTGAGATCGACGGCGATGAGGCTGGCGGCCTGCTCCGCGGTCATCTGCTCGATCGGGCCTGCCCAGCCGATCCCGGCATTGTTCACCAGCACATCGATGCCACCAGGCCCGGCCGCCTGCCGCGCCGCCTCGGCCAGCTCGGCCGGCCCGTCGGCGGCGGCGAGGTCGGCTGCCAGCGCGAGCCCGCCGGTTTCCTGCGCTACCGCCTGCAGCCGGGCCGGATCCCGGCCGGCGATCAGCGGGCGGGCGCCGGCCGCGGCGAGGGCACGCGCGGCGGCCGCGCCGATACCGGAGGATCCTCCGGTGACGAGTGCCACCGCGCCGTCGAGCCGCATGCCGCCTCACTCTGGCGCAGGCCATGCCGAGCCCGCAAGGACCGCCCCATCGTTGATGGCCAACCGCCCAATCGCCTAGAATTCATCATCCAGTGAATTGTTGCAATAGGGGCGAGTGTTGCAGGTGGTGTGCGTGAGTCGCTGGGGGCAGCCTGGCGACGGGAGGTTTGTCAGGCCGTGGCCGCGGCGGGAACGTCGGCCGGCGTCCAGGACCGGACGATGTCGCGCATCGAGAGCAGTCCGGTTACCTCGCCGCCGTCGATGACTATGAGGTGCCGGAAGTTCCCCCGCACCATGGCATGCGCGGCCTGCTCGAGCGTCCAGTTGGGTGCGGCGACTACCAGGTCGTCGGTTCGGTGCTGGCCGACTGTCTCGGTGTCGGGATTCTGCCCAGCGCCGAGCGAGTCGAGGATGTCGCGCTCGGTCAGGATGCCGATGCCGGAGTGCGCTGGGTCGATCACGACCGCGGCGCCGACCCGGCGGACCGACATCATGCGGGATGCCTCGCGCAGGGTGTGCGAGGGGCCGACGGTCAGTACGACCGTGGTCATCCCGTCACGAACCTTCATGGTCGATCACTCCCTCCAGGGGCCGGCGTCGACATTCCCGGCGGCCTGCCAGCCCGCGGCACGGCGCGAATCTCGCTGCGGCCTGGTCCGGCTTGTGAATTTGTGAATGTCATTGCAACCAAGCATCGGTGATAGCGCCGCCGGGGGCAACCCGATGCTGCACATGGGCTAGGGCATGTCCCATAGATCATTCAGCCTGCTGCGCGTCCGCCGGACGGGCGCCTCGCTGCGTTGTCGTCGTCGCCCATAGAACCACCATGGGCTTCTCCTCCGCCTTGCGAGCCATCCCGCCGGCGGCCGCTCGCGACGGCATAGATCTACGGGACACGCCCTAGTCAGGTACACCGGCCTTACCGGGTCAGGCGCCGGGCGTGAGGTGGTCGAGCACCTGGCCGTGCAGCAGCCCGTTGGTGCAGACGGCGCTGCCGCCATCCGGTGTCGCCTTCCCGGTCAGGTCGGTGAAGATGCCGCCGGCCTCCTCGACGATCACCTGCAGGGCGGCGACATCCCAGAGCGAGACCTCCGGCTCGGCCGAGATGTCAAGCGCGCCCTCCGCGACCAGGACGTGCGACCAGAAATCGCCATAGGCGCGGGTCCGCCAGACCGAGCGGGCCAGGTCGAGGAACCCGTCCTGACGGCCGCTCTCCCGCCAGCTGGAGACGTCCGAGTAGGAGAACGACGCGTCCTCCAGCCTGGACACCTGGGAAACCCGGCACCGGGTCGCCTTGGTCAGCCCGCGCCCGGTCCACGCGCCGCCGCCGCGGGCAGCCCACCACCGGCGGCTGAGCGCGGGAGCGGAGACCACGCCCACCACGACCTCGTCGCCATCCATCAGCCCGATCAGGGTCGCCCAGACCGGCACGCCGCGGACGAAGTTCTTGGTGGCGTCGATCGGGTCGATCACCCAGCACCGTGCCCCGGAGCCGGTCCGGCCGAATTCCTCGCCGAGCATCGCATCCCGCGGCCGCGCCCGGCTCAGCACGTTGCGCAGCGACTCCTCCGCGGCGTTGTCGGCGTCCGTCACCGGAGTGAGGTCGGGCTTGGTCTCGACCCGCAGGTCGACGGCACGGAATCGCCGCGCGGTGATGTCGTCCGCCGCGTCGGCGAGCACGTGCGCGAAACGCAGGTCATCGTCATAGCCCGCCATGCCGCGAAACGGTACCGCCTCGCGGGTCCCGGGGCCATGGCCGGCCGCCGCCGGCGCGGCCCGGGCCTGTCGTAGCAGGCGGGCGCGTGCCGCCGGGCGGGCGGCCGCGGCGCTAGCCGGCCAGTGCGCGTTCCCGTCATTACGCCCGCCATCGCCGGCCGCGCACGGTCATACTGCCGCATCAGCGGTAGGCGGCGATGCCCAGCTTGATCGCGATGGCCAGTCCGGCCACGCCGATGATGGTGCGCAGCACCGGCCCAGGGAGCCTGCGCACGATGGCCGGGCCGGCCCAGCCGCCGATCAGGAAGCCGGCCGCGAGCGGCAGCACGAACGCCCACCGCACCGGCCCGAACACGGCGAAGGCGACCGCGGCGACGCCGTTCGCCGCTACGGACACCACGTTCTTCAGCGCATTGTTCCTGGCCAGCGACTGATCGAAGATCGCAGCAAGGAGCGCGATCAGCATGATCCCCCCGGCCGCGCCGAAGTACCCGATGTAGACAGCGACGCCGAGCACTGCCGCCCGCAGCAGCCGGCTCCGCTCGCCGCGTTCCGGCCCGGCCAGCCGCTGCAGCATCGGCTGCAGCAGCAGCACCAGGGCCGAGCCGCCGATCAGCACGGGCGCGACGAATTCGAACGCGCCCGGCGGCGTCAGCAGCAGCAGTGCCGCGCCGGCCGCCCCACCGAGCCCCGTCAGCAGGCCGATGCGCCGCACCCGGCCGATCTGGCCCGCAAGCTCCGGCCTGGAGCCGGCCGCAGCGCCAGCGCCGGTGAACACCAGCGCGACCGTATTGGTCATGTTCGCGCTGAGCGGCGGCAGCCCGAGCGCGAGCAGGACCGGATAGGAGACCAGCGAGGCGAGGCCGGCGACCACGCTGATCACGCCCGCGAGCACGCCCGCCCCGATCAGCGTCGCGGCGTCGGCGACCGTCACCAGCCGGCCCGGTCGCGCCCGGCGGCGTAGCCGTCAGCCGGGCCCGCCGGCATCCCGGCCCAGATCGTCCCCTCGGCCACGATCATCCCGGTGCCGCTCGTCGTCCCGGTCCGGCCCGTCCTCGCCGCTCCGCTCGCCGCCCAGGTCCGGCGCGTCCTGCTGGTTCGGCTCGCCCTCCCGGTCCGGCTCTGTTGCCCCGGCGGGATCCCCGCCCTCCCGGCTTCGCAGCAGCCTGCGCAGCGAGTCCAGCCTGCCGCGCAGCGCCCCGTCGTCGTCCTGCGCCGCCACCCATTCATCCAGCGCGCAGTCGGCCTCCAGGTGGGTGCAGCCGCGCGGGCAGCGCTCGATGCCCGCGGCCAGATCCGGGAAAGCGCGCACGACGCGGTCCGGCGCGATATGCCCGAGGCCGAAGCCGCGCAGCCCGGGGGTGTCGATGATCCAGCCGCCGCCGGGCAGCCGGAACGCCACCACCGACGACGACGTGTGCCGGCCCCGCCCGGTTACCGGGCTGACCGTCCCTACGGCCCGCTCCGCCGCCGGGATCAGCGCGTTGACCAGGGTTGACTTGCCGACGCCAGAATGCCCGACGAACACGCTGGCCCGGCCGGCCAGCTCCGCGCGCAGGTCGCCGGGGACCACCTCGGCCCCCGCCCCCCGCCCGGTGACCACATGCCGCAGCCCCAGCGGCGCGTAGCCGGCCAGGATCTCGTCCGGCGGCGCCAGGTCGGCCTTGGTCAGGCAGAGCAGCGGGTCGAGGCCGGCGTCGTAGGCAGCCACCAGGAACCTGTCGATCAGCCGGGTCCGCGGCGGCGGATCAGCCAGTGCGCAGACGATCACTAGCTGCTCGGCATTGGCCACAATCACCCGTTCCACCGGATCTGTATCGTCGGCCGACCGGCGCAGCACCGACGTCCGCGGCAGGACGCTCACCACCCGCGCCAGCGCCCCCGGCGCGCCGGACGTATCACCGGCCAGCCGGACCAGGTCCCCCACCACCACCCGGCGGTGCCCGAGTTCGCGCGCGCCCATCGCGGTGACCGCCCGGTCCCCGACGAAGCAGCGGTATCTGCCCCGGTCGACCGCGGCGACGAATGCCTCGGCGGCATCGGAGTGCGCGGGCCGGCGCCGGGTCCGTGGCCGCGAGCCCTTGCCCGGCCGGACCCGCACGTCGTCCTCGTCCAGGCCGGCGTAGCCGATCCGCCGGCTCAGGGCGCCCGCCCCAGCATCGCCGCCCACGAGTTCGTGAAGCCGGGAAACGTCTTGCCCACCGTGGCGGCGTTCTGCACTCGCAGGCCGGGCACGGCGAGCCCGAGCACGGCAGCGGCCATCACCAGCCGGTGGTCGTGATAGCTGGTGAACACCGCGCCATCGCCGCGCAGCGGCCTCGGCCGGATCTCCAGGCCGTCCGCGAGCTCGGTGACATCCCCGCCGAGCGCGCTGATCTCCCGCGCCAGCGCCGCGAGCCGGTTGCTCTCCTGGGCCCGCTGATGGCCGATCCCGGTGAACACCGACGGCCCGCTGGCCAGTGCGGCCACCGCGGTCAGCACCGGCGTGAGCTCGCTGACATCGCGCAGGTCCGCCGTCACGCCGCGGATCTCGCCCGGCCCGGTCACCTGCATGCCGTCCGCGGTCGCCGTGCACACGGCGCCCATCTGAGTCAGCACGTCCAGGATCTGCGCGGCCGGCTGGGTGGTCCGCGCGGGCCAGCCGGCCACGGTCACCGTGCCGGCCGTCACCAGCGCGGCGGCAAGGAACGGCCCGGCATTGGACAGGTCTGGCTCGACGGTCACCGTCCCTGGCGCGAGCGCGCCCGGGTGAACTCGCCAGATATCCGTAACGGGGCCAACGGCGCCGGTCCCGCCCGGCTTCCGGCTTCCGGTCTCCACGTCGGCGCCCGCTTCGCGGAGCATGTGCACGGTCATCGCCAGATGCGGCGCAGACGGCAGCCGCGGCCCGTCATGACGGATTTCGGCGCCCTTGTCGTAGCGCGGCGCGGCGAGCAGCAGCCCGGACACCAACTGCGAGGAAGCTGAGGCGTCCAGCGTGACGGTGCCGCCGCGGACGGCGCCGCGGCCGCGGACGGTGAACGGGATGGCGCCGCGACCGCCGTCGTCGATCGTCGCGCCAAGCTCGCGCAGCGCGGCCAGCAGCGGTCCCACCGGCCGCGCGGACGCCCGGTCGTCACCGTCGAAGTCGACCTCAGCCGCCGTGAGCGCGGCAACCGGCGGGACGAACCGCAGCACGGTGCCGGCGTTTCCCACGTTGACCG
>WNGD01003926.1_pt1 | contig 14822 bp, 13 predicted proteins | sample 5400671 | NCBI WGS metagenome assembly WNGD01 (sample SAMN13153369, study PRJNA577476) | soil metagenome | isolation source: 40 cm soil or saprolite under grassland replicate 2 | place: USA:California | collected 2016-06-15 | reverse complement strand
TAGACCAGCGTCAGCACGATGCACGGCAGCGTGAGGTGCCAGAGCAGGTCGGCCAGGTTCGCCAGGCCGGCGCCGCCGCCGGCCGGATTGTGCATGCCGGCGGTGGGAAACAGCGCGATCTTCGAGGCGAACGCGATCAGCAGCACCATCCCGAGCCAGAAATCCGGCATCGAGTACAGCGTGTTGCAGACCGCGGTTGAGGTGCGGTCGAACCGGCTGCCCCGGTTCCATCCGCCGCGGATGCCGATCCACACGCCGATGATCGTGGACAGCACGGTGGAGGTGCCGACGAGCAGCACGGTGGGCCACAGGTGCTGGCCGATCAGCTGGGCGACCGGCTCCTGATTCACGAATGAGCGGCCGAGATTCCCGTGCAGGGTTTGCACCAGGTAATTCCAGAATTGCTGCGGCAGCGGCCGGCCGAGGCCGAACGTCCTGTTGATCGCTGCCAGCTGCGATGCGGTGAGAGCGTTGTTCCTGGTCAGGTTCTTCGCCGGGTTAGCGGGCAGCACCCGGAACAGGAAAAAGTTGCAGACCAGCACGAAGAACAGGGTCAGCAGCGCACTGCCGATCTTTACCGACAGGGCGCGCGGCAGCCCGGATGAGCCGGGCGCCGCTGCCTCGTGCCGCTCCTGCGCGGCAAGGCCGGCCCCGGCCTGGAGCGCCGTCATCTAGCAGCTACTCCCGCTCGTCGGCGGTCGAGGTCCGGCGCCGCCTGGTAACAACAAGGGCGCCGCCGCCGATCAGCACCAGCACGGCGATGATGCCGCCGATCAGCCCGGCACTGACGCCGGAGCTTGTGCCTGCGCTGGCGCCGGCCTGGCTGGCCAGGCCGGTGATGTGCGCGCAGCCGACGTTGTGCTCAGTCAGCGACGGGCTGGTGCCCACCGGCCGGATGCACCGGTAACTCCACCAGGAGACCTCCTGGTACAGCAGCAGCCCGGTGGGCGTGTTCGGCTGCGGCGCGAACCCAGTAAACAGGTCGCTGCGGTAGGCCTGGGTGTCGTTGTAGTAGTAGAGCAGCGAGTACGGGTCATCGGTGTAGAGCATCTGCTGCATCTGCTTGACGACCTTGGCCCGGGCGGCGCCGTCCAGGCTCTTCTGCTGGAAGTACAGGTTGTCGTACGCCTTGTTGCAGAAGAAGCTGTCTGACCAGCCGGGCGTGTACTTTCCGTTGGACCCCACCGACCGCTGGCCGCAGGTGAAGACCGACAGCTGGAAGTCCGGATTCGGCTCGACCCCCCAGCCCCAGACGAACATGTCGTAGTCGCCGTCCCCGATGACCTGGGTGAGCTGGCTGTCGGACATGAAGCTGGTGGTCACCTTGATGCCGATCGCGTTCAGCCAGCTCTTGAGGTACGGCGCCGCCTGGCTTTCCACCGGCGACTGGTTGCGGATGAATAGCCGCAGGCTGAGCTGCTTGCCATTCTTGACCCGGATTCCGCCAGGACCCGCCTTCCAGCCGTCCGTGGTGAGGATCTGCTTGGCTTTCGCCGGGTTGTACGCGTACGGGGCAGCTGGGCTGTAGTGGAACTGCGGGTAGATCGGCGGGATGACCGAGGTGCCCGGCGAGCCTGTGCCCAGCAGAACGCGCTTCACCAGCTGCGGCAGGTTCATCGAGTAGCTGATCGCGTGCCGGACGTTGATGTCCTTGAGCACCGGGTTCCCGTTGCCGATCGGATGGCCGGACACCGTCGCGGCGCCGTTGTTGAACGCCAGCTCGTCGAAGTTCCCCGACGGAGCGTCGTTGAGCGCCACGCCAGGCGCGTCCTTCAGCGACTTGTACAGCAGCGTGGTGAGTCCCTCGGCGAAGTCGATGCTGCCGTTTTTCAGCGCGAATGCCTCGGCGCTCGGGTTGTCGAACTTCTGGAAGATCAGGTTCGAGATCCCCGGCTTGCCGCCCCAGTAGTGCGGGTTGGCCTTCAGGCTGATGGACTGGTTCTCGGCGTACTTGGTCACGATGAACGGGCCGGAGCCGACCGGATTGCTGTTCGCGAACGTGCTGACCTTGCTTTCCGGCACGTTCTTCCAGATGTGCTCGGGCAGGATCGACACGATCAGCCGGTTCATCCCTGGCGTCGGCTTCTTGACCTTCATCACCACCGTGTACGGGCCGGTTGCCACCGCGCTGGTGATGTTCGCGACGTAGGCGGTGTTGTCGGCCAGCTCGGTGGAGCCGGGGCGGATGTCCCTGGTGAAGGTGTAGGCGACGTCCGCGGCGGTCAGCGGCACGCCGTCGGACCACTTGACGCCCTTCCTGATGTGATAGGTCCAGGTCAGGCCGTCCGGAGAGTGCGACCAGGACACGGCGAGCCGCGGCGACGGCGAGTAGTTCAGCTGGCCGTAATCCATCAGGTCGTCGTAGATGAGCCCGTAGACCTCGAAGTCCTGGCTGGTGAAGCCGACGAACGGGTTCAGGGTGTCGACCGCGTCGGTGTTGCCGACAACGAACGTCGAGGGCGCGTGTGAGGCGGCCGGCGATGCGCTGGACGACGGGGAACCGCCGGCCGAGGCGGCGCTGACGGGCATGAGGCACACGCCGAGCGCGACCGCGGCGGTCGCACCGGCCGCGAGGCGCCGCCGCATCCCCCGTGCTTGGCTGCCCCGTTCTTGCTTGTACCGGGCTTGCCGGTATTGGGCTTGCCGGTACTGGGCTTGCTTGTACAGGGCTTGCCGGTACTGGGCTGGCCTGGAATCTGGTCCGAGCAAGGGTCTCTCCCCCCAGGTCAGGCAGTCGGTCGCAAATCGGGCGGCCGCAATGCCGGCGTGTGCACGTATTTATAGACCGATATGCCGCTGTGGTCTATGCGTAGCTGTGAGTGGTTCAGCCGGACCGGATCGTGGATCGGTGTCAGCCCAGCGTCGGGGCCAGCCGCCCAGCCGGGCTGGGCGTTCTTGCCGGGCTGCGCGTTAAGGTCCCTTTCATGGACCGCCCGCTCGCTCCCTTCCCGTCAACCTCATCAACACCAATAAATGCATCAACAACACCAACCTCACAAACCTCAGCATCCCTGCCTCCACCGCGGGCTCCGCGCATCCCGGTAGTGCGGGAGCTGCACGGCACCGCCGATGTGGACGGCTATGCCTGGATGCGCGACCCGCAGCAGCCGGCCCTGCGGGACTACCTGGCCGCGGAACGCGCCTATTACGACGCACGGACCCGCCCGCTGGCGGAACTCACCGGCGACCTGTTCCGCGAGGCAGTCGGCCGGACCGTCCGCCAGGCTGAGGACTCGGCCAGGTGGCCGCGGCGAGGTTATACATACTGGACCAGAATGCCCGAAGAAGGGGAAAATCTACAGTTCCTCCGGGCAAAACCCGGAGAAATCACCGAGCAGCTGCTGCTGGACGAGAACATCGTGGCCAGCGCCACGGGCTTCGCCGACATCGGGATCCGCGAGCCGAGCCCGGACGCCGCGCTGCTCGCCTGGTCGGCGGACACCAGCGGGGCTGAGGTCTACGAGCTGCGGATCACCGACCTGGCGACCGGGGAGATCCTGCCTGACCTGGTGCCGCGTACCTGCCCGGGCAGCGCATGGAGCGCGGACTCGCGTTACCTCTTCTATCTGGTGCCCGACGAACTGCACCGCCCGTATCAGGTCTGGCGGCACCGGGTCGGCACCGGCTCCGGTGCCGACGTGCTGGTGATGACGGAGGATGACGCCCGGTTCGAGGTCGAGCTGCGCACCTCACGCAGTGGCGCCGTTGCCATCATCACCTCGGCGTCCCGGGACACCACCGAGGTATGGCTGATCCCGATGACCGATCCGGAGCGCGAGCCCTTCGTCGTGGCGCCGCGCCGCCGCGGCGTCGAGTACCGGGCCGACCATGGCAGCGGACCGGACGGCGGCGAGCTCTACCTGGTGACCGACGACGAGGCCGCCGAGTTCCGGCTGATGCGCGCGCCCATGTCGGCGCCCGGCCGGGAGAACTGGGCGCCGCTGCCCTGCCCGGCGGTTTCCCCGGCACGCGCGGACACCCGGCTGCTGTGCTGCGACGTGTTCGCCGGGCACCTGCTGCTCACCCTGCGCCGCGGTGGCGCGCCGCTGCTGGCGATCACCGACCGGGCGGGCGGCAGCGTGCGGGAGGTGCCAGCGGCGCGGCCGGCCGGCACCATCAGGGTCGCCTATGCGGACGACTACGACAGCCAGACCGTGCTCATCGCGGAGGAGTCACTGACCGAGCCGCCGGCCTGGTCCGAGCTCGACCTGGCCACCGGGCGGCGGACGGAAGTCAAGCGGCAGCAGGTGCCCGGCTATGACCCGGCCGGCTACCAGACCGAGCGGCGGCACGCGATCGCCGCGGACGGCACGCGGATCCCGGTCACCCTGGCTTATCGGGCCGGCCATCCGCTGGACGGCAGCGCCCGGTGCCTGCTCTACGGCTACGGGGCCTACGAATCCTGCGCGGATCCCGAATTCGATGTCAGCCTGCCGTCGCTGCTCGACCGCGGCGTCGTGTACGCGATCGCGCATGTGCGCGGCGGCGGCGAATGCGGCCGGGCCTGGTGGCAGCACGGCAGGCTGCGCGCGAAGCCGAACACGTTCGACGACTTCGTCGCGGTCGCCGACTGGCTGGCCGGCGACGCGGCCGGGTCGCGCGCCCTGGTCGACGGCGCTCAGATCGTGTCCCGCGGGCTGTCCGCCGGCGGGCTGCTGCAGGGCGCGGTCTACTCCCGCGCGCCGGGCCGCTGGCGCGCCGTGGTGGCCGAGGTGCCGTTCGTCGACTGCGTCAACACCATGCTGGACGCCGGTATCCCGCTGACCGTGAACGAGTGGGACGAATGGGGTGACCCGCGAGATCCTGACGACTTCGCCTGCTTGCGCGCCTATTCGCCGTACGAGAACCCGCCGCACGGACCGCGTCCCGATCTGCTGGTGACCGGCGCGGTCAACGACCCCCGGGTGCTGATCCACGAGCCGGCCAAGTGGGTCGCGAGGCTGCGAGAGACCGATACCGACGGCTCGACGGTGCTGCTGCGGGCGGAGCTCGGCGCAGGCGCGCACACCGGGCCGTCCGGGCGGTTCGCCCGGCTCGGCTACGAGGCCGAGGTGCAGGCGTTCATCCTGGACGCGATGGGGTACCGGGCGGCGGTGAGGATGACGGCCGGCCCGCAGCCGCCCGGCCGGCCAGGCATGGCGGGGCAAGCCTCCGGGGATAGACGGGACACGGGGGGAGGGAGGGGCCGTGCCGGCAACGGTGCTGCTGGTGGAGGACGAGCGGAAGCTGCGCGAGCTCGTCCGGTCCTACCTGGAGCGGGCCGGGCACATGGTGCTGTCGACCGGATCGGGAGCGGAGGCGATCAGCCTGGCCGCCTCGGCCGCGCCTGACCTTGTCATCCTCGACCTGGGGCTGCCCGACGTGCCGGGTGAGGCGGTGGCCCGCGAGCTCGTGTCCGCGGGGCTGACGCCGATCCTGATGCTGACGGCCAGGAGCGGCGAGGAGGACCGGATCCGCGGGCTCGAGCTTGGCGCCGACGACTACGTCACCAAGCCGTTCAGCCCGCGTGAGCTGGTCCTCCGGGTCCAGGCGATCTTGCGGCGCGGCGGCGTGCCCGCCGGAGCACACAGCGAGGTGGCGAGCTACGGCGACGGCCTGCTCGTCATCGACCGGCCCCGCCGAGAGGCGGCGGTGCGCGGCACGGCGGCGGAGCTGACGCCCACCGAGTGGGGCATCCTGGTGGCGCTGGCCAGTGCCCCGGGCCGGGTGTACTCCCGGTTCGAGCTGATCAACCGGGTGCGCGGGTATGAGTTCGATGGCTACGAGCGCACCATCGACTCGCATGTGAAGAACCTGCGCCGCAAGATCGAGCAGAACCCGGCCAGCCCGCAGATCATCCAGACCGTGCTGGGCGGCGGCTACCGGCTCGGCCTGCGCCGGGATGGCTAGGCCGGCCAGCTCCGGGCCGATCGGGCTGCGGCTGGCGCTGGCGTTCGTCGCCGTCGCGCTGTCCGCCGTTGCCCTGCTTGCGGCGCTGACTGCGGTGTTCGCCGCCGCCGACGTATCGCAGCTGGTGAACGTGCAGCAGATCGAGCTCACCAGGGCGATGGACGCGGCGGCCGCGGCGGCCTGGGAGCGCGGGCACAGCTGGACGGGCGCTGACCTCAACCCGGTGACCGGCGTCGCCGGCCAGGTCGGCGTGGCCATCCAGATCACCGATCCGGCCAGCCGCCTGGTCGGGTCGTCGCCAGGTTTCGCAGGCGGCAGCGGGAACGTCGTCAGCCGGGCCGTGCTGGCCCCGTCCGGCACCAGGATCGGCACGCTCGCTTTGCGTTTCTCCAGCTCCGGCCTCGGCGGCGCCGACCGGGGGCTGCGAACGGCACTGCTGCAGGCGATCGCCGGCGCGGCCGGTCTCGCCGCCCTGCTCGCCTTGCTGGTGGCGCTGGGAATCTCCCGGCGGATCACCCGGCCGGTCGGACGGCTGATCGAGGTGGCCAGGTCGATGGCGGACGGTGACGCCGCGGCGCGGGTGGGTGATCTGCAATCCTCCGCCGAGCTGCGCGAGCTTGCCTCGACGTTCGACCGGATGGCCGAAGCGCTGGCCCGTCATGAGCAGCTGCGCCGGAACCTGGTGGCCGACGTGGCCCACGAGCTGCGCACTCCGCTGGCCGTGCTGCAGGCGGGTCACGAGGCATTGCTGGACGGGGTGCTCGAGCCGACGCCCGGCCAGCTGTCGTCGCTGCGGGACGAAGTGCTCCGGCTGACCAGGATCGTCGATGACCTGCAGACGCTCGCCGCCGCCGACGCCGCCGCGCTGCGGCTTGACGCTGGCCGCCACGACCTGGCGCAGATCGCGGCGACCGCCGCCGACAGCCTGGCCGCCCGGTTCGACTCCGCCGAGGTTGCCCTGGCGCGGCAGCTGACCGCGGTGCCGGTCCTCGCCGACGGCGGGCGGCTGCACCAGGTCATCACTAACCTGCTCGGCAATGCGATGAAGTTCACCGCGGCCGGCGGGCAGGTGACGCTGACCGCCGGGCCGGACCGCGGCCGGGCGATGCTGGCCGTGTCAGACACCGGTGCCGGCATCCCGACGGACGAGCTGCCGTTCATCTTCCACCGTTTCTGGCGCGGCCGGCGGGCAGCCAGCGTGGCCGGCAGCGGCATTGGGCTGGCCGTGGTCGCCGAGCTGGTGCGGGTTCATGACGGGGACATCGACGTGACGAGCGCACCTGGCCAGGGCACCACGGTGACGGTCACCTTGCCGCGCGCCTTAAGCCGGCCCGCCTGCCGGGCTGGCTCAGCGGGCACGGCCGCGCCGCGGTCAGCATGGCCTGCCTCGGCTGCGGTCAGCGTGTGCTGCCGGTCCGGCGGAGCCACCGCCACGGGCGGGTGCGCCGCAGCACCTCCACGATCACGCTGACGACCAGGACGAGGCCGAGTGCCAGCAGCAGGCCGGCCCATGGCTTGTCCTCGAATGCCCGGCCGCCCAGCCGGCCGGCCAGGAAGGCATAACTGGCCCAGATCACCGCGGCGACCGCGGTGGCGATGACAAAGGAGCGCTGCCGGTAGCCGACCAGCCCGCAGGTCAGGGTCACGGCTGTGCGCCCGCCGGGGATGAACCGGCAGGCGATGATGAGCCGCGCGCCGTAAGTGTTGAGCGATCGCTCCGCCCAGGCACGCTGGCGCATGCCGCGCTCCCCGGAAAGGAACCGGCGGGTGACCGCCGGGCCGAACCACCGGCCGAGCAGATAATTCACATTGTCGCCGATGAACGCACCGCAGGCGGCGAGGCCGATCAGCACGGCGATCCGCGGATCGGCGCGGCCGGCCGAGACGACGCCGAGCGCGACGATGGCCGTCTCGCTCGGCACCACCGGCAGCAGCGCGTCAAGCGCCGGGAACACCAGGGCGACCAGGTAGGACGCGGGCGACGAGACGTCCAGCTGGGAGAAGGACGAGACGTCCAGCTCGGAGAAGGAGGTCATCAGCATCGTGATCCCACCCGATCACGCTAGCGCGCGGCCGGACGGAGCCGCGGCGTGGATGGCCTGCCAGGAACATTCACAAGATCTGCACACCGTTCGCAGGAAACCTGCACATCGGCGGGTTCTGCTGGCGGCGGGGCCAGGGGCGTCGCCTGACTATCCGGGGCCGAGCAGGTCAGGGCTGGATCTTCGTTGTGGGGGCGGCGAGGGTCACGCTGGCAGCTCCCTGCCGCAGCAGGCAAGTTACCTCGGGAGGCAAGGCCAGCGCCGGCAGGCGACACCCTGGCAACCCGCCGCGGCTGCCCGGCGAGCGGTGCCGTGGCACCGGAGGTGTCCCGGGAAAGAGCCCTCCGTCCCGAGGCGGTGGCGCTCCTGCGCGGTGTCCTGGGCGGGCCATAGGTTCAGTACGCCGGCGACTCCAGCCGTAGATCGTGATCTTTGGCGCGTCGGTGCTGGAGACGGGGCGGCAGCCCGCGGCAACCTGGAGACTGCTCCGTCTTCGTGAAAGCAGCAGCCTCCGCCGACGCGCTCAGCATCACTCCGCGGAGGACCGCGGGCGGACCGGCAGCCGACACGACTTCGCGCCCGGCCCTGCCGCCGGTGATCATTTGCCCGCGGTCACGGCCTTGAGCTCGTCGAGCGATTCCCGGATGAGTTGCGGCAAATCTCGCTGGCTGGTCTCGTTGATCCAGCGTTCGAACGCGATCTTGAAGACAGCGATCCCTGCCTCGGCACTCAGACTGGCGGCTGGGTCGCTGATGCCGCGGCGGCGCAGCGCGCCGGCGAGCGCCGAGGCGAGTGATGCGAGCTTGATCAGCTCACGCTCTCGCAGCTCTGCGTTCGCGGCAATGACGGCCTGGCGCTGCCGGGCGTATTCGCGGCGTTCCTGGAGCAGGGCGCCGGCGGCCCCCAGCGCCGCGGCGACCGCGTCGATCGGCGCCACGGAATCAGGCGCATCGGCGACGGCGCTCACGAGGAACTCCTGCAGTGTGCCCGCGCCCGCGAACAGAACCTCGCGCTTGTCGGCGAAGTGCCGGAAGAACGTCCGCTCCGTGAGCCCCGCCCGCCTGGCGATCTCCGCCACCGTGGTCTGCTCGAACCCGCGCTCGCCGTAGAGAGCCAGGGCGGCCTGCTCCAGCCGGCCGCGCGCGTCTGGCTCCCATCGGCCCATGCCCCGATCATAGGTGACGACAGCGGCTGACATGCGGTGCTAAGCTGATGACAGTAACTGACATCGGTCTGTCCCCGCGCGGCCTGTGCCGAGGACGGCCGGCTTACCTGGAGGTTTCTCATGCGTGTCTTCGTCACCGGCGCGTCCGGCTGGATCGGCTCCGCGGTCGTTCCCGAGCTCATCGGCGCCGGCCATCAGGTCACCGGGCTCGCCCGCTCGGATGCCTCGGCCGCTGCTCTCACCGCGGCCGGGGCACAGGTGCATCGCGGCACTCTTGATGACCCCGGCAGCCTGCGGAGTGCAGCTGCCGCGACCGATGGCGTGATCCACCTCGCGTTCAAGCACGACCTCGCTTTCTCGGGGGACTTCCAGGGCGCTGCCGATGCGGATCGCCGCGCCGTCGAGACATTCGGCGAGGCGCTTGCGGGTTCTGGCCGGCCGTTCGTCATCGCCTCCGGGACGCTCGGGCTCGCACCGGGGCGGGTGGGGACCGAACGGGACGGGCATGGTCCCGACCCGGCTGTGGCCGCTCTGGGCGGCGGTCCGCAGACCCGGCTGGCCACTGCCGAGATCACGCTCTTCCTCGCTTCCCGCAGCGTCCGCTCGTCCGTTCTGCGACTTCCCCCGACGGTGCACGGCGAAGGAGATAACGGCTTCATGGCGGCCCTGGTCGGCATCGCCCGCGACAAGGGCGTCTCCGGCTACATCGGCGACGGGTCCAACCGCTGGCCCGCCGTGCACCGGCTCGACGCCGCGCACTTGTTCCGCCTGGCGCTGGAGAACGCCCCAGCGGGATCGACGCTGCACGCGGTCGCCGACGAGGGCGTGCCGATCCGTGCCATCGCCGAGGTGATCGGACGGCATCTCGACCTCCCCGTGGCCGCCGTCTCTCCCGAGGACGCAGCCGAGCACTTCGGCTGGCTGGCCGGCTACCTCGCGGCCGACAGCCCGGCCTCGAGCACGCTGACCCGCGAGCTACTGGGATGGCACCCGACCCATCCCGGGCTCATCGAGGACCTCGACAAGGGCCACTACTTCCCCAACCCATCCGCATGACCAGCCGCGCCACAAGGGGGTCGCCGCCCTCGGACACGCCCGCAACCCCGCCCCCGCCGGGCAGATCCCGCTGAGCCGCGACGAGATCGCCCACCTATTCGCCACGTTGTGCCGCGCGCAGCCGGACGCAGCAGTGGTCGGCTTGCGGCCGCAGCTGAGCGTCCAGCACGTCAGCGCCCAGTCCGTCGAGCAAGCCGGCCAGGAAGGCGTGATTGATGCCGCAGACCAGCTCGGGTGCCTGCGCCGCCAGCGGATGGAACGGGCAGTTGCGCAGCTCCACCTCGGTGGGGGCCCGCCGGGCCGGGTCGAACCCATGCTCCGCGAGAACCGCCTCCGTGATGGTAAGCGCGCGCTCGGCGCCAAGCCGGCCGGGCCTGAGCCGGTCCCGCTCGGCGGCGCCGAGATCTTGCCCGCGCTGCCGGGCGGCGCGGACGGCCGCCTGCCGGGCTGTTTCGCCGGCTGATTCGGTGCGGACGGCGTCAACGAGAATGCCTGCCAGGATCTCGTGCCGCCGCTCCGGGATGCTGACGCTGATCGCGGCCTCGGCCAGCTCGTAGACCTTCGGCGCTCCGCCCCCAGGTGCAGGAGCGCCTCACCAAGCAGATCGCCGACTGGCTGACCGAGCAATTGCAGCCAACGGGCGTCGGCGTGGTCATCCAGGCGGAACACACCTGCATGACGCTGCGCGGCGTGCAGGCGGCGGGATCGACCACGGTGACCTCCACGATGCTTGGCACGCTCCGCGCCGACGGGCGGTCCCGCGCGGAGTTCTTCACGCTGGCCGGCCTGTCCTAAGCCCGGCGGCACCGCTGGTCCCTGGCTAGCTCCGTAGGATGGCGGGCATGACCGAATCCTCATCGACCGCCTTCCCCGTCACCACCGCGCTGGAGCTGACGGGCATGACCGTCGAGCAGAACCTCGGCGTCGCCTTTGGCCTCGTCGTGCGCAGCATGGGCGTCGCCAAGTCCATCGGCGCCGGCTTCAAGGCACTGCGCCAGGGGGAGGTAACCCAGTACACCGAGCTGCTCGAAGACAGCCGTCGGCATGCCGTTGACCGGATGATCGAGAATGCCAGGCTGCTCGGCGGAAACGCGGTCATCTCGATGCGATTTGACTCCTCTGAGATGGGTCAGCAGCTCACCGAGATCGTGGCCTACGGCACGGCCGTCGTCGTCCGCTCCGCGTAGCCATGCCGCCCGGCCCGCCCGGCCCCCCAGGCAGCCCGGCCGCGCGCTTCGGCGACGCCGACCGGGACCGGCTGGTCGCCGTCTTGCGTGAGCACTATGCCCTGGGCCGGTTCGACCTCGACGAGTTCAGCCGCCGCGCGGAGATCGTGCTGGCGGCCGGGTATGCGGATGAGGCTGCCGCGGCCCTGCGCGACCTCCCGCCGCTCGACCCGTCCCGTCCTGGCCAGGGCCCGGGTCATGGCTCAGGATCCGGCACAGGCACAGGCAAGACACGGCGACGCCGGCACGCGCAGTCGGCCGCGCCAGGCCCGGGCTGGGTGCCGACATCCGAGCGATTCCGCGATCCGACCTCCGGCACCGTCATGCGAGTTTGGCTCGATCCAGCTGACCAGAGCAGGCATTACATACCGGACAGCTGACCGCAGATAGCGGACAGCTGACCGCGCTGCCGCAGGCTGCTGCCTGAGCTGCCGGCCTGGACCTCACCGTTCATGGCGCCCGGGCCGCCCGAACGCCTGGGGATGCAGCCAGCGCGCGATGGCTTCGACGGCCCCGGCGTTTCGCGGGCCTGGCGTCAGCTGGTCGTAGCTGAGCGGCAGGATGCAGCCGTGCCGCACGGCCGGCAGGTTCCTGGTGACCGGGTGGGTCTGGAGGAACTTCCGCTTCTGCCGCCAGGTCGGCGTGCCGTAATCGTTGATGATGATGCACTGCGGCTTACCGGCCACGACCTGCTCCCAGGACACCGATGTCCAGCTCCGCTTGAGCCCGGCGAAGATGTCCGTGCCGCCGCCGAGCCGGATCAGCGCGCTGGGCAGCGCCAGCCCCGGCGCGGTGAACGGGGCTGCCTCGCCGCTGTCGTACACGAAAACCGAGACCGGCCGCAGGCCCGCGACCTTCGCCCGGACGGCGGCGACCTGCGCCCGCATCGAGCTGACCAGCCGCCGGGCCCGGGGCCGCACATTGAAAATCGCGCCAAGGCTGGTGAGATCGGCGTAGCTGTCGTCGATCGAGACCCGCTGCCTGACCGGGTCGACATGGGCGCAGGACTCGCCGAGCGCGAGCGTCTTGATCCCGAAGCGGGCCAGGTAGCCGGGCGTGAGTTTGGTGCCGGTCTGCAGCCCGTAGTTCCACCCGGCGAACAGGAAATCCGGGCGCAGCCCGAGCAGCGAATCCAGGGTGAAGTAGCCCGGCGACACATCCTTTACCCGCCGGAACGCGGCCAGGTACCGCGCGGGCACCGGCTTTCCGGCCGGCCCGTCGCCGGTCACCCCGAAGTCACCGGCCATCCGCGGCGCCAGGCCGAGGGCGAGCATGTCCTCGGTCGCGTTGATGTCATTGGACACGGCGCGGGCGGGTGGCCGGTCGAAGGTGACCGGCGTCCCGCAGCTCCGCACCGTGACCGGATAGCCGGCGGCCGGGCCGCCGGCGCTGGCGGCCGGCTGACCGGGCCGGGCAGCCGGGCCGTTGCCGCAGGCAGCCATCAGCATGCCGCACGTCAGCAGCAAGCAGATCAAGGACATTTTCTGAAACGGGGCCTTAGCCAGCTCATGCCTGCTGCCGAGGTGTCTCACCGGCGGTCCTCTCCGTTCGGGCGCCCGCGGCGGGCCGGCGCTGCATGAGCTGCGGCGCGCCGTTCTCGGGGTGGCTGATAACGAGCACGTCGGCGCCGTACACCGCCCGGATGATCTCGGGCGTGATCACCTCGGCGGGCGGCCCGGCGGCGGCCAGCCGGCCACCGTCGAGCAGGTGCACCGTGTCGCAGAACAGGCCGGCCAGGCTGAGGTCGTGCACCGCGGCCAGCACGGTAATGCCGAGTCCGGCGACGATTTCCAGGATCTCGGTCTGGTAGCGGATGTCGAGATGGTTGGTCGGCTCGTCGAGTAGCAGGTGGTCCGGCTGCTGCGTCAGGGCGCGGGCGATCAGCACCCGCTGCTTCTCGCCGCCGGACAGGGTGTGGAAGCTGCGGTCAGCCAGGTCCGTGCAGCCAACCCGCTCGATGGCGTCAGCCGCGACCGCCCGGTCGCCGTCATTGTCCCGGTCGAACGGGCCCTTGTGCGGGGTGCGGCCGATCATGACGAGCTCGTTGACGGTAAAACCGAAGTCGACGGGGCTCTCCTGCGCGACGACGGCGATCCGGCGGGCAGCCGCCCGCGGCCGCAGTCGGAGCAGGTCGGCTCCGTCCAGCAGGATCTGCCCGGCGGCCGGGCGATGCGCCCGGTAAATGGCCTTGAGGATGGTGGATTTCCCGCTGCCGTTCGGCCCCAGCAGGCCGGCGAACTGGCCGTCGGGTACGCGCAGGCTGATACCGGAGACGATGGGCCGGCCGCCGATGTCCACGCGCAGGTCGCGCAGCTCGAGGCTCATCCCGCTGTCCCGTTCATTCCGCCGTGCCGTAGAAATACGGTCGGCGGCGGATGAGGATGATCAGCGCGGGCGCGCCGATGAAGGCGGTGATCACGCCGATCGGCATCTCCTGCGGTGCGACGATCGTGCGGGCGAGCAGATCGGCCGCCGTCATGAACGCCGCCCCGGCCAGCGCGCCGGCCGGCAGCACCCGGCGGTGATCGGAGCCGACCAGCAGCCGGACGATGTGCGGCACGACCAGGCCGACGAACCCGATCACGCCGCTCACCGCGACAGCGACCCCGGCGACAAGGGACGTGGCGATGTACAGGTCCCGGCGCAGCCTGCCTACGTCGATGCCCAGCGCCGCCGCCGCTCCGGGACCCATTGCCAGGGCATTCAGCGCGCGGCCCTGGGTGATCAGGTAACCGACGGCGGCCAGCAGGCAGATCGCCGGGATCGGCAGCTGCGACCAGGTGGCCAGGCCGAACGAGCCGAGCAGCCAGAACAAGATCGACTGGGTTGCCTGCGGATTGCCGTGGAAGATCAAGAAGCTGGTGATCGCCTCGAAGAACGCGGCCATCACGACGCCGCACAGGATGAGCTGGGTCGGCGCGAGCATGCCGCCCTGCCTGGCGACCGCGAACACCGTCGCCATCGCGATCAGGGCGCCGAGGATGCTGCCGGCCGAGATGGCCCACAGGCCGAGCGAGGCAAAGGCACCGGACAGCAGCACGGCCGTGGCGCCGACGCTGGCCCCGGACGAGATCCCGAGCAGGTACGGGTCGGCCAGCGCGTTGCGGACGAGCACCTGGACGACTGTGCCTGCCACGGCGAGCGCGGCGCCAACGACCGCGGCCAGCAGCACCCGGGGCAGCCGGATCTGCCAGATGATCGCATCGTCCACCGTCGCGGCCGGGTGGCCGGCCAGATGGCTGATCACGACATGCCAGGCAGCGGCCGGACTGATGGCCACCGAGCCGACTCCGACCGCCGCTGAAATGACGATGAGCAGCAGCAGCGAGCAGCCGCCCAGCACGAGCGACAGCGAGGCGCGGTGACGCCGCATCGGGCGCGCGTGATCAAGTTCGCCCCTGGCCGGCGCCGCTCCGTCGGGTGCGTGCATCACTTCGTCGTCTG
>WNGD01003924.1_pt1 | contig 14827 bp, 13 predicted proteins | sample 5400671 | NCBI WGS metagenome assembly WNGD01 (sample SAMN13153369, study PRJNA577476) | soil metagenome | isolation source: 40 cm soil or saprolite under grassland replicate 2 | place: USA:California | collected 2016-06-15 | reverse complement strand
CCGCGCGGCGGCGCTGTCGAACACCGCCAGGCGAGCCGCCGATATCGTCGTCAGCGGGCGGATCTCGATGTTGTACGTCCCCGCCACCCCCGTCGCCCCGAAGCTCAGCGGGTTGTTGGTCACGTCGCTCGCCGCCACGGAAGCACCGAGCGTGTTGGCGCCCGCCTGCACCGTCCAGCTCCCCACCGTCGCCACGCCGTTCGCGCCGGTGAGCGGCGTCGCCCCGGTGACGCCGCCACCCCCGCCCGTGACGCTGAACGTGACCTGCACGCCCGCAATCGGGACCCCACCCGAATCCCGCACGATCACGGCGGGCGGGATGTTCACGGCGAAGTTCACGAGACCCGTCTGCCCGTCGCCGGCGGACTTCGCGATGGACGCCGGCACCTGCGTGACGTTGACCGTGATCGACGAGGAGGCATGACCGACCGTCGCGGTGATCTGCGTGCTGCCGCCTCCGGCCGACGTCACCACACCCGCGGCGCTGACGGTGGCGACCGCCGCGTTGCCCGTGGACCACGTGAGCTGCGCGCCGGGGAAGGGGTCGCCGTGCTGGTCGAGGACCTGGGCCGTGAGCTGCCGGGTGGAGTTCACCGACCCGAACAGCACCGCGGCGGGGCTGATCGTGATCGTGGTCGGGGCCGGGAGCAACGGCTCCGTACCCTTGCACGCGGCGGTGGCGACGAGCGCGACGATGAGCGAACGAAAGTGAATTCTCACGAAGGTCCTTTCCTGATCAGAACCCCAGCGACGCGCCGACGCGGAGCAGCGCCTGCTGCACCGGCGCCTTCGCCGTGGTCTTGCGGTTGATGCTCTGGAACTCGTAGTCCCCCGTCACGCGGAGCCGCCCGTCGGCGCGGCCGAGCGAGAAGGCGAGGCCCAGGTCGATCGGGAAGGACGCGGTCCCGCCGCCCGAGAACTTGGCGCCGGCGAGGTAGTGCGCGCGCACGGTGAGGTCGGCACCGGCGCCGAGGTTCACAGCCCCACGACCGCCGATGCGCACCGCGCCGAACCCCTGCGCGGCGAATTCGGGATCCATCTTGCGGCTGGTGACGCCCACCTCGGCGCTCACCTGGCCGAGCACCCGCCACCGCACGTTGGCGTCGAACACCTTGGCGGTGAACTCCTGGCCCGACGTCGACGTGCTGTCCACTGGCGTGAGCTTGATCGACGCGAACGACACGTCGGCGCCGAGTTTGTGGAGGGCGAACGCGAAGCTCGCGCCCAGCCCGCCACCCGTGAACTTCAGGGACGACGACGTCTCGCGGTAATCCGCGTACACGCCCTGGAGGCCCACGGTGAAGCGCTGCTGGGCGGCGGCCCCGCCGGCGAGGGCGAGGAGCAGGAACGCAGTATTGCGAACGAGGCGGCTCATCGGGTTCCCCCCGTCTTGGGAAGCGGCGTCACCGTGAGACGTACCTGCTGGCGCCGGGTCTGGTTCTCGCGCGCGATGTCGGCGTTGCGGCGGGCCAGCTGTTCGCGCAGCAGACGGTTGTAGAGAAGGTTGGCGCGGGCGGGCTGCGCGGCCGGTTTCTTCAGGCTCATGATGAAGCCGCTGATCAGCGCTCCGGCCCCGACGACCAGCGCCGGCCCCGTGCCGCCGCTCCCCAGGTCGCTGTTGCGGAGCACCACCGTGCCCCCGATCGCGGCCCCGCCGTACATCAGCGCCTGCGCCAGCGGCCGGCCGCTTTGGGGCGGGAACTCCGTCTCGGGCAGGTAATCGTAGCCGGGCAGCTTGTCGAGCCACGGCAGCGTGTCCACCTGGCCCTGGGTGATGCGCACCGGCTGCGAGGCAGAGAACGTGTTCTGTCCCGCCGTGGCGTCGACGATGATGAGGTAGTTGCCGGCGGGCACCGGGTCGCCGTCGGCGAGCCGGGCCGGCCAGCGCAGGTTCACCTGTCCGGTCGCGATGCTGGAGTCGATGACCACCGAGGTCGGCCCGCTCACCGCGCGCGTGCGCACGCGCGCGGGGCTCGTCACCGTGAAGCGGATCGGCACGCCCCCCTGCCCCACGCCCGCCACGAAGGTCGCGCTGTCCACCTGGAGCTGGCGCACCACCAGCACTTGAGCGAGCGCCAGCATGAACGAGCTGGTGATCTTGGGGGAGATCTTGGCCGGATCGAGCTGGCGGTCCGGGTCGATCAGGATCGCCTGCTTGAAGGCGTCCACCGCCTTGAGCAGTGAGTCGGACGCGCTGTAGGCGAACCCCAGCAGCTCCCAGGCGCGCGCCTGATCGTCGCCCCCCAGCCGCTGCGACAGCGCCTGGCGCGCGAGCGCGATCGCCCGCGGGATATCGAGGTTGTCGTACGCCGCGAGCGCCTGGCGGAGGGTCGCGTTCTGAGCGTTCTGCGCGCCCAGAGCCGACGCGGCGACGAGGGTCAGGACCACCACCCAACGGATCCGGGACATGGGTTTCATCCTTTAGGGCTCATCCTTCGGGTTCCAGCGTGTACCCCCGTCGGACGGTGTTGTTGGCATCCACCTGCACGCTCTCGGTCTTCGTCTTGTACCCCGCCCGCTCCACGCGGATGGTGTGCCGACCGGCTTTCACACGAAAGCTGATGATGGGCGTCGTCCCCACCTCGGCGCCGTCGATGAACACGGTCCCGAACGGGTTCGCGTTCACCGTGACGAAGCCGAACGCCTCGGCCGCCGCGGGCGGCGTCTCGACATTGCGCAGCGCGTCGCGCCGCGGGGGGGGCGTCTGGGTCTGGCGGCGCGGCGGGGTGCGGGTCTGGACCGGAGGAGCCTTCGCCGAATCGCTGCCACTCGTCTGGGGGGGCGGCACGACGGGAGTGGCCAGCTGCTGCGGTTGTGACGGCGCGCCCTGCGGCGTCTTGCCCCGGCCCAGCACGAGGAAGCCGCCCACGCCGAGCACTGCCACCACCGCCACACCGACGAACAGCCCCGTGCGCGACTTCTTCTCCGGCCGCGCCGGCGCCCGGCCGCCCTTGGGCATCGGTTGCGGCGTCGTGGGCGCCACGGTGGATACGTGCTCGGTCGGCGTCTCCGACGTCACGACCGGCTTGGCGCGCGGTCGCGGCGGCGTGGCGGGCCGGCCGCCCTTCGCCGCGCTGACCGGCTGCTCCGGCCACACGGCGGTCGCCAGATCCTCCATCGTCGGGAACCGCTGGTCCGGCTCCTTCGCCATAGCGCGCTTGACGGCCGCCGAGATGGCTTCGGAAATGTCGGGCCGCAGCCCCTTCGGCGCCTGCACCTCCTCGAAGATGTGCTTGTAGAGGATGGTGTGGACCGAGTCGCCGCTGAACGGAAGCTGGCCGGTGATCATGCGATAGGCGACGACGCCGAGGGAGTACTGGTCGGCGCGGCCGTCCACGGCCTGGCCCTTCGCCTGCTCGGGGGCCATGTAATGCGGCGTCCCGATGATCATCCCGGTGCCGGTGAAGCCGCTCGCCGCCTGCAGGGCCTTGGAGATGCCAAAGTCGGTCAGCATCACCTTGCCGTCGTGGTCGAACATGATGTTGGCGGGCTTGACGTCGCGGTGCACGATGCCGCGCGAGTGCGCGTGGCCCAGGGCGCAGGCGGCCTCCCACACCACGCGCTGGATGTACTCGGCGGCGAGCGGCTCTTTCTTCTGCTCCAGCACGTCCTCGAGCGACACGCCGGCGATGTACTTCATGACGAAGTAGTTGAGCCCGCCCTCGCTCTCGACGCGGTAGATGGGGATGATATTGGTGTGGTCGAGCTTGGCGGCGGTCTTGGCTTCCTGCTGGAACCGCTTGATGACGTGCGGGTCCTGCGAGATGTCGGGCGGCAGCACCTTGATCGCCACTTCGCGGTCCAGGGTGAGGTCCTGGGCGAGGAACACCGCGCCCATGCCGCCCTTGCCCACCAGGCGCTCGAGCTTGTACTTGCCCTCGACGATACGTTGCAGGCGGGTCATGAGGCTTTCGACCTGCCCGCTGGTGGCGGCGTCCGCGCCGCCGCCGGTCTGATCCGCCCCGCACGCGAAGCAGAACTTGCTGTGGTCGGGCAGCGGCGTGTGGCACTTGACGCAGTCGATCACGGGCGCAGTAATAGCGACCTCGGATCGACCGGACGAATAGTGTTGTTCTTGTGGACCGGTGCGCTCATGCTGGCCTGGAGCGCCGACCCCGGCGGCGTACACGCGGTCGCGCGGATGATGCACACGGAATACCGCGTGGCCACTCCCGCGCGGTCCACAACGAGCAGGTAATAGTCCCCCGCCGGCAACGTGGCGTTGTTCAACATCAGCTTCTCGCTCGATCCCGCCGCCTGTGCGGAAGCCACCAGCGCTCTCGTCGACTGCCTGAACACGTAGAGGTCGATATCCGAGGGGTCGGTGAAGAAGAACGGCCGCGCTTTAGTTTGGATCGTCGTGACGGTGTCGAATGCGAACGCGCTCGTTTGCACCCTGAAGCGGTACCAGTCGTTGTCCTGCGGGTTGTCGATCGTCAGCGTCGAGTCCCCGAACGCCGTAACCAACACGCTGGCGACGATGTGCTTGCGCAGCGCACTGGTGGAATCATTGGAATTCAAGAAGCTCGAGTCGGCGAAGAAACACAGATCGTTCTCCTCGAATCGATCGGGCCCGATGCGTGAGTCCGTCTGGAAATACCCCTTCAGCGCGATAAGCGAGTAGCCCCCTGATTTCGAGTAGAACGACAGCAACTGCATCCTCGGCGCGGCCGGAACCCTGAGCGCCACGATGGTGCGCGGCAGTCTGGGCTGGTTGTACCCGACCACCGACCCGTTGCACACTTGGCGCCCGGCGGTGGTGTACCACCCGACCGGTGGGGCGTAGCAGTAGATCGGGACAGGGCCACACTTAACCAGGGAGTCACTGAAGAACGTGAATGCCGTGTCGCCGAACACGTTCGACTCCAAGATGAAGCTGACGGCCCCCGTGTCTGACCGGTCGAACCGGTACCAATCGACGTTCTGGGAGCCGGTGTTCACCGGCTCGTAAAAGAGGGCCGGGTTGAAGAACAGCGTGGGATGATTCTGAATCGTGCGCAGTCCACCCGGTCCGTTGATGTCCAGGATCGTGGGGGACAGCGTGTCTGGCTCGAAGAGGTCGGTGGTCCCCACCGTGATCGAGTCCGTGGCGTTCCCGAAGAATCCCGGCCCGATGAAAAACGGCCGGCCAGAGGTGGACGGATAGGGCACCCAATAGTCGATGGCGCCGATGCCTTCGAGATTCCCAGTGTAAGAGAAGACGTCCGGGATCAGGCTTCCAAAACCCTGACTCACGCCGAACAGTTGCTGGATGCGGACCCCGTAGAACCGCAGCTTGTCTCCGTAATTGAGTGAGAGCGGCCGGATTGAGTCGATGATAAACCGCTCCGTCACCCGCACCGTCGCCGCGCCGTCCTGCGCCTTCTCGAACGGCACCGCCCGAGCCGTGATCTGGGCGAAGCCCGGATTGACGCCGGTCACCTCCGCCGAGCCCTCCACTCCCCCCTCCACCGTGGCCACGTTCTTGTCGGTGCTGAACCAGGCAAAGGCGATGTTGGTCAGCTGCACCGAGTCGCCGTTGGCGAGCCGGTGGTAGGCGCGGGCGAACACCTGGTCGCGCCCCCCGCGGTCGAGGATGCCGTGGGCCGCCAGGGAGTCCGACGGCACCACCACGACGAAGACCTCGTCGCTCTTGTCGGTCGGGAACGAGCACATGAGTGGCAGGGCGGCAACACCAAGCACCACCAGCCAAGACAGGCGAACCGGGACGCGCATCGATGAGCCCATGGTCGAGCGAGCTATCAACCTACCGCACAACGGGTTCCGACGCCAGACGTGGCGTCACAAACGACCGCGTCGTTTCAACTCCAGGTACTGGTCCACGACCGCCCGCGCCGCCCGTTGCGGTGGCACGTCCAGCACCAACACGCCGGCGCGGCGCATGTGACCCACCGCCTCCTCACGGGCGCGCAGCAGCTCCTCGGCGGCGGCCTTGCGGAACGCGTCGCGCGCGTCCGGCGGCCGCAAGGCGGCGACGGCGTCGAGCTCGGGGTTGCGCAGCGTAACGGCGAGCGGCAGGTGCCGGGGCCTGAGCGTGGCGATGTTCGCGACCAGCGCCTCGCTCGCCAGCCGGTCGATCACGTCGGTGAACACCACGGTGAGCGCCCGCTTGCGGTTGCGCGCCGCGAGGTAGCGAAACGCCCCCGGATAGTCGGGCTCGACGAGCTTGGGGGCCGCGACCGCGAGCACGTCCAGGACCTGGCGCAGGCCGCGGCGCCCGCGCTGCGGCGCGACGAAGTGCTCGACCCCATCCGCGAACACCATCACGCCCACGTTGTCGTCGTGCTGCACGGCCGCGTAGGCCAGCTCCAGCGCCGCCTGCACCACGTACTCGAGCCGCGCCACGCCCGCCACGTCGGCGGTGAGCAAACGACCGGCATCGAGCACGAGGAGCACGTGTTGGCGGCGCTCCGCCTCGTATTGCCGGGTGATCACCTTGCGGCGCCGCGCCGTGGCTTTCCAGTCGATATGCCGCAGGTCATCCCCGGGCACCCACTCGCGCAGCGACTCGAAGAGCCGGCCCTCGCCGAGGCGACGGAACGGCTGGCGCCCCAGCTCGCGGCGCTTCAAGGCCTGCGCCACCGACGTGCGTAACCGCATCGGCACGAGCGGCGGATACACCGTGACCGCCCAGGGAAGGAGGAGGGTGGAGCGGCGCCGGCCCAAGCCCAGCGGCCCGGTGCTGTCCACCACGAACGCGCCCGCCGCCGTCTCCCGTCCACGCCGCACCGGGACGACGGGGACGCGTTCGCGTAGCGCGCCGCGCCCCGCGAGGCGCAGGGCCCGGGGCGGTTGCGTCCCCCCGAGCAGCTCGGGGCGCACCTCGCGCACCCGCAGGCGCGCGGCGCGCGCCGCGCCGTTGCGCCAGCGGTAGGCGACCTCGCCGGCATGCCCCACCGAGAACGCCGGCGACGCTTCACGATCCACTTGGACCACCACGCCTGATCGCGGCGCCAGCGCCGCGTCGATCCACACCGCCGCGAGCAGCGCGACGTCCGCGAGCAACATCACGTCCAGCGTTCCCGGCCACCGGTACCCGGCAACGCCCAGCAGGGCAAGCAGTACCGCGATGAGCAGCGCGCGCGTCGTGGGCAGGATCACGCCGTCGGCACCTCGGTGCGGTCCAAGATCGCCTTCAGGGCGGCGTCGGGCGTGACGCCCTCGAGCTCCAGCTCCGGCGCCACGCTCACCCGGTGGCGCAGCACGGCGGGGGCGAGGCCCTTCACGTCGTCGGGGATCACGTAGTCGCGGTCCTCGAGCAGCGCCGTCGCGCGCGCCGCTTTGAGCAGCGACACGCCGGCGCGCGGGCTCGCCCCCAGGGTGAGCGACGCCGCCTCGCGCGTCGCCCGCACGATCGCCGTGATGTACGCCGTGATCTTCGGCTCGACCCGGACCGCCTCGACCGCGCTGCGCAGCTTCTCGAGACCCGCCGCGTCGGTCACCGCCGACACGCCGTACGTCGCGGGCCGGTCGGCCTCGAACCCCTCGACGTAGCGGGTGAGGATCCCCTGCTCCACGTCCGCGGGCGGGTACCCGAACAGGGCCTTGATCATGAAGCGGTCGAGCTCGGCTTCGGGGAGCGGATACGTGCCCTCGAACTCGATCGGGTTCTGCGTCGCGAACACGGTGAACGTCGCCGACAGGGGGTGCGACACGCCGTCCGCGGTGACGGTGCGCTCCTGCATCGCCTCGAGCAGCGCCGCCTGCGTCTTCGCCGGCGCCCGGTTGATCTCGTCGGCGAGCACCAAGTCGGCGAAGATCGGTCCCTCGCGGAAACGGAATTCCTGCGTGCCGGTGAGCATCGAGATGCCGGTAATGTCGGCCGGCATCAGGTCGGGCGTGAACTGGATGCGCTGGAACTTGACGTCGAGCGCGAGCGCCAGGGTGCGCACCAGCAGCGTCTTGGCGGTGCCGGGCACCCCCTCGAGCAGGGCATGGCCCCGCCCCAGCAGGCACACCACGACGTCACGCGTCGCGGCGTCCTGGCCCAGCACCACCTGGCGGAGCGTCGCTACGAGGCGGCGCGCGTCGTCCGCGGGCGAAGATCCTCCCACACGTCCTCCACGGCTTGCGCGGCGGCGAGCACGCGTTCGGCGCCGCCCGGGTGAGTGATGGCGTCCTGCAGCTGCCGCACCGCGCGGCGGCCGCGCGTGGTCGGCAGTGCGAGCTCCAGCGTCGCGAGCCAGGGCTCCAGGTCGCCGCGCGGCACGTACCCCGCGCGACTGAGGCGGCGGCGCAGGCCCCCGACGGTGAGGGCGACCGCCGTGTCGGCCCCGCCGCCGACGGCCCCCTCCAGCCCCGCCGCCAACGCCTCGAGGTGCTCGAGCGGCGAGCGGCGGCGGCGCTCGATCACGGCCCGCGCGGGGCCGAAGCGCACGGCGAGCGTCGCGAGCGCGACCAGCGCGACCGCCGCGACCTGCAGCAGCGCCCACCCCAGCGGCGTTCCGCCCAGCCAGCCGAGCACCGCGGCGGTGAGCGAGACCTCTTCCCCGTTGCCGTGGTGATACTCGTCCCAGCTCACGCGCCCGCGCCGCTGCGGGGTCAACAGCGGCACCAGCAGCAACGGCACGTCGCTCTCGCGCCAGGCGCGGTTGCGGAAGTAACCCCGCTCGGCGACGAGCGTCACCCGCCCGCCTCCGGGATATGCGAGCCGCAGGATCACGGGGCGCCCGTCCCGCGTGGTGAGCAGCGTGTCCACGGTCGCGTGTCCCAGACCACCGCAGCGCGTCTCCTTGCGGAGCTTCTGGAGGCGCTCGACCGGGGTGGGCGACCCCGCCCGCCGGCCCGCCCCGCTGTCGCTCGCCTGGGCGCTGTCCGTGGCGGGCTGCAGGTAGGACAGCACGCGCGGCAGGCTCAGCCCAGGTCGCGGCGGCAACACGCGCAAGCTCTCGGCTTCGAAATTCACGACGTTGGCGGACGCGTTCCACCCGAAGCACAGGGCGATGCCGCCGCCGCGGCTGGCGGCCACCACCTCGCCGCCGCCGCGCACGAAGTCGACCACCTGGTCCAGCTCCGCGGTCTGCAGGAACAGCGGCGGCGCCACGACCACCAGCAGCGCTGGCCGGCTCCGCCCTTCGCGCGCCAGGTCGAACAGCGGACGGCGGCGGCGCTCTTCGGCGATCCCCAGCCGGGCGAGCACCTCGTACGCCGCCTTGCTGCCCCCGGGACCGGTGAGCAAGGTCGACGGCGGCTCGTCTTCGGCCGCGGGCCGGGGCGCCCGCCGGCCCAGGGCGATCGCGAGCGTGATGGCGACCGCCACGAACAGCCCCAGCGCGATTTCAGTTCGGTACGACATGCTCGCGGAGGCCGTCGGCGGCCGCGCCGAACTCCAGGTACTCCGGCTCGTCGCACGGCGCGGCGCCGAACACGTGGCGGTACAGCCGGGCGACGAGCCCGGCGAACGTGGCGCGGCCCGTTTCGTCGAGCCGCGCTTCGCCCACGTACTCGGCGGGCGTCTTGGAAGGATGGTAGCGGAGCACCCGTGCCCGCTCGAGGTCGAGCACCAGCGCCACGAAGCGGTGAGCGAGCGCTTCGGTGTACCGCCCCTCGCGCGCCAGCGCCTCCGCGAGGCGGCGGTGCGCCGCCGGGTCCGCGAGCGCCGCCGCGCCCAGGGCTGGGCCCGCCCCCACCGGCCGGACCGTGGCCCGATAGATCCGCCACGTCACGTAGCCGAAGTGCACCACGATCACGACCAGGGCGACGATGCACGCCCAGAGCAGCAGCTGCGAGAGCAGCGGGTGCCGGTCGCCGAAGCCGTCGAGCCACGCCACGAAGCGGCGCCACGCGTCGCCCAGCCAGTGGAGCGCGTAGCGCCGCGGCTCCCACCGGAACTCGGGCCGCGCGAACACTTCGCCGACGGCGCGCCGCACCGAATCCGCGGGGACGCCCTGCAGCAGCACCGCGGTCAGCCGATCCCCATCTGCTGGCCGAGGACCTGGAGATCGAACCCCTCCCGCCGCATCCGCAGGTCATAATAGAAGAGGGTCAGCATGCACGGCAGCACCGGGGCGAGCACGATGCTGACGAGCGAGTTCACCGCGCTGACCGTCAGCTCCAGCCCCGGGGCCTTGGTCTGCACCACGTATCCCACGCCGAAGAAGAAGCAGAAGGGGACGAGCCAGGTGAGGATCCAGACCACGAGCCACAGCCCGAACGCCTTGAGCTTGAAGCCGCGCGTCAGGTCCCAGGAGCGGCCGAAGGTATCGAACGAGCTGGACAGCTCCTCGAGGACCACGATGGGGGTTGTGAGCGCGTAGCCGCACAGCACGAAGGCCAGGAACCAGAACAGGGCGCCGAGGCCAAGGATGCCGACGAGGACCGCGGAGGCCCCGCCGAACAGGTTGGCGATGGAGACCAGCAGGGCCCAGACCACGAAACCCACGATCCAGATGATGAGGAGCAGCAGTCCCTTCCCCAGCCCCACGAGCACGAGCGGCACGATCTTCGACGCCGCGAGGCGCAGCGCGTCGCCGAAGGTCGAGACGCCGCCGAGGTAAGCGGACGAGATCACGCGAATCGAGCCGGCCGTCAGCATGACCGTCGCGACGACGATCGCGACCAGCCACACCAGGCCCAGGATGATGAGCTCGGCCAGGTGGGTTTGAAAGATGGCGAGGGTCTGGTCGGGGGTGGTGCCACTGAACCGCAGCTTCAAGTACAGGAGCAGCGCGGCGGGCACCCCCCACGTCACCGCGCTCAGCTTCATGAACAGCCCGAAGTGGCGGCGGTACATCGTGAACGCGCCGTCCAGCACCTCGCCGAAGCTCATCGGCCGCAAGTCGCTCATCCGCCACTCGCTCCCTCCCCCGGTCCGCGGTAAGATGAGGACGTGAGCGCCCCTGCGCGAGGGCCGCTGCCGCCCGTGGAGTGGTTGCAGCAGCGGCACGAGGTCGAGACCCCGGAGCACGTCGAGCTGCGGCTGGAGCTGGCGGGGCTCGGGTCGCGCACCGCCGCCGCGGCACTCGACGCGCTGCTCATCATGGCGATCCTGGTGATCATCCAGATCATCGCCGGGGCCCTGTCCCTGCTCGACAGCATCGCCGCGAGCTGGGCCATGGCGTTGCTCAGCCTGCTGGCCGCCTTCGGGCTAATCCTTTATTACGTGCTGCTGGAGGGGTTTTGGGGCGGGCGCACCGTGGGCAAGCGGGCGCTCGGCATTCGTGTGGTCATGGATACCGGCCGCGCCGTGACGGTGGGCGCGGCTGTGGTGCGCAACCTGCTGCGGCTCATCGATTTCTTGTTCCCCCTCGCCCCGTTCGTCCCCGGCGTCCTGCTGGTGCTGTTGACCAAGAGCCATAAACGGCTGGGCGACATGGCGGCGGGGACGATCGTCGTGCGCGACCGCCCTATCGAGCACGCCCTCGCCGCTCTGACCGCCGCCGCGGCCGCCGCCACGGCGGAGCCCACGGAGGCCGGGCCCCCGGACCTCACCGAGGAGGAGTTCCGCCTCCTCGACCGCTTCCTGGCCCGCCTGGGCGACCTGGCGCCGGACGTGCAGGTGCGGTTGACGCACGAGTTGGCGCACCGCTTCGCGGCCAGAGTGCCGCAGCGCCCGGGCGCGGGGGACGCCGAGCAGTACCTCCTCGAGTTGTTCGCCGCGGAACAGGGCAAGCGCCGCGGCCGCTTCGCCGCGCGCGCGCGCAGCGGCGGGGGCGCGGGGCGCACGGCAATCCCCGCCGAGCGGTTCGTGGCGCACAAGCGAGAGACGTGGGAGGCGTTCCACACCGTGGCGACGCGTGTCGAGCGCGCGGGGGTCGCTGCGCTGCCCCCCGGCGAGATCCCGGCGTTCGCGGCGCGCTATCGCGAGGTCGCCGCCGATCTGGCCCGGGCGCGCACCTACGGCGTGGACCCGCGGGTCGTAGAGTATCTCGAGCGCCTCGTGAGCGCGGGGCACAACGCGCTGTACCGCAGCCGCGGCCGGGACCGGCCGCCGCTGTCGCGGTACCTCATGGCGGATTTCCCCGCCGCCGTCGTGGCCTCGTGGCGCTACGTGCTCGTCGCCTTCCTTCTCTTCGCGGCGCCGGCGGTGGTCGGCTACGGCGTGGCGCGCACGCGGCCCGAGCTTGCCGAAGAGCTCATGCCGGTGATGGTCAGCCGCGCGCAGCAGGCCGCGGACCGCGAGGCGCGCGGGCAAACGTACGCGCAGGCCGACCCCGAAAGCCGCCCGCCGATCGCCGCGTGGATCATCTCGAACAACATCTGGGTGTGCTTCGGCGCGTTCGCCGGGGGACTGCTCGCCGGCGTGTGGACGCTCTACTCCCTGGTCTTCAACGGGTTGATGCTCGGGCTCGGGTTCGGCGTGTTCGCGAACTTCAACGCGACGGCGTACCTGCTGACCTTCGTCGCCGGCCACGGCGTGCTGGAGCTGACGGCGATCTTCATCTCGGGCGGGGCGGGACTGCGGCTCGCGCGGGCCCTGATCGCCCCCGGCGACCGCCTGCGCCGCGACGCCCTGGTGGTGGAAGGAGCCATCGCGGTGCGCATGCTCGGCGCCGTGGTGTGCCTGCTGGCGTTGGCGGGGACGATCGAGGGGCTGCTGTCAACCAGCGACGCACCCGCCGCATGGAAGTTCGCCGTGAGCGCGGCGTCGGCGGTGCTGTTGGTCCTCTATCTCAGCAACGGCTGGCGGGTCGGGAAGACAGTTACCACCACCGCCGTCGCCAGCGGCCAGGCGGCCACCGTCCCCACTCCCGGCGCCGCCGCAGCAACCGCGCCGGGCTCCACCAGCGCGCCGTTGAGGTGAACCGCGGGCGGTGCGGCCGGCTCACGCGTCCGGATGGATCATCTGGCGCATCTTGCGCGCCATCGCCTCGATCTGTTGCAGACCTTGGACCGTCTCGGCGTCGTAGCGGTCGGCGTTCAGCAGCAGCAGCTGGGCCTCGGCGAGGATCGCCGAGAGGGGGTTCGACAGGTCATGCCGCAGCTTCGACAAGAGATCGCCCGGCATTACAGCAGGGAGCGGTACAGATCCCGCAGATGATGATCCCGCAGATCCCGCACCGCCTGCCACAGCTCCTGTTCCGACGTGGCGCAGAAGATCTCCGCGGTGGCGCGCTCGTGCTCGGTGTCGGGGGCGCCGAACAGCACCCGCCCGCGCCATATGGCGTCGTCCGAGCGCCGCACGGCGAGGCGAACAGCGATGAGTTGTCCATCGAACCGAATCGGGGGGAGGTCGTGAACGACCGCTTCGCGGGGTTCCGAAGCGCTAAATCGCGCCGGTTGTGCGGGCATGCCCACCCGTAGGCTGGTTTGGGTAAAGATATAAGCCGAGAAGAGTTGCGCAATGGTGAAACGGAGACGGACAGGGGCCCGCCTACGTCACAGCGGGAACGGCACCGCGATGAACGTGACCACGAACAGCAGCAGCGCCGCCCACGCGAGCCGCCGCCGCGAGGGCGGGAGCGGACGGTACGAATCGAGGACCGGTGGATGCCCGAGGCGTCCCCGAGACAACGCCAGCACGAGGAACACCCACACCCACCAGCCCCACCACCACGCCCCCAGCGCCGCGGTCAGGAGCAGGAACGCCCGCGCCACACGCTCGTGCCAGCCGGGAAACACCGCGTAGAGCAGATGCCCGCCGTCGAGCTGCGCGAGCGGGAGCAGATTCAACATGGTGACGAACATGCCGACCCAGCCGGCGAACGCCACCGGGTGAATCCACACGCTGGGCACCGGACCCACGATCAGCCGTCGCAGCACCCACGTCAGCGGCGAGTCGCCGAGCACGGCGGCCGCCTCACCGATCCGCAGGTACATCCCGTGGAATGCCGGATCGAGCGCGGGCGGACGGCTGAGGGCGAGCCCGACGATGAGCACCGGGAGCGCGACGACGAATCCGGCGATCGGTCCCGCCACGCCGACGTCGAAGAGCTGGCGCCGGTCCGAGACCACGGTGCGCAGGCGGATGAACGCGCCCATCGTGCCGACGAACGACGGGAACAGCGGCACGGGGATGAAGTACGGCGGCGACACGTCGAGCTGGTAGCGGCGCGCCGTCAGGTAATGCCCCAGCTCGTGGGCGAACAGGATCGCGACGAGTGGCAACGAGAACGAGAGCCCCGATACCCACTGGCCGAGCCCCACCGCCGGCAGCGCGCGCATCAGGCGCAGGGGATTGGGTTCGTAGCGGATCGCGCCAGCCAGGATTGCTCCGGCGAGCGTCGTCGTGACGAGCGTCAGCGCGAAGAGGACCGCGTGCAGTCCCCAGCGCTCGCGGGGCCGACCGGGCGCCGGGCGGGTGAGGATCAGGTGGCGGCCGTCGGGCTCATCCGACCAGTAGTAGCTCCCTGGCCACGCGGCCAGGGCGGCGGCCAGCTCCGCCGAAGGGGCGGCGTGGGCCGGATGTACAAGCGCGTCAACGACTTCGCGGTCGCGCAGTGCGCTGTGGCGCCAGGCCACGAGGAACGGCGTCAGGTCCACGCGCGACCTTGACGGAGGCGCGTGCGGGGTCTAGGATAACTGCTGCACCCGTCGCCGCTTTCCCAGACACCCACTAGCAACGCGTCATTCCCCCAGATCCGGGGTTCCCCCGCCTTAGCCCCAACGGAGCCGAAGCACACGTGGACATCGCAGAGTTGAAGAGGAAATCCGTCGCGGAGCTGCACGCGATGGCCGAGAGCCTCAACATTCAAAACTATTCGGGGCTCCGCAAGCAAGACCTGATCTTCCGCATCGAGCAGTCGCTCCTCGACACGGACACCGTGCTGCGCGGGGAGGGCGTGCTGGAGATCCTCCCGGAGGGCTACGGGTTCCTGCGCAGCCCCGACTGGAACTATCTGTACGGCCCCGACGACATCTACGTCTCGCCGAGTCAGATCAAGCGCTT
>WNGD01003921.1_pt1 | contig 14832 bp, 8 predicted proteins | sample 5400671 | NCBI WGS metagenome assembly WNGD01 (sample SAMN13153369, study PRJNA577476) | soil metagenome | isolation source: 40 cm soil or saprolite under grassland replicate 2 | place: USA:California | collected 2016-06-15 | reverse complement strand
CATCCATGCCAGACCCCAGCTTGATCTTCTTGGCTTCATCAGCCACGCCCGAAACGATCTTGTCAAAGGCCTTGTCTTCGACGTAGAGGCGAGAGCCAGCGCAGCAACATTGACCATGATTGAAGAAGATCGCATGAGCAGCCCCCTTGATGGCCAGTTCCGGATCAGCATCCGCGAGCACGACACTGGGGGACTTGCCGCCTAATTCGAGCGAAACCTTCTTCAGGTTGCCAATCGCCGCCTGCACGATCATCTTGCCCACTTCAGTCGAGCCGGTGAAAGCTACCTTATCGACATCGGGATGAGCAGCCAGCGGACCACCGGCTTGCGGACCATTGCCGGTGAGGATGTTGACCACTCCTTCAGGGAAGCCCGCTTGCTGAATCATCTCACCCAGGAGCAGGGCTGAGAGGGTCGTTTCTACCGCGGGCTTGAGAATGATAGTACAGCCAGCAGCCAGTGCAGGCCCCAGCTTCCAGGCGGCCATCAGCAGCGGGAAGTTCCAGGGAATGATTTGGGCGACAACGCCAACTGGCTCGCGCAGGGTATAGGCAAAATAGGTCGCGGGAGTGTAAAGAGAAAGAGGAATTGTATTGCCTTCAATCTTGTTAGTCCAGCCTGCCATATAGCGGAACAGATCGATAGAAAGCGGAACGTCTGCCGCGCGGGCGACAGTAATGGGCTTGCCATTGTCAAGGGTTTCGAGCTGAGCAAACTCCTCGGCGTGCTCCTCCATGAGGTCGGCCAGTTTCGTCATGAGGCGACCACGCGTAGAGGGGGACATCGAACGCCAGGGACCGGACTCGAAGGCGCTACGTGCGGCCTGAACGGCCCGGTTGACGTCCTCTTTTTCCCCTGCCGCGACGTGAGCGATCACCGCGCCAGTTGCAGGATTATAGACGGGGTGAGTCTTTCCCGAAGCAGCTTCAACCCACTGACCACCAATGAACATTTTTCTTGGCGTCGCAAGAAACTGCTGGACTGGAGGTGCAATTTGCACCTGTGTGTCGGAAACGGCCATGGTTCTTTCCTTTCTGTTAGCTTGTCTGTTCGTCGACTACTCTGTCTTCTTTTGCTACCATCTACCAGTCATTGGGTCTCATTCATGATCGGAGATAATCCGTTCCTCCCTTGCTCTCTGTGTAAAAACAACACACGATTCACAATACGACGGTGATAGCTAATCCAAGAACGAGGCAACACTCCTAAAGGCCATTTCATCCCTTTCGTAGTATACTGTGAGATCGGTAAAAGAAACGTAAAAGAAAAGGGGGTCTCTGGTAAAAAAATGGTAAAGGACTGTTTGCCTGATTAAAGATGTTAGAACAACAAAAATCGTCACGAAAGCTACTTCAGCTCGTGTAAAGGAGCAGGCTGAAATTGTGATCATCTTGTATGATAAAAAATAGTAAGTGTGATAGTATTGTAAGGTAAGTGTTCTATGCTTTTTGCTAATCTTTAAGATTAACACAGCGGTGCAAGTTTTTCTTCCGACGACCATGAGGAGGTACGGCCCTAGGGCTCGCTATCCGAACGTTTTCCAACGTACTGATAGCAAGCGATCATTAGGAGAAGAGCCAACGATGTGAGCACAGAAAGAGAGTGATACTATGAATGGTGCTCAACAATCTATACTTCTGGTGGATGACGACCCCGGTATCCTGATAGCGCTGAAACAAGCCTTGACCGCTCATGGGTATGAGGTGACGACTGCCACCGATGGTGTAGAGGCCTTAGATGCATTCGAGCACAAGCCTCCTGAACTGATCCTGCTGGATTTGATACTTCCCAGATGTGATGGTGTGGAAATCTGTCGCCACATTCGTAAATATTCTAAAACTCCGATCATTGTGCTGAGCGTCAAAGGAAGCGAGACTGATGTCGTATCTTTACTCGATCTGGGCGTTGACGACTACCTGGTCAAGCCTTTCCGCCTGAACGAACTCCTCGCACGCATGCGGGCTGTGCTGCGTCGCGCGGGCAAGGTTCCAGCAACCAGGGTTGTCTGCGGCGCTCTGGAGATCGACACCGAGAAGCACAGAGTCACTGTAGCAGGTCGTTTGATCTCCCTTACACCAATTGAGTATGCATTGCTGGCTGAACTGGCGGTGAATGTGGGCAGAGTGGTCACCACTCGGATACTCCTGCAGCGGGTGTGGGGCCTTCAATATAGCAACACAATCGAGTATGTAAAGGTGGTCGTACACCGTCTGCGTGTCAAACTGGAACCCGATCCTGCTCATCCACAGTACATCATCACAGAGCCACATCTGGGGTATCGACTGAACGATTTGTGGTAATGCTTACCTGATATTCTTGTAGTAGATCGATGAGCCATTGTTCATCGTGGATAGGTACACCTGCTTTCTGGGCTTTATCGAGCTTGGAGCCTGCATCCTCGCCGACGATCAGGTGACTGAGCTTTTTACTGACACTGGTAGCAATCGTACCGCCAAGTTGCTTGATTGCCTCTTCTGCCGCAGGGCGCGGCATGCTATTGAGGCGTCCGGTGAGCAAGAAGGTCTGGCCTACCAGGGGACCGCTTACGGTTTTTGGCTCCTCGCGCATATTGAGACCAGCCTCTTTCAAGCGATCGATCAATGCGCGATTCGCTTCTTCCTGGAACCAGAGGTAAACGCTGTGACCGATCTTGGGACCGATCCCTGGGACGTTCACAATCTCCTCCTCGCTGGCTGCCATCAGATGATCGATATCGACAAAGGCGTCGGCGAGCAGTTGAGCTGTTTTCTCTCCCACATAGCGAATATTGAGGCCGAAGAGCAGGCGATAGAAGGATCGGTTTTTGCTTGCTTCAATGCCCGCCAGCATATTATCGGCGCTTTTCTCTTTGATGCCTTCTAGCTCCAAAAGCTGGTCACGTGTAAGTGTATAGAAGTCGGCGACGCTTTGAATAAGGCCTGCGTCCATCAATTGTGCGCATGTCTTCTCGCCGATGGTATCGATATCCATAGCACCCTTGGAGACGAAATGGATGATGCCCTCGATATTACGTGCTGGACATTGTGTATTCGGACAGTAGGCCATTGCCTGGTCGGGAATGTGTACGATCGTTGTGCCACAGCGCGGACATTTCTCCGGCAGGTGATAGACCTTTTCCTGGCCTGTACGTCGTTCGAGCACTGGCTTGACGACCTGCGGAATAACCTCGCCAGCTCGTTGGACCAGTACCCAGTCTCCAATACGCAGATCTTTGCGTTGAATGTCTTCTTCATTATGTAATGCTGCACGCGAGACGGTGACGCCACGGATATTGACCGGTTCAAGCATGGCCCAGGGGTTGACCGACCCTGTGCGTCCGATGTTGACGCGAATATCGAGCAACTGTGTTGCGACCTGTGTGGGTGGATATTTAAATGCAATGGCCCAACGCGGATCACGTGCCACAGCGCCTAACTCTTGCTGTTGTGCCAGGTCGTTGATCTTGATCACGACACCATCGATTTCGTAGGGCAGATTGAAGCGCTCAGACTCCCATTTCTTGCAGAACTCCATGACCTCATCGAGGCTATGCGCCACCTGGATATGTGGATTCAGCGGAAAGCCCCATTCGCGTATCAGTTGCAGTGCATCCCAGTGCGTATTAATATTCATTCCCTGAATATAACCGATCTGGTAGCCAAAGAAATCGAGGTGCCGGGTCGCTGTAATGCGTGGATCTTTCTGGCGCAGTGAGCCTGCGGCGGCATTGCGCGGATTGGCGAAGAGGCGCTCCTGGCTCAATTCCTCGTTGATCTTCTCGAAGTTCTTGATCGACATGTAGATCTCGCCGCGCACCTCTACTTTGTCGGGAATCTTGTCGCCGCGCAGCTTGTGCGGTATGGTGCGAATCGTGCGGATATTTGGCGTCCAGTCCTCTCCAACCAGTCCATCTCCACGTGATGCACCAATGGTGAGCCTGCCCTTTTCATACGTCAGAGCCATTGCTAAGCCATCGATTTTTAATTCGCAGACATATGTGAAGGTCGCGTTGGGCAAGATATTCTGTGCCCGTTTGTGCCAGTCGCGTAGCTCCTGTTCGTTACGTGCGTTAGCCAGACTGAGCATAGGGACAGGATGTCGGCGTTGTGGGACATCTTGTACTGGCCCCGCTCCGACGCGCTGTGTTGGCGAATCCGGCGTTTGCAGTTCGGGATGCTCGCTCTCAATCTGCCGCAGTTCTCGCATCAGATTGTCATACTCTACATCTGTAAGCGTCGGGTTGTCTTGCACGAAGTATTGATAGTTGGCTTCTTCGATCTGGTGGCGCAACTGAGCAACATGGGCTTCAAGTTGTGCTTCCTCGCTCTGCCCGGCTCTTTCCATGCGTGTGCGCTCTTCAGCGGAATTCTGCGCGTCGAGAGCGGCTGGTTCATCAGGCATACTCGGTTCTCCTACCCATTGTTAATCTTTTTTAGAACACTCTCTCATTCTTTTTAGTACACCTGATAGTGGAAAACCTCTGGCGAACCCTCGAACAGTCCATTAATATGGCTGCGCCACTGTGAAAAGAGGGGTCCACCGCGAAAATCGACTGTATGGGCCTCTAATGAGGTCCAGACGTTGGTCACCATATAGCGTCCAGGCTGCTCAACACAGCGCGTGGCATGTGACGAGATACAGCCCGGATGCTGCCGAATAGCCTCCAGGCCCCGAATGATGGCCTGGCCTAATTCCTCTTCTTTGCCGGGAACGGCAGTGAATACTGCGATCTCTGTAACCATAAAAAAACACGGCACGGGCACCCACACGCCTTCAGGCTGTGGGAGGAAGTGCCGCCTCCTTTCGTTGCTGATAGGTATAGCCATCGCTGCGCGCGGTGAGCGCACAAAAGCGATGATGAATGTCGGTGACAACGCCCTGTGCAGTTGTGATGTTGAAGATGCCACGAGTACGCACGGCCACTTTGCCCACATAGGTTCCCTGCCTGGTCCCGCTCGTGACCACAGCGCGCACCAGGTCGCCTGTCTGGAACCCCTGGACGCGCTTGTGCCGCTTGGGACCGGTACGCGGAAACCCGTACCTATCCATGCGGCACATCTGTCGGCTGCCATGCCCAGTTGCGGTGATGTACCATGGAACGATGTTCTTGACGCTGAGTCGCTCAGGAGTACTCTTCCCAACACAGGCGGCATCAAGCCAATGCGTTTTGGGCAACCCGCACGTCACCCGATTGTATTTGGTTAAGCCGCCACTGCCACACTCGACCGGCAAGCCCACCGTCTTGAGCCGCTCATAGATTGCCCATCGCGTGGCGTTGACCGCCGCTGTATCCCGTAACGGCGCTTTCAGGTGTGTGAGAATCCGCCCGAGCCGGGCGGGGTCGTGCTGCAAGAACGCGCGCACGTCCTGGTTACTCTTGCTCTGATTACAAGGTGTACAGGCGAGCGTCAAGTTGCTGACGCGGTTGGAGCCGTTGCGGCTACGCGGGTGAACATGATCGAGTTCCAGCGGAACATCGTGGGCATCACAGTAGGCGCACTGGTGGTTCCACTTGAGCAGGACGTACTGGCGCACTTCGTAGCCTGCCAACGAGCCTTGCTGGTAGTCGGTGCCCTCGATCTCTGGGTTTTCTAGCGCCTGCGTATCAAAGCGCACGAGTTCCTGGCTGATGGCTGTGGTCGGACAGAGCCGTATCAGACGGCACACCCATGTGACCACGTTGCAGATGCGACTCTCTAGGGAAGGTGGCAGTGTGCCCTTCCGTTTGCACCGGTTCTGAGATCTTGGCGCTCGGTATCTGGTCTTGCGCTGTCTTCTGTTCCTCCTGACCGCTCGACGCTTGTCCAGGCTGTGCTTAATCTGCTCACCCCGATGCCTGAGTTCTGCTGCCCACACCACTTCCCCGCTGGCATCGTTCACGAGCGCGATGCCGGTAGTCTTGCTGCCCGGATCGACTTTGATGCGCAATGGGTGGAGCACTGGCTGCTCCACTGCACGTTTGAGAATGATCGTGAACGGAAAACGCCGATAGACCGCTGCCTTGCCTTGCTTCAAGAGCAATCGAGCACGCCCTGAATGCACCGGGTTCAAGGACTGTTTCGTGGTGTCTAACACAAAGACCTTTGACATATTGGACTCCTTTGGTTGTGCTCTTACGAGCCTCCGCTTGCGCGGGTCATGCTCACCTCGTCAACGTTCCTGAGCGGTTTCACATGAGCAGAACACTGGCTTTACCCCGTCAACCTGTTTAATTCTGCCCGCAGAGGTCCGGGCTGGTGAAGCACCTGGACGTGCCTATACATTCGCTCCGAACGAAGCCCCCTCAGCCTCGCCGAGACGAGACTGGTGGCTGAGACTGGTCAAGAGTGAGGCTCACTCCTGCAAGCAAGCCTGTCCCCTTTCAGGGGATGGGTTCCTGACCCTATAAGACGAACAACACGAGCATGCGGCACGCATTATACTCTTGTTTTTACTGTACCACGTGCGAGTCGCTCCAGTCCTGCTGAAATGTTTGTTGTAAAGTATTCAACACGTTCTGATCGGAAACGATGATCCCCAACTCGCGGTTGCCATCTAACGAGGCACTGGAGATATTCTCGGAGCCGACGAATGCTTTTTGTCCGTCCGCTACTATCATCTTAGCATGCATATAGAGTCGTGGGTCCTCTTTTACCTGTACTCCCGACTGACCGATGGCGCTGATGCCGCTACTATTGCTATCTCCTGTGCTATCACTGGACGAACTGTTAGGAGAAGGCAGGATCACCTGGACCTGTACGCCACGCTTTCCAGCATTGACGATTGCCTGCTCAATATTGCTATCCTGCATCTCTTCCGCCTCGACTAGCAGTGTGTGATGCGTGCTATTGATTAATGCCGTGAAGGCAGCGCGCGAATTAACCGGGCTGACAACGAGATCAGGATCGGTAATTTGCGGGAAGCTGTGGTTCCAATCGGCATTAAAAATATCGATTACAGCCTGGATATCTTGCGTGTTGCTGTCAATAATACCATACTCGCGGTTTTTCGTATAATTACTGCTCCCCAGAGCCGAAGCCGTGAAGTTCGATGTCATAATATACGCAGTTTTGCCATCGATCACCATTCCCTTTTCATGGGTCAGAGAAAAGTTGGGACTCGTAGCTTTTGCATTGACGCCTGCTGCTTTCAAGCGGTCCAGCGTCTCCTGAGGTGAAACGCTACTACCCCCGTAGGGATGTATTTCGAGCATTACACGCACATCTATACCACGCTGTGAGGCCTCTTCCAATGCATTGATCACATTTCGTTCGGTCAAAAGATACATCTCTAATAGCAATGTTTTCGTCGCGCCAGCAATTGCGTTAGTAATCACGCGATCTCCATCATTGGGCTCGACGAAGAGCTGCACCCCTTGCACGCCTGAACCAATTACTCCCGTGCTCGTACTGGCGGCACTCGCGTTTGAGCTGGTCGTTCCTGATCCTCCCAGCGAGATACTGGCATTGCATCCTACTAGCAAGATACAAAGCATCATTGCAACCAGGGATGCAAAAGATGCTCTTGTTATTTTAGATCCAGATGATTGATACCACATCAATTTCTCCTTATTCACCTATCTAAGACGAGTTTTATAATAACCCTTTTAGATCAACGTCTACACACACCTGTTTTCTCTTGACGAATACAATTGTCTACGTTTGCCTCCCTATAGAGTACGTAATGAGCGGTAGCGCGAGTATACAAAATTTTGCAACAAAAAAATATTCCCATTTCTGCGTAGAAACGGGAATATTTTTGCTGATTTTTTTGCTGATATTACTTTGGAGCTGCGTGCAAGAACACGTACAACGGAGCAAGTACCAGTGTGATCGTACTGAGCAGCTTGATAAGCACGTGCAGCGATGGACCGGCGGTATCCTTGAAGGGATCACCAACGGTATCACCAACCACGCCTGCTTTATGTGGTTCGCTCTTCTTGCCCAGGACAGTGCCCTTAGGATCAAGGCGATCTACCATCTCACCTTCAGCATTCACTCGCAAGTAACCAGCCTCGATGTACTTCTTCGCGTTGTCCCATGCACCACCACTATTGTTGAGGAACAGGGCCATCACGATACCACCCATCGTACCAACCATCAGCATACCAGCCTCGGCCTGTGGGCCAAGGATTACACCAACCGCGATCGGTGTCAGGACGGCGACGACACCTGGCAAGATCATAGCACGCAGAGCACCGCGTGTACTGATATCGACGCAGCGTGCGTAATCAGGATCAACGCGATCCGCAGGATCCTCTGCCATAATCTTCGGATTCTCACGGAACTGGCGGCGGACCTCTTCAATCATACGCTTAGCAGCCGCGCCCACCGCGCGGATTGCCAGTGAGCTGAAGAAGAAAATCAGCGTGATACCGAGCAACGCTGCAATGAAGACCGCGATATCTGCCAGGTCAACACGGTAGACAGCTGGGTTCTTTTCGAAAGAGTAGAGCACGTCCAGGTAAGCACTGAAGAGCAGGAAGGCTGCCAGCGCCGCTGAGCCGATGCCATATCCCTTCGTAAGGGCCTTCGTTGTGTTACCAGCGCCATCAAGTGCATCTGTGATGTCGCGTACTGCCTCGGCTCCTCCGCTCATTTCGGTGATACCACCAGCGTTGTCTGTGATAGGACCGAAGGTATCCATAGAGAGGATATAGGCGCAACTCATCAGCATGCCCATCGTGGCAACAGCGGTGCCGAAAATGCCACCGACGTTAATAACGTTGGCTGCTCCTGGTACTACCGGGAAGGTAACCTGGCTACCCAGGAAGAAGGACAGCCCCAATGCGGCACTGATTGCCAGTACTGGGAGTGCGACACACTCGAAGCCTACCGCGACACCGGTGATGATCGTTGTTGCTGGACCTGTCAGGGTCGCGGCAGCGATTTCACGTACTGGTCGCCATGTGCCTGCCGTGTAGTACTGGGTGATGTACACAAATGCTACACTGAGTAGAATACCAACGGTACCTGCCAGGCCGAACCAGACCCATGCCGGTATACCAGCGCTGCCGGTAGTGTTTACTGTGTTCAGCAAGAGGAAACTGCCCAGGAATACACCTATAATCGAAAGCGCGCAGGTGATCCAGTAGCCAATCGTCAACTGGTTCATGGCGATTTCGCCTGGATCGCGCCCGGCTGCTTTATCTGGCTCAACGACAACCGAAGGTCGAACGTAAAGCAAGCCAATTGCCGAGGCAATGAGGCCGAAAGCACGTACGACCAGCGGGAAGAGAATCCAGCCGATGTTCTTAGTTGCTACATAGAGTGCTACACCAAGGATCATCGCACCGATATTCTCGGCAGCGGTTGACTCGAAGAGGTCCGCACCACGACCGGCGCAGTCACCGACGTTGTCGCCAACGAGGTCCGCAATGACGGCAGGGTTGCGTGGATCATCTTCAGGAATGTTAGCCTCAATCTTACCTACCAGGTCTGCACCTACGTCAGCGGCTTTGGTATAAATACCACCGCCCAACTGTGCGAACAGAGCTACAAAGCTTGCTCCAAAGCCGAAACCAACGATCAGCGAAGGGGCCAAATCAGGATTGGTCAACCCACCATAGAGGCTGAAAACGATAGAGACACCCAGCAAGGAAAGAGCTACCACCAGGAAACCAGAGACGGCACCCCCGCGCAGGGAGACCATCAATGCCTCACCCAGGCTACGTGTTGCTGCACTTGCTGTGCGACTGTTGGACTTCACCGCTACATACATACCTATGTAACCGGAGATACCAGAACACAGCGCACCGATCAGAAAGGCGACCGCTGTGTGCCATGCCAGGCTCACTTTGTCTCCCTGCCCGAGTAATGCGAGAACTACTCCTACAATGATGGCGGCGAAAATGGCAAGGATTGCAATTGTACGATATTGTCGATTAAGGAATGCCATTGCACCTTTAAAGATGGCATCAGCAACCTTTTGCATGGCAGGAGTGCCCGTATCTTTTCGCAGGACAAAGTTTGCGAGGTAAACTGCGAATAAGATTGCGAGGACTCCTACGATGAGAGGAACTAAAATATAAAGATTGGTACTCACGGTACGCAACGCCCTCCTTAGGCTAAGAAGTAACCGCTAATCAACACTGACCAGCCCTGTACATCGTGACGAAACCATGATAGAGGCGGCCTGGAGTCGTCTCTACCTAACAGGAGCATCCTGAGTCGAGACCTAGTTTAACATAAGCGCGTGTTCAGTGACAAGAGTATCGGGTAACAGATTTGTGACCCAATTGTAGAAGAGGTAAGCTTCTAGATCCATTATACCTTTTAAGTTTGTGAGCGTCAAAGACGCCCTACATCACAGAAACTATGCAGTCGCCCATCTATTTTTGTCTGTTATTTATTGCGCGGTAACGTATTGAGCGCCCCTGTTATTCCAGTAAGTACTGCCTGCAAGCGCGGTAGGAGTGGCACCAGTTGTTTCTTGCGCGACACCAGACCTTCCACAACCATTGAATGTCCATCGGCTTCGAGAGGTACGCCCAGTACTTCTGCGGCGGCGGCTTCGCCTCCGTACGCCAGTAAGCGACAGCGCATCTCGATGATATCGACGATCATAAATAGGAAGGCGGTGTAGCCCCGGTCGAGCGAGATGCGCTGCATGGCCGTAAGCAGCTCCTGTGTCCTCTTTTCTATCGTTGTCGGGCTGGCTGTTTCGACGGTGCCAATAGCTATCTTTGCGTCGCCCACTATGAACTCTTTGAAGTCGGAGGTAATCAAGGCTTCAGCGGGTCTCTCGTTCAGATCGGTGGCTGCGGCTGTGAAAATGGCGTGCCCAAATTCTTCAATATCCACTCCAGCGATTGTGGCCAGTTCAGTGGCAACGCGTTCGTCACGAGCTGTGCAGGTAGGAGAACGCAGAATGAGCGTATCATAGAGCAATCCAGCCAATAACAGTCCAGCTACTTCGCGTGGAATTGGAACACCAGCTTCATGATACAGGCCAACAATGATTGTGCCAGTACAACCTACAGGATCGGCTCTAAACATAATAGGTTTGTTGGTATGGACATCGGCGATGCGGTGATGATCGATAATGCCTAATACTTCGGCCTCCTCGATGCCATCAACTGCCTGTGACTGCTCGTTATGGTCGACCAGGACCACGCGTTTTGGGCGTGCCTTGATCAGGTCGGTACGTGAGAGATAGCCGACGAGTTTGCCGTCATCGTCCACCACGGGCATTGAGCGACGACGTGCAAGCGTTGATTGGACCTCGCTCATATGATCGTCGGGATGGCAATGGCTAAACTCGCGATTCATGATATCCTGTACGCTGGTACTCAGGTTGATGAGGCGTATAGTGGTGAATGTATGGTGCCCTGTGCTGATAACCATCACGCCTTGCTTGCGTGCCATCGCCAATGTGCGTTGCGAGACGAGCAGATCACCCGTCACTATCAGCGCCCCGGCCCCACGCTCGATTGCTAACAATTGTGCGTCCTCACGATCGCCGATTACAACAATGCACCCTTGCTCAATATAATCGGCCATTGTCTCAGCTTCCATCGCCGCTACCAGGATGCGATTGCCGAGTTTGCGCCGTCCTTCCACCAACACGCGGCCTTTGAGCACACGTACCAGGTTGTCGTGCTCTAAAGGAACACGATTCACAGCACGTGGATCAAGGTCGTTGAAGAATAATTTGGCAAAATCTTCGTTGGCTATAATGCCATGGACCTTGTTCTCAGCGTCTACTACAGGCATCGAACGCCGATTATGCTCCTGGAGCAATTGTCCAGCCTCCAGGAGTGGCTGACCAATATTTACTGAAATTACGCCCCGGCGCATCACATCACGCACCTGGAGGTACACGTCATCCAGCGCCTCAGGTGGCTCAAGCTGAAACTGTTCCAGCGCAAAACGTACCTCTGGCTTCAGTTCGCCATTGCGCGCGGCGATTGCATACTCTTCGCCCTGTAACTGCAACAGTCGGGCATAAGCATACGCCGAAGCAACTGAATCCATGTCAGAGTTTTTATGTCCAATCACGTAGATGGGTTGTGCCATTTATCTATCTCCACTCTCTGAAATAAGCAGACCTTTGAATGCCCTGGGTGCTACTTCCCTTATTATATGACATAAGCTTTTCGAAAGACGTTGGGACTCAAACGAGCTATGCTGTTTTTCAGAGAGATGTTGACAGACCACCAGAAAAAATTGTTGAGTTTGCTAAATCTAGGCAGAACGTCTATACTTTTCACAGTTTTCTTCTACCCGTTTTCCAGGACATGACGAGCGCTTCTCTTATGGGAGTTCTGTGATCTCCTCGTCGTGCTATTCTGGGGACAAGTCTCTCTTGAAAGGAGGATATTGCATGAGCGTCTCTTCGCCATTTCCTGATGAGATGAGACCCACGTTCGATAGGCAAATCCTCGCAGTCCTTGAAAGCATCGACGACGCCTTCCTTATCTTTGATACTCGCTGGTGCTATACCTACGTCAATCGTGTTGCCGAACGCATCCTGCAAAAAAAACGCGAAGACCTCCTGGGAAAGAATGTGTGGGAGATCTTCCCTGAAGCTGTTGGCACCACCTTCTGGAAGAACGCTTATAAAGCGGTGGATACTCAAAGGGTCATTGAGTTTGTGGATTTTTACGCGCCTTTCTTGAGGTGGTTTCATCTGCGTATGTATCCTTCTGAGGTCGGTATCGCTGTTTCTTTTCAAGATGTTACGGATCGCAAAGAGCGCGAGCGAGAAAATCAGGAACATTGCCTTCAGCTTGCTGCCCTCGTCGAGTCCGCAGACGATGCCATCATTGGAAAAACGCGAGAGGGTATCATCACCACCTGGAATAGAGCGGCAGAGCGCATGTATGGCTATAGTGCTAAGGAAGCTGTGGGCCAGTCGATCACCCTCATCTTCCCGCCCAATCGACAAGATGAATTTGTTCGGATCATGGAGCAGATTCTACGAGGAGAACGGGTTGACCATTTTGAAACGACGAGGGTAAAAAAGGATGGGACCGCTTTTCCTGTCTCCGTCACGATTTCTCCTATTCACGATAACGACGGCCAGATTATTGGCGCTTCTGCCATCGCCCATGACATTACCGAACGCAAGCGAGCCGAGGAACATGGGCATTTCCTGGCCGAGGTCAGTAAGGTGCTCTCCTCCACCCTCGACTACCAGGAAACGCTTGCCAATATTTCCCGTCAGGTGGTTCCGCAGCTCGCCGATTGGTTTGCCGTTGATCTTGTTGATGCGCAGGGCAATTTTGAGTTGATCGAGCTCGCTCATAAAGATCCGGAGCAGGTACGATGGGCACGAGCACTCCGGGAGCGCTACCCAGTTGATCCCAATGCTTCCACTGGCGCTCCTCAAGTCGTTCGCACGGGACAATCTGAACACTACCCAGAGATTACCGATGAGATGCTGGTTGCCTCCGCTAAAAACGAGGAGGAATTGGCCATCGCCCGGCAGATCGGCTACACGTCTATCATGATCGTTCCCCTGGTTGCGCGTGGAAAAACCCTGGGAGTGATGACCTTTGTTGCGACGGAATCAGGCAGGAGGTACGATAAACGTGATGTTGCTCTGGCAGAAGAAGTCGGGCGGCGTGCAGGCGTGGCGCTCGATAACGCACGGCTCCATCGAGAAGTAGGTCAGGCCCGCGATCAATTAGATATCATCCTGCAAGGGGTTGCTGATGGGATTATCGTTTACGATCCAGGCAGCCAGATCATCTATGCCAATGAAGCGGCAGCGCAGATGACCGGCTATGCATCGGCACAGGATATGCTGCAAGCACCTCCTCTTGGTATTGTCAGCAGGTACGAGATCGTCGATGAACAGGGACAATCCATTCCTCGCTCTCGACTCCCGCACGTCCGCGTGTTCTCCGGAGAACAGGAGGCCCAGGCGACCATTGGCTACACCAGGGTAGGAACTGGTCAGCCCGAACGCTGGTCGCTTGTCAAATCACGTCCAGTGTACGATGAACGCAGGGAGATAGCACTGGTTATTACCATCATACACGATATCACAGTGCGAGTGGAGCTCGAACGTCGCAAAGACGAGTTCATCAGCATGACGAGCCATGAACTCAAAACGCCTGTCACCAGTCTAAAGGGCTTTACCAATGTGCTGCAACGCCGTCTGATGAAACTGGCAGATGAGCAAGGATTACATTATCTGACTCGCATAGATGCCCAACTCAATAAACTCACCAAGCTAATCAGTGACTTACTGGACGTCTCTCGAATGCAGACAGGCAAACTCGCCTTTCAAGTAGAATCGTTTGATCTGGATACCCTGGTACATGAAACAGTAGAAAACGTCCAGGCCGCCACAACGACGCATCAGTTCCTCGTCGAGGGAAGAACAGACGCACGCATGTTCGGAGATAAAGACCGACTTGGGCAGGTCTTCATCAATCTGCTCACCAATGCGGTGAAGTATTCTCCACGCGCGAACAAGGTGCTGCTACATCTCTCACGAGACCATGAGCAGGCCATCGTGAGCGTGCAGGACTCCGGCATTGGCATTGACGAAGCCCATCAGCAAAACATCTTTGAGCGCTTCTATCAAGTTGCTGACCCGGAGGAAAAAACCTATCCAGGGCTTGGTATTGGCCTGTATATCTCGCGGGAAATCGTCGAGCGCCATCATGGGCGGATCGAGGTACAAAGCCGCAAAGGAGAGGGAGCCACCTTTTCTGTCATCTTGCCTCTCCCTCAGAAGGAGACTGAGCGGGCTCGTGACTGAACCAGACAGGAGGAGAAGGCAGAGCGTATGCAAAGCGGACGCAAAAGAATCCTTGTCGTGGACGATGATCCGGACATTCTAGAGTTTCTTCAGGTGATCCTGGAGGAGGAAGGTTATGCCGTTGTGACCTCGGACAAGGGTGAATATCTCGAACAACTC
>WNGD01003915.1_pt1 | contig 14838 bp, 14 predicted proteins | sample 5400671 | NCBI WGS metagenome assembly WNGD01 (sample SAMN13153369, study PRJNA577476) | soil metagenome | isolation source: 40 cm soil or saprolite under grassland replicate 2 | place: USA:California | collected 2016-06-15 | reverse complement strand
CAGTACTTCACGCGCAGGGGAGTATAGGATCTCAGTGCTTACGGCGTCAGGAAAATTTTGCCTGTGTAAGGATCTTCTACTGCGGTTCCCGGCGGAAAACCGGTCACGTCGACGTAACCGGTATCTGACGCGAACGGACTGGTAACTAAGCCTGGTTTACCGGGGACGGGAGTTCCATACGGCAGCTCAGGTTTTTGCTGGCTCGCGCCCGAGGCTGCCTTCGCCACGCGCACATCGGGCCGACCTGGAGGCGCAGGGACTGGGCTGCCCGAAGTCTGACTATTCGAAGCATCGCTCGGTGGGGTCTCATTATGCTTATGACTGCTCCGGTGCGGTCGCGGCGTCTCATGCGGGTGCGCGATTGCGCTACGTAACGCTCTAAAGAAATCTCGGAAGGGCCCTGCGCTCGCCACATCAGCCGAACTGATTAGCATGGCGATCGATAACGAGACTACGATTGCGCGGAGCGATCGTTTCACTAGCACTGTTTCGTATCAGCCGTTCGCCGTGCGCGCCTTGGGCTTCACGGCCCCGATTGTTGCGAAAACCAGATAGTCTTCGATCTGCTTTCCGGGAAGCCATTCGCGGTACACTTAGCGAGGCAGCCATTCAATTTCCAATTCGAGGTTTACGATTTTCGTTTTGCTCGTCGCGGCGTTTGCGAAAGAAATTCTGCAAGATTGCCGCGCATTCATCTTGTAAAACGCCGGATGCAACATCGCACCGGTGATTCAATGTCGGCATTTGCAGAAGGTTCATCACGCTTCCCGCTGCGCCGGCAGCCGGATCTGGGCAACCGAAAATCACGCTGCGCATTCGCGTGTGCACGAGCGCGCCGGCGCACATCGGGCACGGTTCCTTGGTCACGTAAAGATCGCAGTCAGTCAGCCGCCAATCGCCAACAGCTGCTTCGGCTTGTGTCAGCGCCAGCATCTCGGCATGCGCAGTAGCGTCCTTCAGCAACTCCACCTGATTGTAGGCACGCGCTATGATCTTGCCTGCACGGACGACAACCGCGCCGACCGGGACTTCGCCGGCGTCGTACGCTTTATTGGCCTGTCGTAATGCTTCGCGCATGAAGTATTCTTCGTTTGGCGGCTCAAGCATCGTTTAGTTGTAGCCACGGCCCTATGGGCCGTCCAACTGTAACGAATGATTTCGCGCGTTCATCGACCAGCCACCCGCCTTCGCTGGGCTGCGGCGAGGCACGCAGGCCGGTGGCTACAGCAACAGCTTGCCCTGAAAACTTCTTCGGAATATTAGGACTGCTCATGCACGACAACATCGAATCGCATCTGGTCGAGAAACGCGTTTTCAAGCCGCCGAGGGACTTCAGCAGAAAGGCGCGAATCAAAAGTCTCGGTCAATACCGGCGGATGTACCGAGAATCGATCCGGCAACCAGCAAAATTCTGGGCTCGAGAAGCGAGCGAACTGGTTTGGCGCGCCAAATGGAAAAAGGTCCTCGAATGGAAGGCGCCGTTCGCGAAGTGGTTCGTCGGTGGAAAACTCAACATCTCGGAAAATTGTCTTGATCGACATTTGACTGGGCCGCGTCGGAACAAGGCAGCAATTATCTGGGAGGGCGAACCGGGTGACAAACGCACGCTCACCTACCAGCAACTGCATCACGAAGTTTGCCGCTTCGCGAATGTGCTGAAGCGAAACAACATCAGGAATGGCGACCGCGTTATCATTTATCTGCCGAATATTCCCGAGGCCGCAATTGCCATGCTGGCCTGCGCGCGCATTGGCGCGGTGCATTCGGTCGTCTTCGGCGGATTTAGCTCCGACAGCATTCGTGATCGGATCATCGACAGCGGCGCGATCGCGCTCGTCACTGCCGATGGTGCATACCGGCGAGGCGGGATTGTGCCGTTGAAGAGAAATGTCGATGACGCACTCCGCGATGGAACGTCGGTCCGGCGCGTGATCGTTTTTCGGCGGGCCGGAAACGAGATCCACATGGAGGAAGGCCGGGATGTTTGGTGGCATCGCGAACTAGAGTATGTGAATGCAAGTTGCCCACCTACTCCGCTGGATAGCGAGCATCCGCTTTACCTTCTCTACACAAGCGGATCCACCGGAAAGCCGAAAGGAATTTTGCACACCACGGGTGGTTATCTGGTGGACGTTTATTCGACTACCAAGTACGTTTTCGATATTCGCGATGAGGATATCTTCTGGTGCACCGCGGACGTGGGCTGGGTGACCGGCCACAGCTATATCGTCTATGGCCCGCTAGCGAACGGCGCCACAGTTGTGATGTACGAGGGCGCACCGAACTGGCCCGAGCCCGATCGGTTCTGGAAAATCATCGAAGAATACCGGGTCAACATTCTCTATACCGCCCCGACGGCGATTCGCGCATTTATTCGCTGGGGCGACGAATGGGTGGCGAAACATGATCTTTCATCGCTCCGCCTGCTTGGCACGGTGGGCGAACCAATTAATCCCGAGGCTTGGATGTGGTATCATAAGAACATCGGCGGCAGTCGTTGCCCGATTGTGGATACCTGGTGGCAAACCGAGACTGGAACGATTCTGATTACGCCCCTTCCGGGCGCAATTCCGACAAAGCCCGGCAGCGCGACGCTTCCGTTCTTCGGTGTCGATCCAGCCGTTGTCGATGAAAACGGACGCGAAGTCGGACCAAATATCGGTGGGAAACTGATTATTCGCCGTCCGTGGCCGGCGATGTTGCGTACGATTTACGGCGACAAGGCGCGCTATCGGCAGCAATACTGGAGTGAGTTTAAAGGCAATTATCTGACTGGCGACGGCGCCCGCCGCGATGAAGACGGCTATTTCTGGATCGTTGGCCGGATTGATGATGTCCTGAATGTCGCCGGGCACAGGCTCGGGACGTCAGAAATTGAAAGCGCGCTTGTCAGTCATCCGCGAGTCGCTGAGGCGGCCGTGGTCCCAAGGCCGGATGAGTTAAAAGGTCAAGGCGTCGTCGCTTTTGTGACACTGAAAACAGGAGTTAATGCTACTCGTGATCTGAAAGAGGAACTGCGAGATCACGTCGGCGTACATATCGGTGGAATCGCGAAGCCGGACGAAGTCCGCTTTGCCGAAGCACTCCCAAAAACGCGCAGCGGCAAAATCATGCGACGCCTGCTCAAAGAAATCGCCAGCGGCGCAAAGGTCACTGGCGACACAACCACGCTGGAGGATTTCAGCGTTTTAGGAAAATTGGCGGAATCCGAGGAATAAAACTTCATATGTCGCATCTGTCCCATCGAATCCATATGGCTCATGGGCTGAATGGATCCAATTAATCTTCGGCACGGCGTCAGCCCGCGCGGTGGAAAATTTCTTTTTCCGATCATGCATTCGTATAGCCTTAACCCGTGAGCTTCATCCGCACAGGCTTTCGCGAAATCGCCTTGAAGGTGAGGCGCCAGCGAACGCGCATGGTGCTTCGTCATGAGCGGCGTCTTCTCCAAAAAAGCGAAATCAACCTCGGACGCGAAGGCACCGCGCAAGCGGCCAGTTTCCCCGAGCTCCGCAACGAGATCGTTGCCCTTAAAAAACTGGAGCAGGAGCAAAAAGAAGTCGCACTTCGAATCGCGCGGATCGAAGAAGGAATAAAAAGGATCGAAGAAGAACGGCAGCAGAATGCGCGCGAACAAGCTGAGGCAATTGCAAAGCTGGAAGCAGAGAAGAGGCCGCTTCTCCAGCAGCGCAACCAAGCGAAAAATAATGTCGATGTGTGCGAGCGCGAGCTTGCCGGCGTGGAAAGGCGCATTCAGGAGAGCGAAGCTGCGGATCGCGATCTCTTGAAACAACTCTCGGATCTGCATGCGCTCAATCCCCCGCCTGCGGATCTTGAAGCACGATCTGCCGGTATCACTGCGCGGCGAACGCGCCTCCCTGATGAGCGTGCAGAACTTGTCCGCGCACGCCTGGGCAGCGCGGATGCAGCGCGCCTGGCAAAGGAGAAGCTGAACGCGGCTGAGGCGGAACTTTCTGCGATAGAAAAAAATATGGCGCGGACGCGGAGCGAATTTGAAGCGCGCGACCGAAAGCTGAATGACAACATTCGCGCGCAACAGGAAGCAGCGCGCGAAGCGCGCGCACGGCACCAGACAGTCGAAGAGCGGAAAAATCCGGCCTATCTAAGTATCGGCCGGCATCTTGCTGCAAAGGGCGTTGCTCCGCCAAACGCGCCGCACCTGCTGGCCGAAGCGCACCGCCGACGCGAGTCGGTGGATGCGCATTTGCAGCACAAAGCGGAGCTAGCTTTACTATCCAGCCAGATCGACAAGCAGGACCTGAGGAAGTTTTACTTCAGCGTCTTCTCGGTGCTCGTTCTGCTCGCACTCACGTTGCTTGTTGTTTTCCAATCTCCGCGAGGACGCGAGTGGCTGCCGCAAGAAACCGATACCATCCTGTCGATTAACGCCGACCAATTTGAGCGCGCGAACTTTGCGAAACGGTTGCGCAACGAGCAGCCAACGCTCTGGCCAGCATTGATTGGCGCAGCCGCGTCGCTTCCAGGATTGAATCTGCCTCGTGATGCAGTGCGTATCACCCGTGCGCTCACCACGAACGAAGCCGGAGAGACTCGAGAGTTTAACCTGGTTCAGGCCCGCCGGGACATTTCCAATGTCATTCGTGCAATCACGAATGATAAGACTTTCCAAAGGCGCTTCATTAGCGGCTTGCCAGTTTGGGAACGACAGCCGGATTTTGCCGTCGCCCGAGTGGGACCCGCCACGCTCGCCGTCGGAGCACCTGACCAAGTTGATGAACTGGTGCTCGTGCGTCTTGGGATGAAACCGGACCTGAAAATAACTGGTCAACTATTCGATCGTTTCCAAGCGCTGGATCGTGACAGCGCGCTGCGGCTTATTTCCCGCGATCCACCCGACCTTTCACGCGTTTTCCACCCCATCTTTACGCGTGAATTGCTCGATGCTTCACAATTGCTCGGTCTTGCAGTGAACCTGCAAAATCCAGTAAAAGCCAGAGTGCTTATAAAGGTGAATTCATCCAAAAGCGCCGCCGATCTCGCTCGAAATTTGCACGACAAGCCGCAGCAATGGCTGCGTTTGCCGGACTCTCAACTGTTGCTTTACTCTCAGCCACCGGAAGTCCAAAGACACGGCGACTCGAACCTTGAATTGCGTTTCGCCGTACCTGAAGGCAGCGCTCGCCTTTTACTCCAACGCCTGGCAAAAACAGACACACCTCAAGCAGTGGCAGCGTATTAACCACACAACGAAAATGCGACGCTATAGCATGTCCGTTTTGTTAGTTGCCGGAATGGCGGCGGCGCTGGGGTCAATGGATGCAAATGCCAGCGGACCTTTTGTTGATGTCCGATCCGTTGACCCGACGATCACGGTTGAGTTGCGCTATGCAGGCCGAAATAATTCCCTTGGACATCCGCTTTATCCCCTCGGAACACGCGCTCTCGCTCGTCCGGAAGTTGCCTTAGCTTTGGCTGTGGCCCAGGCCTTTCTGCAGCGTTACCAATGCGGCCTCAAAATCTGGGATGCGTATCGGCCGGCGGCAGTGCAGGCCAAGCTTTGGGAAGCGGCACACAACAGTGATTATGTCGCCAACCCTGAAATCGGCGTCGGTTCGCTGCATAGTTGGGGTATCGCCGTCGATGCCACCCTCGTTGATTCATGGAATCGCCCGGTGCGCATGCCAAGTGATTTTGACGATTTTACGCCCGCCGCAATGTGGCGTTACGTGGGCTCCTCTGATGAAATACGCGCACACGTGCGTTTGCTGCAATACGCAATGCACAGGGCTGGGTTTTGGGGATTACGCACTGAATGGTGGCATTTCACGATTGCTGACTGGCAAAAATACTTGCCGCCCGAAAAAGCGAAGAGTGCCGCGCAAGTTTTAGGGACTCGCTGGGAAGGCAGGTTGTGATCGATCCGCTTCGCGCCGAGACGGCAGCCGATTCCATGAATCGGCTGGATCGCCCAGCGCCTTCTGTTGACTTGCCGTGGTAATTGCCTCGTCGTTACTGAAGGAGCTGTCCGCCCTTGGCGGATTAGGCGAGAGCTTAGTCCGCGGTCTGCGGCAGCCGGAGTACGTTCATGTGTTGCTCAACCCATTGCCAGTTTACGGTTTGCTTCTTGCCTGGCTGGGACTGATCATCGCCTTTTTTTTAAGAAGTCGCCGCGCTCAAATCGCAACATTAGCCCTGGTACTTGTTAGCGCTGGGGCCGCGTGGCCGGTCTTTGAATTTGGCCAGCAGGGATATGATCGCGTCCTGTCGATGACCGATGAAGATGGAGAACGCTGGCTCGCTGAGCATCGAGATCGTGGCGAGGACCTGATCTGGATTTTCTACGCGCTCGCGGCTTTGAGCGCCATCGCAATCGCAGCTCCAATAAAATGGCCAAAGTCTTCTGTGCCACTCGTCGCCGCGGTCATTTTGGTCGGCGCAGTGACCTTGGGAACCGGCGGCTATATTGCTTACGCGGGCGGCAAAATTCGGCACCGCGAATTTCGCAACGAACCGCCGCCACCGAAAAAGGCACACGAGGACGAACATTGAGAGTCGTTAAACCGTTGAAGCGTTAAAACGGAAACGCCATTTTCATTCCGAGCGAAGCGGAGAATCTCTGACTATTTCTTCCGACAGCGCCAACGTCACAATCAGCGATGTTTCGCTTCGCTCAACATGACAGCGCGAGACTGCTTCAACGCTTCAACCATTCAACGCTTCAGCGATGCCAACTGAACTCGAGCGCGCTGAGCAAAACGTCGAAACGCGCAGCGAATCTCTCAAGAAACCGCTCGGCCTTTTCGATCTCGTTTTGACGCAAATTCTCTTTGTCGTCGGCTCGAGCTGGGTCGGCGCCGCGGCCAAACTCGGCCAAGCGCACCTTTTCTTTTGGCTCCTGGCGATTTTGCTTTTCTACGTTCCTCAGGCCGCGGTCGTGATTTATTTGAGCAAGCGGATGCCACTCGAAGGCGGCATTTACCAATGGGCCAAGCTCGGCTTCAACGAGTTCGCCGGGTTTATCGTCGCCTGGAATCTCTGGCTGCTTTCGATCACGGTCATTGCACTCGGCGGAATGTTTACGACCACTAACATCTCTTACGCGATCGGCCCGGGTGCCGCGTGGATGCCGGACAGCAAATGGTGCGTGTCGCTGATCAGCGCGGCATTGGTCGGCGGCCTCGGCTGGGCTTGCCTGCGCGGTCTGTCGTTAGGCAAATGGGTTCACAACGTCGGTGCATTTGCGATGCTAATCGTTTACACAGCGCTGATTTTGTTGCCGCTGCTCGGCCTCGCGCGCGGCGAATTGAAAACTTATCAGCCGCTTCAACTCGCGCTGCCCGCGATGTCGATCTTCTATTGCTTCAATATCTTCAGCAAGCTCGCGGTCGGCGCGCTCAGCGGATTTGAATACGTAGCAATTCTCGCGGGCGAAACGCGCGCCCCCGCGCGTGACATCGGACGCTCGGTTCTCATCGCTTCGCCGGTGATCGCGCTGATGTTCACTCTCGGCACGAGCTCGGTGCTCGCGTTCATCGGTAACAATCCGATCGATCTCATTGGTCCGGTGCCGCAAACCCTGCGACTTGGCTTGCAGTCGTTTCCAATCGCCGGCGCGGTTGCGTCCATTGGAATTTTGTTGATGACCACGCGAACGATTTCTTCGACTAGCGTTCACGTGACCGGCAGCTCGCGATTACCGATGGTCGCGGGATGGGACCGACTGCTGCCGAACTGGTTCTCGCGTCTGCATCCGCGCTATAAAACGCCAGTTAATTCGATCGTCTTTGTCGCCGCAATCACGCTGGTGATCGCCATCTCGAGCCAGATTGGCGCCGGAATCCAGGAAGCGTTTCAACTTGTGGATAACGCGGCCAATGTCTTCTACGGCATTGTTTACTTCACGATGTTCGCAATACCGATCTTTGGCGCCGTTGGGATTCGTTCGGGCGCTCCGGTTTGGTTGCGCATCGCAGCGATCTGCGGCGCTGCCGTCTCATTATCCGCGATTTTTTTCACCATCTATCCGATTATCGACGTCCCAAGCCCGTTAAGCTTCGCCGTGAAGATCATCGCCGTAACCGGAATCGCGAACGCGATCGGCGTCGCCATTTTTCTCGTCGGCCAGAAGCGACGGTCGGCAACCTCATCTCAAAACTCGACGGCTTAAAGCCGTTGAGTCTCTAGCCACAGTTCTCATGGACCCAGTGCAGATAATCCGGTAAGCCGCTCGAAACAGGGACGGTGATTATCTCAGGAACTTCATAGGGATGCAATGAGCGCAGTTTTTCCTGGAACGCTGATTGTCTATCCTCGCTCAGCTTGAACAACACAAGCGTTTCGCTTCCGGTTTCGATTTTCTTTTTCCAGCGGTAAATCGATTCAACTGCCGACAAAATATTTGCGCACGCAGCGAACCTTTCACTGACCAATTGATTCGAAATCCGCCGCGCGGTTTCGGCATCCGGGAACGTGCTGAGCGCCAGCAGAATTTTTTCGGCCATCTGCTAGGTGAGAACCGGCGCCTCGCCTCGGCAGATCCAGCCACCGCCGAGAACGACATCATCATCGTAAATCACCGCTGCTTGTCCAGGCGTCACCGCGCGCTGCGGTTTGTGGAGTCGGATGCAAGCGCGATGATTCTCTAATGCCATGACCGTTGCGGGCGTGCCCGGGTGATTGTAGCGAATTTTGACTGTCGCTTGGATTTCTTCGCTGTAGCCGGGATCGTTGACCCCGGCAACAGGATGCCAATTCACGCGATCGATTTCGAACTCATCCACGATTAGATCGTCGGCGTCGCCCACGAGGACGCGGTTGGTTTCTGGATCGAGCTCAACTACGTAACGCGGTCGCGGTGAACCACCCGGCAATCCCTTCCGCTGGCCTATGGTGAAAAGCTCGATGCCTTGGTGTTCGCCCAGAAAATTCCCAGCAACATCGTAAATCTCGCCTCGATGAAACTCTTTTTCACCGAGATGCGAACGCAAAAATGCTTTATAATCGTTGCCGGGCACAAAACAGATTTCCTGGCTATCGATCTTATCGGCCACTTTCAAGCCTAACGAATGCGCGATCTCGCGGATTTGTGGTTTCGTCATTCTGCCCAACGGCATGAGCGCTCGCCGAAGCTGCGGCTGGCGTAAACTAAAAAGAAAATAGGATTGATCCTTGCGCGGATCGACACCTTTGCGCAAAACGGCTCGGCGTTCGTGATGTTCGCTGATCGCGTAATGACCCGTCGCGATGTAATCGCAGCCAAGCGCTTCGGCCTTACCCCAGAGATTGCCGAACTTGAGTTTTTCGTTGCACATCACGCACGGATTCGGCGTTCGACCGGCCTGGTACTCGCTGGAAAAATAATCAATCACCAGCCGCTCGAACTGGTCTGCTTCATCGACGACGTAATGCGGAATACCAAGCGCGTGCGCCACGCCACGTGCATCGGCGATTGCTTGCGGGCCACAACATTTGTCCTCCGCGCGGGAGATGCAATCTTGCGGCCAGACTTTCATGGTAACGCCGATGACCTCGTAGCCCTGTTCGCGCAGCAAATATCCAGCGGCGCTGGAGTCCACTCCACCGCTCATCCCGAGAAGTACGCGTTGCTTATTTCTGTTCATGGGAGCCGAGAATCTCGGTGAACGGCGAAATTGAGTCAATGGAGGTGGATCGGCTTCTCCGAAGACGATGCAAAAATTTTAGCGGCGCTAGCTGCGATTGTTAGCCAACGCGTTGGGGACAACGCGTTCAACCTATACCTTGGCAGCTCGACTAACAAACTCGCTGCCACGGAAAGTGAACCGCCAGGGATAATGCGCGGAGCGCCTGATACCGATTCGCGCATCGGCGACAACCTCTACAGCCATATTTGCGTTGCGGGCAAAACAATGCTGCGGGCCGGCGCACAAATCCATCTCGTGGTGGCGACCGGTAATACCCAGCGCCTGCGTTAGCTTGCCAGGCCCTGAACAGAGGCGCTTCACGTCGTTAACTCCTCGACGTTTTTTCATCCGCTCAATGCCCGTCCTTGGTTCAAGCGCGCGAATCAAAACGAACCCGTTCGCGTCGCCTTTCACCAGCACATTCAGCATCCAATGCATCCCATAATTGAAATAGACATAGGCTGCGCCGGCTCGGTTCCGCTCGATAAAGCTACGCGCGCTCGGGCGTGTGAAAGTGTGCGCGGCCTCGTCATCGATTGCCGCGTATGCTTCTACCTCGACAAGGATCCCCGAGCAATCGCCCCAAATTAGTTCGGCACCAATCAACTCACGCGCGCACGTGATCGGGTCGCGTTTGAAAAAAGAGGCGCGGACAATCTTGTTCGCCATTTGCCCTCGGTGATCCGCTCCTTTTTGTAAAGAGATTAGCTCGACGGCTTATAGTAAACTGGAATCTTCACGTTGCTTTCGACCGGTTGCCCGTTGCGGAACGCCGGGATGAATTTCGCGCCATTAAAATCAGTGATCGCTGCTTTGCCAAAGCCGAGCAGCGGCGGCTCCTCGGATACAACGTGCATGCTTTTCAAATTTCCCTGTGCGTCCACATTGAGCGCGAGTTCCGCAACACCGGTCAGCTGCACCGTGGTTCCCGTCTCAGGATAATTTAGGCCGGTGAATTTTGAGTCCTGGCCGACATACGGTTGTGGATCAATGAAATCGCTTTCCTTGTCCAATTCATCCAGTTCCTGATTGGCGAAAATACGCAGCCGCGGTTTTCCATTCACAACCGCGAATTTTACTGTCCCATAGAAAATGGCGATGACCGGCTGGTGATTGTGAATCGCGGGAATCAACTTCGCATTAGCGAGGCGTTTCAGTAGTTCCTGTTCGAGCAGTGCCGATCCGCGCGTGCCCCGATAGGCGCCGCTTCGAACGACATCGCCGGTCGGCGCCACGAGACAGGAAAACATTACGGCGGCCTCCTTCTGGCCCTTTTTGATCAGATCGGCAGTGTCAATCGTGTTTATCAGTGAATTGGGAGCCGTGCCGATCAATGTTGGCCGGAACTCCGGCAGCGTCGGTTTTGGTGATGGTGATGGTGACCCTGGTTTTGGCGTCTCCGATGACGTGAGGTTAACACCGAGCAGCAAGCCAATAACGCAAAAAATCCCGAGCCGCATGGCGAAATAGGCAAGCAAAAGCCGTTCTTTTTGCAAGAGTGAACTGGTGAAAGGTTATGCCGCGACTGTGAGCGGGATTCTAGCGGCGATTCGATGCACAATTTTGTGGCGCTGAAAATACTCGATGAGCGCGTCGCGCGTTTGCACCGGATGCAGGACGCAATTGGCCTCCGGTCTTTCAAGCAATGCGCGTAGTTTCATGAAATGATGTCCGCCGCTCCGCGAATCAAAGCTGTTGAAGGCGATTACATAATTTTTGTTGCGATCGAGTGGTTGACCGTCAGCCAACGTCATCGATGAGATTCGACAATTGTCAGCGCGGCCTTGTGTTTTCACTTCGAAACCAAGGAGGTTGCGCTTCTCGTGGCTGGTGAACACTTCTTCCATGACAGTTTTTATTTCCTCCGCTGAAAGCTGCGCTGTCACAACATAGTTCTCGTAAGGGATCAGGGTCCAGATCTCATTCAGCGTTTTGGGACCGGCGACCAAACCGGCCTGGTCATCGAACGCTCCATGCATCACGCCATCAACTGCCACATTTCGTTCTAGCATCCCTTCCCTGATCGCCGTGCCAATGAGTCTCTCCACATCGCTGGGCATGCCGGGGCGACTTCGACCACGCAGCGTCTCAGCCAAGTCGCCGACTGGCAATGAAAGCGCAGTGTTCGATTCGGCAAGCTGCGATTTCGCTCGCGAAACTATCACATGATCGGAATGCAACCGATTATCCATCGGCTCACACATTGCTTCGCGATGGAGTAGCTTCTTGGAATCGCGATCAAACAAAAGATCAACGCGCCCCACGTGAATGCCAAAATGATCTGCCTGAGTAAAAAGCACGCCGTTGGTGAGACGACTTGGAATCGCCTGATGCGTGTGACCGGCTATAAACACCGCCGTCTCCGGGAATTCCGACGTCAGAGCCATTACAGTGTTAGCAAAATCATCGCCGCCGCTGCGCATTTTTAATCCCATGTGGCCGCTGAGCACGATCGCATCCGCACCCTCGCTCTTTGCCCTCGCAACTGCACGCCGGACCGGTTCGACGGGATTTTGGAAATCGATACCGCGCGTGAATTCCGGGTGGAGCCAAAACGGCATTCCCGGCGTTGTCACTCCAATGATCGCGAGCTTGATCCCCGCAATTTCCTTCATGATTAGCGGCTGGATCTTCGCAAATGGGTGTTGCAAATCGGAAGATGCGCCGGCCGGCTTTCCATCGAGCACCGTGTTTGAAGCTAACACGGGCATTGCCGATCTCTGCAGCGCGTTGATAAACGTTTCGATTCCCCAATCGAACTCATGATTGCCGACGATCCACGCGTCGTATTTGAGTTGATTAAATAGATCGATCATCAGCTCGCCCTTGTTGCGCAAACTGACGTCCGTGCCTTGATAGACGTCGCCGACATCGATCAAAAGCGAGTTCGAATTTTGCCGGCGCCAACGACGAATTTGCGCCGCACAACGCGCTAATCCGCCGTAATCAGGATTCCCGTTGTAATCGGCGGTGGGCAGGATGTGACCGTGGAGATCGGTTGTGTGCAGGATCGAGATGCAAACCGTATCGGACTCAAGCGCGGCAGCCGCACTAGCCAGGCTTGGGAATGCGCTGAGCAATCCAGCTCGGCCCGCGAGCTTTACAAAATCTCGCCGAGTCCAGAATCCATCCGGATGCAACATCGCTTTAGGTCCTGTAAGGACATACTAGCCGCGTGGGAGCTATCACCTCAATGAAAATGCTGCGACTCGACATGTTGACCGCGTGACCGTTTCAGTGACACTTCGTCATGCTCAACGAAAATTCTATCGCCGATTTCAAAGCAAACCTACGCGGACGATTGATACAGCCGGGCGACAAAGATTACGATGATGCTCGCAAAGTTTACAATGGAATGATCCACAAAAAGCCGCGGATGATCGCGCGTTGCGCAGATGTGGCTGACGTAATTCGCTCAGTAAATTTCGCGAGAGAAAATGACCTGCTTCTTGCGATTCGCAGCGGCGGGCACAATGCGGGGGGCTTGGGGATTTGCGATGACGGTTTGGTCATCGACCTGAGTCCGATAAAATACACGGGGGTCGATCCCGCAGCGCGCACTGTCACGGTCGGCAGTGGATGCACGTGGGGCGATGTTGATCACGCCACGCATGTATTCGGTCTCGCTACTCCGAGCGGAATCATTTCTACGACGGGAGTCGGCGGATTAACTCTGGGCGGAGGAGTTGGACACCTAACCCGTAAATGTGGGCTGAGCATCGATAATCTCGTCTCGGCTGATGTGGTTCTGGCTAATGGGAAATTTGTAAAGGCCAACGCAGATGAAAATTCCGATTTGTTTTGGGCACTTCGCGGGGGCGGCGGCAATTTCGGCGTCGTAACTTCCTTCACGTTTAAGCTGCACCCAATCGATATGATCTACGGTGGGCCAATGTTGTACGAACTGAGCGAAACAGCAAACGTGATGAAGTGGTACCGGGATCTCATTCCCGCAGCACCTGATGATTTGAATGGCTTTTTTGCCTTTTTAACTGTCCCACCTGTGGCGCCTTTCCCCGAGCATCTGCACATGAAAAAAATGTGCGGTGTGGTTTGGGCATACGCCGGACCTCAGGAGAACGCAGAAGAAACATTCGAGCCGATCCGCGCGTTCAAAAAGCCCGCGCTCGATTTTGTAGGTCCGCTGCCGCAGCCTGCCCTGCAAAGCATGTTCGACGCTCTGTATCCTCCGGGGTTGCAGTGGTATTGGCGCGCTGATTTTGTAAATGAGATAAGCGATGAAGCGATTGCACAGCACGTTCGCTTCGGTGAAGCGCTTCCAACAATGCATTCCACCATGCACATGTATCCTATTAACGGAGCCGCATCGCGCGTTGGCAAAAATGATACTGCCTGGAACTACCGCGACGCCAAGTGGGCGCAAGTGATGGTCGGCGTTGATCCAGACCCGGCAAATAACGAAAAGACGATTTCGTGGACAAAGAGTTATTACGATGCGCTACATCCTTATTCAGCCGGCGGAGCGTACGTAAACTTCTTGATGGGGGACGAAGGCGGAGAACGCGTGAAAGCAACCTATGGCGATAATTACGAGCGGCTGGTCTCTATCAAGAATAAATATGATCCTAATAATTTCTTTCGAGTGAATCAAAACATTAAGCCGAGGGAGTTGTAGCGGCGCTTGTGCCAAGCGCCGAGTCGACAATGCCGGGCGTTTGACACAAACGCCCTACAATGGGCAGCGACTAGGCCGATGACTGCTGACGAGCTAAGATCATTGCAGGCGCCTTTGAAAGCGCAATATCGAGAGCGCTCTGAAACCGCATTGGTTACTCTTCGCGCAGAGGGACGGGTCGGCGAAAATATCACCTGCAAAATAGAAACTGGAAAAGCGTGTGTCGAAGCAGGGCTGCACCCAGCGACAGGAGGCGACGGACAGAGCGCATGTTCGGCGGATATGTTGCTTGAAGCGTTAGTAGGCTGCGCGGGCGTTACGCTAAGCGCAGTCGCCACTGCTTTGAATATCCCGTTACGCGGCGCGACGATTCGAGCAGAGGGCGATCTCGATTTTCGCGGTACGCTCGGAGTTTCCAAAGATGTGCCTGTGGGTTTTAAGCAAATTCGATTGCATTTCGACATGGACACTGACGCCACCGAAGAACAGGTCGCAACGTTACTTTGCCTCACTGAGCGTTATTGCGTCGTTTACCAAACGCTGAGTCACCCTGCCGAG
>WNGD01003911.1_pt1 | contig 14843 bp, 11 predicted proteins | sample 5400671 | NCBI WGS metagenome assembly WNGD01 (sample SAMN13153369, study PRJNA577476) | soil metagenome | isolation source: 40 cm soil or saprolite under grassland replicate 2 | place: USA:California | collected 2016-06-15 | reverse complement strand
GCAAGGTTGTGTTTGCCATGTCCGGCGAGTCCGCCTACGTTCCGAGCATGTCGCCTCCCACTTTGGTGACGGCGGAGCAACTCCTGGACGTAAGCATTCCCGGAAAGCGGGTGGAGCTCGTCCGTGGAGCGCTGGTCGTCCGAGAGCCAGCCGGGTTGCGTCAGGGCCGGGTGGTGGCGAGCCTATCACGACGTCTCATGGACCATGTCGAGGCGAACGGCCTCGGCCAGGTGTACGCGGGGGACACGGGTTTCACCCTCGCCCGCGGCCCTGACACCGTGCGGGCTCCGGACATCGCCTTCATTCGGTGGGATCGAGTTCCCGATCCGGAGCCCCCCGGCTATCCGGATTTGGCTCCGGACTTGGCGGTCGAGGTGCTGTCGCCCAGCAACCGGCCGGGAGAGATCCTGGCCAAGGTCGCCGACTGGTTGAGCGGTGGGACAAGCCTCGTGTGGGTCATCGACCCGGAGCGACGCCAGGCGCACGTGTACCGCCAGGACGGCACTGAAGCCGTCGTGCCGGGGAGCGAAGCCCTGAGTGGGGAGGACCTGCTGCCCGGGTTTCGTTGCGCGCTCGACGCCATCCTCTAAGATTCTTCCCGGTCAGCGTCATGCCTCCCGTCGACCCGCTCGTCCAGCGTGTGAAGGCTTCCCTGTCGGGTGCCCCCCGCCTCCAGGAGAAGCGGATGTTCGGCGGCGTGACGTTCATGGTCCGCGGCAAGATGTGCGTCAGCGTCGGCAAGGGCCGGATCATGTGCCGCATCGATCCGGCCCTGCACCATGCCGCGCTCAAGCGGAAGGGGGCTCGCACGGTCGTCATGAAGGGGCGTGAGTACCGCGGCTGGGTGTACGTCGATGCGGCGGCGGTCAAGACCAAGCGCGAGCTTGACTACTGGGTGCGCCTCTCCGTCGGCTACAACAAGCAAGCCAAAGCATCAAGCTGAGCTCCAGGTAGCCTGGCTACTGCGTCGTCGCTCCAACGAGTCCCGCGAGCGCTCCCAGGGTAGTTTGCGCCGCATTGAGGCCGAGCCGGAAGTCCTTGTCGCTGTAGGTGGAGTACAGGTCGGTCGGCTGATGCCAGTTCGGATCCCAGCCCGCCCCGATCTGGGTGCCGCGTTCGTTTTCGCGCAGACTGATCGCCGCCACGAGATCCTGGAACGGGGCGGAGTCGGTGTTGGTCATGTGCGGGCCGACGGATGCGGGGTAGTCGGTCGCGTACTTCTCGTTCGCCGCCTGAAACGTCCACGCCAGCTGCTGGGCCTGGGCCGCGAATTTGGCGCTCGACTGGAACTCGATGTTCACATCCGCTTCCGGCCGCTGCTCGGGGGCGAGCGTGCCATCGGCGCGCGGCATGCCGTGGTCGAACAGCATCATGTCGTGCTGGATCATCCCCAGCCACGTGGGTTCCGGGTACCTGCCCGAGCCGGCGGGATCTTCCTTGCCTTGCAGCGCCTGGCGCTGCTCGACGTACGCGCGGGCGCCGTTGAGGCCCGTTTCTTCGTTGTTCCACAGGATGAAACGGATGGACCGGTCGGTCCGGACATCCGGGGCGGAGAGGACGCGGGCGAGCTGCATCACGAGCGCGGTACCGGAGCCGTCGTCATTCGCCGCCTCACCCCACCCGTGCCCGTCCATGTGGGCGCCGACGATGTACATCTCCCCGGGATGACCACTGCCGATCTTGGTGCAATACACCTCTTCGCGCGCGCCCGGAGTCGTGGCTTGCGCGTCCAGTGCGCGCACCCGGCGGTCGGGCTGCCGCAGAGAATCGGTGTTGACCCCGGTGCGGGCGCGAGTGCCGCGGTAACGGCCTCCACCCGCGGCGGGCCTCACCCCCTGTCCCCCTCTCCCTTCGGGAGAGGGGGGACTCGGCGGCTGATACTCGTACTTGAGGCGCGCCACGTCGCTGCAGCCGTAGCGCTTGAGCTGCACCTCGATCCAATCAACGGCGGCGCGGTTTCGGTCCGTGCCCTGGCGGCGGTCACCGAACTGGGTGAGACCCTTGATCGTCGCCTTGTACTGCTCGAGGTCGAGCCGCGCGACGAGCCGGGCGATGGGATCCGCCTCCTGTGCGGCGGCGACGGTCGGGGCGAGGCACGCAGCGAGCAGCATGACCACGGGTCTGCACATGAGTTACCTCTCGCGTACCGCTTCGAGTGGTTCGGGAAGTAGCGCTCCTACTGCGGCGTGTCGAGCGGATGCTTGCTCCGCTCGTAGAACTCATTTTGCAAGCGCAGGCTCTCCTGGTCCGCTTTGACCGCGCGGATCGCCTGGGCGATGCCGTTGATCCACGTCTTCGCTTCGAACTCGCCCAGCTCGCGCGACGCCACGCCGCCTTCGCCGGCATAGTGGTTGGGGAACCGCGCGTACCACCAGATGCCGGTGTACAGCGCCTCCGGCAGCTTCACGCGCCCCTGATCGGCACCCGATTCCTGCGGGGCGCGATCCAGGTGTACGAGATCGGGCCGGGCGATCATGCTCATGGACGTTTCGCTCTCGCCGGCATGCATATCGGTCGCCGGGTTCGATTTGTGCTTCGGCTCGCCCGGCCCGCTGCGCGCTATGCCCAGCACGTACACGACGTAATCGTGCGGCGCGTCGAGCTGCGTCTGCGCGAAAAAGGGCAGCAGGCTGTTATTGCCGCCGTGCCCGTTCACGACGATGATCTTCTTGCAGCCATTGCGCGCCATCTCGTCCGTCGTCTCCTGCAGCAATTGCAGCTGCAGGCCGCGGCTATAGGCCACCGTGCCCGGCTGATGTTTCGCCTCGAAAATTTGACCGAAATAGTACTCGGGAAACACGATGGCATATTCCTGCTGGGCGGCGTTGAGCGCCGCGTAGCGCACGTTGAGCAGATCGTTGCCCAACGGCAGATGCGGCCCATGTTTCTCCAGGATGCCGAACGGCAGCAGGCACGTGCCTTGTGCGCGGCCGATGGCGCTCTTGAAGTCGGCCGCCGTCAGTTCCTCCCAATGCACCGACGGCGCGGGTGAAGGTGACTGCGCCCAGACAGTCGAGGCGCAGAGTGCGTTGCTGGCAACAAGCAGTGATTTGTACAAGGTGTCCTCTCCGATGGTTGTGAGCCGTTGGTAGACGTCCCGACCGCCGTCGCTCATGTGCGTGTGCGCCCCAGCCGCCACGCCCACACGACCAGCCCGGCACTCAATGCGACGATGATGACGTCGCTGGCGAACACGTGAGACCGGTCGATCACCTCCCAGACATGCCCGACCGCGATGACCGCGAACAGAATGCCGGTCGTGTACAAGTAGGCTTTCATTGGCGCGGCCTCATTTGTGAACAGCGCGGATAGGTAACATCCCGCTCAGTGGAGAACATGGTGTCTCACCTCGTTGGTAGGCAACCGATCCCGCGGCGCCTATTCCTTGCTTGACTTTTCATCTTTCGGCGTGGATTGTCTATCGGCTCACAAGTCCCTCCCTTTGCGTTTGGCAGTGAGAAGAGGGGACTGCATCCCAGTCCCCATCCTGCCGAGGGTATCGCTCATGACCGTGCTCCGTCGCGTCCTGCTCTCGCTGGCCGGTGCCCTCTTGTGCGCCGCCGCATCCCTTACTCCCGTCGGCGCGCAGCAACCCACGGGCACGATCACCGGGCAGGTCATCGACAGCGCGACCCGACAGCCGCTCGTCGGCGTCAATGTCGTGGTCGAAGGCACCGGACACGGCGCGATCACGCGTGAGGACGGTACGTTTTCAATCGTCGGCGTCCCCGCTGGAACGCACACGCTGCGGGCGCGCCGGATCGGCTACGCGTCGGTACCGGTGGTCGTCAACGTGTCCGAGGGATCGGCGGTGTCGGTGACATTGGCGCTCGAGAAGGGAGCCGCGGTTCTCGATGAAATCGTGGTCGTTGGATACACCACCCAAAGGAGAGCGAACATCACGGGCGCCGTCGCCACGGTAGACATGGCGGATCTGGAGACCCGACGAGTTCCCGATGTGGCGCAGGTGTTACAAGGGCAAGTGGCCGGTCTGGCGGTTACACAAGGTACCGGTGCGCCGGGAGATTCAATCAATATTCGTATCCGGGGTGAAGGGACGATCGGTAACAACAGCCCGCTCTTCATCGTGGACGGAGTCCCCAGCCGCGATATCTCGTTTCTGAATCCCGCAGATGTGCAGTCCATGACCGTGCTCAAGGATGCTTCTGCCGCCTCCATTTACGGCTCCCGGGCTTCTGCCGGCGTCATCGTGATTACGACCAAGCGTGGAGCGAGCGGGAAATCCACTTTCGAGCTTAACTACTATGCCGGGATTCGGCGGGCGACCAATCTCCCGACCATGCTGAATGCCACGCAGTACATGAATAAGATGGAGGAAGCCTGGAACAACTCCGGGTTTACGGGCACCAACCCGTATACGGTGGACAAAGGCCGGACCGATCTGGCCAATACCGATTGGTTGCACGAGTTATTCACCACGGGAAGGTACCAAAACGTGCAGCTGACGACGCGTGGAGGTACCGACAAGATCCAATACCTCATGTCGGGGGGACTCAATCAGCAGGATGGCATCGTCATTTACGCGCATGACAGGTATCAGCGCCTCGATTTCAGGACGAACATCAATGCGGGCGTGAGTGATCGCTTCAATGTCGGAACCAACCTCCTGCTTTCCTATGCCATGCAGGACAAGCTGTCCTCAAAGGGGGATGCACCCGGCATTATCCGTCACGCCCTGATCAGGCCTCCCGTCATACCTGTCTACAAGGATCCCAGTGATCCCACGTATTCGGCGAGCGACCCATTTACCGATTTACCGTTTTTCGCAACGCCTTGGGACAACACCAACAATCGATACGAGTTCAGCTCAAACCCCGTTGCCCTGGCGTATTTCACCAATGACAAAAGAAATAACTTCAAAACGTTCGGCAATATCTACGCAGAATACGCGGTGTCATCGGCTCTGAGATTCAAGAGCAACCTCGGGGTCGATTTGAACTTGAGCCACAACAAGGCGTTTAACCAGAATTTCGGCGATGATAACGGCGGAGGGAGTCTGTTAGACCAGGGGACCGGTCGTCAAAATCGTCCCACCGGGTTGAACGAAGATAGAGGGCAGGAGACGACCATTACCTGGAACAACACCTTGAATTACAGCAAGGCGCTGCAACGGCATGAGATCAGTGCGCTGGCAGGCACCGAGTATATCACCAACTATGCCGCTTCAATTGTTGGATCGAGACAGCGATTCGACTATGTACGGGACAACTTCCAGTATCTCGACTATGGTGGAACCTTAGATCAAAACACCGGCGGTTCTGCATCCGAATGGAGACTCTTCTCCCTATTCGGTTCGGCAACGTACGTGTTTGATACGCGGTACATGATTACCGCCAATCTCCGAGCAGATGCTTCTTCCAGGTTCGCCGTAAACCATCAATGGGGCTATTTCCCTTCGGTTTCCGTAGGCTGGAGGATGTCCAATGAGCGGTTCATGCAGAATGTCGGATGGATATCCGACCTGAAGCTGAGAGCCAGCACCGGCACATTGGGCAACCAGGAGATCGACAACTACGCGTTCCTGACATTGCTCCGCAGGCAGGGAGACCAATTCCTCGTTTCACGCTACGGCAATCCCGATCTGAAATGGGAGACGACTGCACAGAAGGACGTCGGGGTGGATATGGGAGTGCTGAACAACAAGCTCTACCTCTCCCTGGATTACTTCGTGAAAAGGACTTCCGACATCCTGTTACCCATTTCGTTGCCATCCATAGTCGGGAATGTTTCTCCCACGATCGTCAACGCGGGTGAAGTGAGCAATAAGGGACTTGAAGTCGCTCTCAATTTCACCGACACCCGCGGACCGCTCAAATATGGCATGAATGTGAATGCGGGGACCGTAACGAATCGAGTGGAGAAACTACACCCCAATTTGCCGAATATCATCGGCGATGTGTCCAAGACAGAAGTGGGGCATCCGCTCGGCGCATTCTATGGGTACGTGATGGAAGGCATTTATCAAAATCAAAATGAAATCAACACGCATTTGTTTGGAACGGTGAATCCTCCAGACAAGCCGGGTGACATCCGATTCAAGGACTTGAATGGCGATGGCAAAATCAACGATAACGACCGGACGTTCATCGGCAATTCGATTCCAAAACTCACGTACGGGTTGACCTTATTCGGCGGCTATCATCGTCTCAATGTGTCGCTGTTCTTTCAAGGCGTCGGGGGAGTCGACAAATACAACGATGCCAAACAAATAACGGATTACGATAGCCGCCCCTTCAACCATAGCGTCGCGGTGTTGGGGGCGTGGCATGGCGAAGGCACCAGTAACACCATTCCCCGCACCACCTTCAACGACAATGGCAGCAGCAAGAAATCGAGTATTTTTGTGGAGGATGCTTCGTATTTTCGCCTCAAGAACCTCGAGATCGGATATGCCGTGGGACCTACCCGACGCGTCTACGTATCCGCCCAGAATCTGTTTACCATCACCAACTATTCGGGATTGGATCCGGAATCCACCGATATCCTGGACAGGGGAACGTATCCGCAGGCGACGGCAGTCCTATTCGGAGTCAACGCGACATTTTGATCGGGGCAATCATGAACACGAGATTCAAGGCAGCTGCATCGGTCCTGGTCCTTTCACTTGTCAGCTGCGACTTACACCAAGATCCTATTGGTTTGCTGACGCCGGGGCAGATCAGCACAGACCCGACATTGAACTCCGTCAAGGTGTCGGTGACATCGTCCTATCAGATGCTGGCCAGTACACTCAATCTCCTGGGCGAATGGAGATGGGACTTGGGCATAGTGTTCCGAAACGATTTCATCGTGGACGACATCGCTTCGGATGATGTCAAAAAGAAGTGGAACCCCGATGGCGACCAGGCGTGGATGGATCAGGTCCAAAGCTTCAACTTCACCGCCTCCAACCAGGCGTTTAATGGTCAGTGGAGCTACGACTACGAGGGGATATCGCGGGCCAATCTGGCGATCAGTTATTTGACCGATGCCGCAATCACCGCCAAAATCGGCATCGATCCGGCCTTGAAGGACAGGCTGTTGGGCGAGGTCTATTTTCTGAGGGCGTTTTACTATTTCGATCTGGTAAACAATTTCGGAGATGTACCGTTGGTGCTGAAGCCCCTTTCGAGTTTTGACGAAGCCTACAGTGTGGCGAAGCGAGCAACAAAGGACAAAGTGTACGCACAGATTTCTCTCGACTTGGCCCAGGCCAAGACATTGTTGCCAAACAGCAAACATTCCGATCCTGTGGAAACGTGGCGGGCGTCCAAGGGAGCCGTGCTGGCCTTGCAGGCCAAAGTGGCGCTCTATAACCAACAATGGACGGACGTCATCAGTATCGTGACTGAACTGGAGAGCCTGAATTTCTACAGTTTGAACTCCAATTATTTCGACAGCTTCGATGTCGCCAAGGAAGCAACCGAGACTGAAGTCATTTTCGACTACGATCACCAGTCCCTGCAAACGCCGAGAAAGGGCAACGGACTGTGCGCCCCGCTGGACTGGGGCTTCATTGCTCCGACCGACAATTTTCTCGCTGAATTCGAAACGGATGACCCACGGCTGCTGTACACGGTAAACGTCACCGATAAAGCTGTCTACAAGTTATTGGGTGCGACCAACACGACGTATAAGGGAAATGACGATGCGCCAAGCAACAAAATCTATATTCGGCTGGCCGACGTATTACTGTGGAAAGCCGAGGCATACAATGAAACCGGCAACTACCCGCAGGCCATTGCCATCATCAATACGATCAGAAACCGGGCGCGGACGAGTGTAACTGTTGGCGGTGTTTTGCCCCCGCCTGGTACCCTGCCTGACAGAAGCGTTGCCTCAGTCGATAAGAACGAGATCATGGGCTGGTTAATGCATGAAAGAAGAGTAGAACTGGGTTTCGAATCGCAGCGGTTCAACGATCTGAAGAGATGGGCAATCGCGAAGCAGGTGTTGACCGCTCTGGGGAAGAATTTCCAGGACTTCAACTACGTCTATCCAATTCCCCAGGGGGAAATTGATAAATCAGGCGGGACCATAACGCAGAACGCTGGCTATTGATTTGACGCTCAAGGTAGGCGGCTACCTGATCGTCGTCCCCACGAGGCCAGCGAGCGCCGCCAGGGTCGTTTGCGCCCCATTCAGCCCGAGTCGGAAGTCCTTATCGCTGTAGCTGGAGTACAGGTCAGTCGGGTCACAGGTACCGCGCGACCGCCATCGCGCCGAGGGCGTAAAGCAGCAAGATCATCACCACCCACCCGGTCATCGCGCCCCGCGCCCGGAGCCGCTGAATCTCCGCCGAGCGCGTCGCACGTTCCTCCGGCGAGGCCGATGCCAGCGACTGCGCCAGCTGCGTGGAACGCATCATCGCTGGTCGCATCACCACGATGCCCAGCAAGAACGCGAGCAGCGCGGCCAGCCCGCCCGACCCGAACGCCAGACCCATCGGTGTTCGCATCAGCCCGGCGGCCGCGCCACCCGAGAGACGCTGGAACAGCCAGAACCCCGATACCAGCGTGATGAGGGCGACGATCGGGAGGATGACCGGGATGCGGCGCCGCATCAGCGCCGCCATGAATTTCCCGGCGTCCGGCCCCACCTCTGCGAGTGCGGGCATCAAGAAGAACGTCTGGAACGCCATCATGCCGACCCATAACGCGCCGAAAAAGACATGGGCGAAACGAAGGACGAGCATCAAAAGTGACTCCCTTCTCTGAAGGTTGAGCACGGGATGAGCCCGGTGCGGGTTAAGGTCGTCAGGGCGTCACGGCGTACAAGTCCCCCGCCAGGTACTTGAACCCGCTGTCCACCGCCACCGTCACCACCGTGTGCCCGGAGCCGATCTCCCTGGCGATCTGCAGTGCCCCGGCCACGTTGAGTCCGGTGCTCGTCCCCGCGAAAATGCCCTCGTGCCGCGCGAGCTCCCACGCGATCCGCCGCCCCTCGGTTTCGCTGACCCCGCGAGCCTCGCTCACCAGGGCGCGGTCGAATTGCGGTGGCACGAATCCGGGCGCCACGCCCTCGACGCCGTGCGTGCCTGCCTTGCCGCCCGTCAGCACCGACGACGTGGCGGGCTCGAACGCCACGATCCGCGGCCTGGGCTCCTTCCGCAGCAGCACCCGCGACGTCCCCATCAGCATCCCCGACGTGCCCACCGCGGCGCAGAAGGTATGGATGGGCCGGTCCATCTGTCCGAGCAGCTCCTCGCCTAGCGACTCGTAGCCGGCCACCATGTCCGGGTTGCGCATCTGGTCGGTCGCGTAGCTCGGACCTTCCGACGCGATCTCCCGCGCCCGCTCCATCATTCGCGGCACCAGATCCGCCGTCAGCTTCCCGCCCGCACTCTTCAACACCTCGAGCTCGGCCCCGAAGATCTCCATGCTGCGCCGCTTCTCCAGCGCCACGGCGTCGTTGGTCACGATGCGACAACGGTAGCCCTTCACCGCGCATACGAACGCCAGCGAAATGCCGGTGCTGCCGCCGGTGTACTCGACCACGGTCATCGCGGGTTTGAGCGTGCCGCGCCGCTCGGCCCGCTCGATCATCGACAGCGCCATCCGGTCCTTGTACGATCCGGTCGGGTTGTAGTACTCGAGCTTGACGAGCACCTCCGCGGAGCCGTCCGGGACGATGGTCCGAAGCCTGACCAACGGTGTGTTGCCGATCGCCTCGAGCATCCCCTTGGTACCCACACAGCCTCCTACAGACGCAAGGTTTCGATGAGCGCCGCGAGCGCCGCTGACCGCTGCCGTTGACGGGAATAATAGAGGAAAACGATTCATGCCCCTTGAATCCCGTTTCGGTTGCACAGCTTCCCACGTTGGCGCAGCTTACTACGTCGAAGGTGGTTCAACTCGCCAATGAGGCTTCAACTGATGCATTCACGGAGACGTTTTCGGTTCCGCGACGTTGTGATCATCGCATTTGCGGCGATACTGTGTGCTCCGCCGTCTCCGGCGCAGGCTCCCCCGCGTGCTCCGGACTATCCGGAGCATCCTCCCGCCCCTCCCGAGCAGCTCGCCCGTGGCGAGCAGATCTTCCGGAGCAATTGCAGCTTCTGCCATGGCTCGGATGCCAGGGGCGGAGAAACCGGCCCGAACCTGGTCCGTGACGAGGTGGTGCTCCGCGATCAGCGCGGGGAGCTGATTGCGCCCATCGTGCAGAACGGCATCCCCGCCCAGGGTATGCCCAAGTTCGCGCTCTCCGCGGCGGACATTACCGACATCGCCGCCTGGTTGCATAGTCAGCCGCTTTCCGATCGTGGCGCGCCCAGCACACTCGATATCCTGGTGGGCAACGCCAAGGAAGGGGAAGCGTATTTCAACGGAGCCGGGCGCTGCACGCAATGCCACTCGGCGACCGGAGATCTCGCCGGGATCGGCAGCCGCTACGAACCCAAGACGATTCAAAACCTGATCGTCTCCGGCGGCGGGGGGAGGCGCATGCGTCGCCGGGCGGCCGGCGCCGCGCCGCCGGTGAAAGCGCCGGCCACGACGGTGACCGTGACGCTCCCCTCGGGGCGGCGCGTCCAGGGCGAGCTCGATCACCTCTCCGCCTTCGTCGTGGCGCTGAGAGACTCGGCCGGGACGTACCACAGCTTCGCCAGGCACGATTCGATCCCGAAGGTGCTCGTCACCAATCCGTTGCAATGGCACATCGACAGGCTCCCGCAATGGCGCGACACGGACATCCATCACCTGACGGCGTATCTCGTCACATTGAAATGAAGACCGGCACGCTGCTGCTCTCGATTGCGCTGTGTCTGCCGAACGGGCCGTTGGTGGGCCAGGGGTTGGCGACGGACGCGTGGCCGACCTATGCGGGCGACTATTCGCAGCGTCGCTACAGCACGCTCAGACAGATCGACCAGACCAACGTTCGGCACTTGACCCTCGCCTGGCTGCGGCGCTTGACGGCCGGACCGGACGCCGGCGAAGGCAGCTGGTTCGGCCCGCCTCCCGGGCCTCCCGCCATCACCGGCGGTGTGGCCGAGCAACCGGTGACCATGCCGGGAGCGACGAGCGGATCGCCGCGTCTGTCGGGATCGATTCTGCAGGTGAACGGCATCCTCTACATCTCGTCGCCCGACAATGCGTGGGCGGTGGACGCGCTCGACGGACATGTGCTCTGGCACTACTGGTGGAAGTCGCGCGGCGGCATCCACATCGGCAACCGCGGCATGGCGACGTACGGTGACTGGCTCTATTTCGAGACGCCGGACGATTATCTCGTGTCGCTCGACGCGAAGACGGGCCAGGAGCGCTGGCACAAGGAGATCGCCGATTTCAGCCAGCAGTACTTCTCCACCACGGCACCGGTGGTGGTCGGGGATCACGTGCTGGTGGGTACGGGCGACGATCTCGACGCCCCGGGCTTTCTGCAATCGTTCGATCCCAAGACCGGCGACCTGCAGTGGAAGTTCTACACGGTGCCGATGAACAAGGGGGATCCGGGCCTGGAGACGTGGGCGAGCCTCGACGCGGCACGCCACGGCGGCGCGCAGGTGTGGACGCCGGGCTCGTACGACCCCGCGACGCATCTGTACATCTTCGGGACCGGGAATCCGACGCCGGCGTACACGGCCATGCTGCGCGCGCCGCGCGACGAGCACACCAATCTGTACACCTGCTCGGTGATGGCGCTGAACGTCGACACCGGAAAGCTGGCGTGGTACTACCAGACGTCGCCCAACGACACGCACGACTGGGATGCGACCCAGGCGCCGGTCTTGTTCGACGGGATGTTCGCGGGGAAGCCGCGCAAGATGACGATGCAGGCGTCGCGCAACGGCTACGTCTTCGTGCTGGACCGGACCACGGGCGAGCACCTGCTCACCGCGAAGTACTCGGACGCCGCCAACTGGGCCGAAACCGTCAATGCCAGGGGACAGCCGGTGCGGAACGCGGCCAAGGACAACACGGTCGCCGGCTCGCTGGTATCGCCCGACAACGGCGGCGCAACGAACTGGAATCCGCCGAGCTACGATCCCCGGACGGGACTGTTGTATGTCGTACTGCGCGAGATCTACGCGATGTATTACCTGACGGACAAGGATCCGCGCATGCTCGTGGGGCTGGGAGGCAGCGAGCAGGACGTCGTGGGATCGCTCGGCGCGTCCATCGTCGCGATCGATTACCAGACGGGCAAGCTCGCCTGGAAATATCGGCTCACCGGCGGCAGTGGCACCGGGTTGCTCACGACGGCGGGCGGTCTGCTGTTCGCCAACGACGGATCCGGGAGCCTGGTGGCCTTTGGCCTGCGGGGGAGGCGGTCCCCGGTGCCGCTCTGGCACGCCCAGATCGGCTCGATCGAGAACGCCGCGGAGACGTACACCGTGGGCGGCCGCCAATATGTGCTCGTGACCGCTGAGGGGGCGCTGTATGCGTTTTACCTGCAATAGCGTCCTCATGGCAAAACGCAAACTGTCTCCGCTTGTCCTTCTGCTGCTCGCCACCTGCAGGGAAAACCTGACGGACAACAACGCGCCGAATCCCCAGTCTGTGGCCGTGCCTACGCAACACAACGACAACACCCGGTCCGGCTGGAACGACAACGAAACCGCGTTGACCACCAGCAATGTCAACGTGCAGCAGTTTGGGGCAGTGTTCACGCTGCCCGTGGACGACCAGGTGTATGCCCAGCCGTTGGTCGTTGGCCATGTCTTCGTCGGCGCCGGCGACCATAACGTCGTCTATATCGCCACGGTCAACAACACGCTGTATGCCTACGATGGGGACAACGGTCGACTGTACTGGCAAAGAGGCTTTACTGCACCGGGCATGCGGCCGCCGACACGGACCGACATGACAGGGGCATGTGGCGGCTCGTATCAGGATTTCAGCGGCAATATCGGGATCGTAGGGACCCCGGTGATCGATGCAGCGAGGGGGACGATGTATTTCGTTGCGCGCAGCACCACGGGCAGCGCGTTCGTCCAGCACCTGCATGCCGTGAACATCGTCGACGGGAGTGAGACTGCCGGCAGCCCGACAGCAATCACCGCCACTTACAGCGGGAATGGAGACGGAAGCGTCAACGGCGTGATTGCATTTGATGCCCAGCGGCAGAACCAGCGTCAGGGATTGACGCTGCTCAACGGCTTCGTGTACGTGACGTTTTCATCCCATTGCGACTGGGGGCCGTATCATGGGTGGATATTGGGATACGACGCCGCGACGTTGCAGCAGCGGGTTGTTTACAATGCCACGCCCAACGGATACGGCGGGGGCATGTGGGAAAGCGGCACCGGCATGGCCGCTGATGCGGCGGGCAACCTGTATGTGGTGGTGGGCAACGGAACGGTGGGGGACGGCGGTGATCCGACCAGCCCGACGAATCGCGCCGAAAGCGCCCTGAAGCTCACACCCGCCGGGTCGACCCTGCGGGTGGCGAGCTATTTCACTCCCTCCGATTACCAGTTTCTCAATGACAATGACCTGGATTATGGAGGGATGGGTGGGTTCCTGATTCCCAATTCAGGTTATTACCTGACCGGGGCCAAGGACGGGACGCTATATCTGTTGAATAAGGATGCCATGGGCGGGTACCTGCCGTCCTCCAACCAGGTGCAGCAGGTCGTCCCGTTGGGCGGCAATGCCAACATGCATTGCCAGGCTGCGTACTACAACGGGAGCTCGAAGGAATTCATCTACGTGTGGTCCGAGAATGATTCGTTGCGCGCCATGCCGTTCGACCGCGCCGCCAACCTGTTGGCTCCCCAGGCCCAGGTTCTGTTCAGCGGAGGCGGACCGACCGGGCAAAGCGGGGCGGTCTTGTCCGTTTCGTCCAACGGCTCCAAAGATGGGACGGGTATTCTGTGGGCGTCATATGCATTCAGTGGTGACGCGGAGCATACCGTGAGCCCCGGCATTCTGAGGGCCTTTGACGCGAATGACGTCACCCAAGAGCTGTGGAACAATCGTCAGAATGTTTCGCGCGACGGAGCGGGCAATTACGCGAAATTCTCAGCTCCGACGATCGCCAACGGACACGTGTACCTGCCGACGTTCTCCAACCGGGTCGTCGTGTACGGATTGCGCTAAGATGGCGACCGCGGCCTTCTCGATCGCGTCCAACATCCGTCGCGGGCGTTGAGCCGGAGACGTCCAAGGCTCTACGCGGTGCTCGTCGCTGGTTCCAGCCCCGGTGGGTTGGCGCCTTTGATCACGAGCCACAACATGATCGCGAGCTCCCCGAACAGGGCGGGCTGAGACAAGGCAAACACCTTGTTCTGATAATCCGGAAAGAACAGCCCCGTGAGGCTCAGGACGATGTAGGCGATGCCGTTGATGATGAGCCACACACCAATGAACCGCGGCAGGAAGCGCGATTTGTACACCAAGGCGCCCATCGGGAAGAGCCAGAGCCCCCACAAGATCTCCGCGGCAACGATCTGAGCGTGATGCAAGCGCAGGAACACCAGGACCAGAGCATCACGCTGCGGCTTGTCGAACACGGACAAGAAGTCGGCGCCGCCGCCGCCCCCGGCGCCCCCGGCGCCCCCGGTTCGCGCGAACATGAGGGCGCCGGCATCGCTCACCACGTTGACGAAGTTGATGAGGGCGGGCATCACGCCGCCCACGATCACGAGCAGCACCGCGAGCTGCTGGTCGACGCCTTTGAACAACCGGTAAAACGCGAGTACGAGGAAGATCAGGACCACGGCACCGAACAGATCGCTCAGCATGCCGAACCGGAACAGCCACTCGTGCGCGGCGATGTTGCCGGCCGTCGCGGCCGCGTTGTCGTGCACGAAGAGTTTGTTGGGGATGTAGATGAGGCGCAGCGGGCCGCCCAGTACGAGGAGGAGGTACCAGAGTCCCACCACTCTTCCTGGATTGCGG
>WNGD01012162.1_pt1 | contig 14845 bp, 12 predicted proteins | sample 5400671 | NCBI WGS metagenome assembly WNGD01 (sample SAMN13153369, study PRJNA577476) | soil metagenome | isolation source: 40 cm soil or saprolite under grassland replicate 2 | place: USA:California | collected 2016-06-15 | reverse complement strand
CCTTTGCCGCTTGGAAAGAATTCTTCTTCGCGGATTCTTTGCGCTCTTCGCGTCTTCGCGGTTAATTCCGGACAGCGCTTTCACCGCTAAGACGCGAAGGACGCAAAGAAAACGCTAAGCAGATAGTTTGGTTGCGGCTTTGCTGCTCTGTGAAAATACGAACCTTCGGGGACCGGTGAGTACGGGAGGGGCCCGGAGGTCTTTGCGTGCCGGTTCAGCGGGAGTAAGATTGGAAACTTGGACTGACGATGCTAGAGAAGATCGCGGTGCGCGGTGCGCGCCAGCATAATCTGAAAGACATCACTCTGGAGATCCCCCGCCACAAGCTCACGGTAGTTACCGGCTTGTCCGGGTCGGGGAAATCCAGTCTCGCCTTCGACACCATCTACGCGGAGGGTCAGCGCCGTTACATCGAGTCGCTCTCCGCCTATGCGCGCCAGTTCCTCGAGCAGATGGAGAAGCCCGACGTCGACAGTATCGAAGGCCTTTCGCCGGCCATCAGTATCGCCCAGAAGACCACGAGCCGCAGCCCGCGTTCTACGGTTGGGACCGTCACCGAGATCTACGACTACATGCGGCTCCTGTTCGCCTCGATTGGAAAACCGCACTGTCCTGTGTGCGGCAAGCCGATTTCGCACCAGCCGCTGGGTCAGATCGTAGATTCGGTTCTCGCCTATCCGGAGAACGCCCGGGTAATGATCCTGGCGCCCGTTGTGCGCGACCGCAAGGGCGAGTTCAAGAAGCTGTTCGAAAAGTATCTCAAGAAGGGGTACTTGCGGGCCAGAGTGGACGGCCAGACCTGTAACCTGGAGGACAATATCCGGCTTTCGAAGACCCGCACGCACACGGTGGAAATCATCGTGGACCGCGTCCTGATCAAGGAGGGAGTACGGCGCCGAGTGGAAACCTCGATCAAGGCTGCGATGGAACTGGCGGAAGGTCTGGTAACCGTTGCCGCGCTGGGTATCGAGGAAAAGCTCTTCTCCGAGCGCCAGGCGTGCGTCGACTGCGGGGTGAATATCCCGATGCTCGAGCCGCGCTCGTTCTCCTTCAACTCCAAGTACGGCGCCTGTCCGGCCTGTGACGGCATGGGGACCCGTCTCATAGCCCTGCCGGAAAAGATCATTCTGGATCCCGCACAACCTGTTTCCCGGTTGGAATTTCCAGTGGAAAACAACAGGATTCAGAGCCATCTCCGCGACTCTCTGATCACGGTCGCCAGTAACTTCAATCTGGACGAGAACACGCCATTTGCGAGACTTCCCGCGAAAGCGAAGCAGATCTTTTTCGAGGGAAGTCCGGAACCGATTACCTACTATTTTCGTGATTTTCGATATACGGCGGAATTCAAGGGCATTTCCCGGTGGCTTGAAGACCAGCACCGCGATAGCGACAGCGAGAAGCTTCGTGAAGAAATAGAGAAGCTCTTTTCCGTCCAGAATTGTCCGGAATGCGGAGGGTCCCGCCTGCGGGCGGAAAGCCGCGCCGTGAAAATGAACGGGAAATCCATATCCGATTTTTCCGCCCTCCCTCTGGAGGATTGCCTTTCGGAGTTTCGCAAGATCACTCTCAATTCGCGCGAGGAACAGATTGCAGGCCAGATCCTGAAGGAGATCTGCAACCGGCTGGCGTTCTTGATCGAAGTCGGCGTGAGCTATCTCACACTGGATCGGCCCGTCACTTCGCTCTCGGGCGGCGAGGGGCAGCGCATACGCCTGGCCACGCAGATCGGATCGAAGCTGCGCGGCGTCCTTTATGTTTTGGACGAACCCTCGATCGGCCTGCATCCGCGCGACAACCGGAGATTGCTCGATACGCTCGGGGCCCTTCGCGATATGGGAAACACTATCCTGGTGGTGGAGCACGACGAAGAGACGATCCGCAGCGCCGATCACATCGTCGACCTGGGACCCGGAGCGGGGCGGGATGGCGGCAGAGTCGTCGCGGCCGGAGATATCGAGGAGATTCAGAAGCAACCGGGTTCTCTGACGGGCCGATACCTGAGTGGCGAGATGCGTATTGAATGTCCGGCATCCCGGCGCCAGAGCAATGGAAAGTTTCTGGTGGTTAAGGGTGCGCGGCACAACAACCTGAAAGACCTGACCGTGGATTTTCCGTTGGGGCTGTTCATAGGCGTCACGGGAGTTTCAGGATCCGGAAAGTCATCCCTCGTGGGTGACATCCTTTACAGGGCGCTCTCGCGCAAGCTTCACCGCGCATTGACGGATCCCGGGGAACACGACGCCATCCTGGGAATAGAACATGTGGACAAGGTCATCGAAATAGACCAGTCTCCCATCGGCCGCACACCGCGTTCCAATCCGGCCACGTATACCGGGCTCTTCAGCCACATCCGCGAGCTTTTTTCCCTGCTACCGGAGTCCAGGATTCGCGGATACAAGCCCGGCCGGTTCAGCTTCAATGTGAAAGGAGGCAGGTGCGAAACGTGCCAGGGGGACGGCCTGCGGCGGATCGAGATGAACTTTCTGCCGGACGTTCGTGTGCTGTGCGAAGCCTGCCGCGGGAAGCGTTATAACAGCGAAACCCTCGCCGTGAAGTACAAGGGATACTCCATCGCGGACCTGCTGGACATGGATATCAGCGACGCTTTCGCGCTCCTGGAAAACATCCCCCCCATCGCGGAGAAGGTGAAGACGCTCAACGACGTGGGGTTGGGGTACGTGCAGTTGGGGCAGCCGGCAACCACCCTCTCGGGAGGGGAGGCGCAACGCGTTAAACTCGCCCGGGAGTTGAGCCGGCGCGCGACAGGGAGAACGCTGTATATCCTGGATGAGCCCACGACGGGGCTTCATTTCCACGATGTCAAGAAACTCCTTGACATACTGAACAGCCTGGTCGATCTTGGCAATACGGTTGTGGTCATCGAGCACAACCTGGACGTAATCAAGATGGCAGACTGGATCATCGATCTGGGGCCGGAGGGTGGAGAGCGCGGAGGCCGGATCGTCGCTCAGGGGACGCCGGAGCAGGTAGCCCAAGTCAATCATTCCGCAACGGGGCAGGCTCTTCGCCGGGCGCTCTGGAATCGGACATGATCGAGACTATCCGGCGGGCCGTTTCCGAAAGCCTTCACCTCAAGAATTCATTTTTCTCAGCCAACGAAGGGCGGATTGCGGCGTTGGCGCGAGAGATCTGTCAGGCTATGGAGCAGGGACGGAAAATTCTGCTCTTCGGCAATGGCGGCAGCGCGGCGGACGCGCAGCACATCGCCGCGGAATTTGTGGGCAGATTCCGCCTCGAACGACGTCCTCTCGCGGCCATCGCCCTGACGACGGACACCTCGATACTCACCAGCGTGAGCAACGACTATGGTTACGAACAGGTATTTGCGCGCCAGATCCGGGCTCTCGGTTGCGGCGGGGACATCTCGATCGCAATTTCGACCAGCGGCAACTCTCCCAGTGTGCTTCTTGGCGCGGCTGCCGCGCAAGAACTCGGCATGGTAACGGTCGCTTTGACCGGCAGCGACGGGGGAAAGCTCGGCGGCATGGCCCGATACCATTTGAATGTTCCGCATCCATCGGCAGCACGCGTCCAGGAAATCCACATCACGATCGGACATATCCTGTGCGAGCTCGCCGACGAATACTTTAAATGACGAATGACGAATGAAATGGTTCACGGCCTGAAATTCGTCATTCGTCACTCGTCATTCGTCATTTGAAAGGCTCTGTCCCAACAAGAATCAGTATCATGTCCAAATATCTCATTCGCCCGTATGATCTCAGCAAAATTCGAACCTATCCGCTCAAAGATCGTCCGAGCAAAGTGGGAGTCGGGCAGTTTGCGCGGCCCCACATCAAGCGCGGTTCCGTTTCGGAATTCCTGGAGGGGTTGCCCAACATCCTGGGTGCCCAGAATCTTCGGGATCTGGCTCATGCCGTCGTTCAGGCTCGAGCCTCCAGCAAGGCGATCATTTGGGGTTTGGGGGGCCATGTGATCAAGACGGGGCTGGGCCCGATCCTGATCGACCTGATGGATCGGGGCCTGGTGACGGGTCTGGCGCTCAACGGCTCCAGCGTGATCCACGATTATGAGATTGCCCTGATCGGCTCCACCAGCGAAGACGTGGAGACCCAGCTCGAGCGCGGGGACTTCGGCATGGCGGAAGAGACCGGACGCGGGATCAATGAGGCCGTCCGCGAAGGCGTGGCGGACGGCCTGGGCATCGGCGAGTCTCTGGGCCGGCACCTCGCAAGCTTGCATCCGGCTTTCGAACGGTACAGCCTGCTGCTTCAAGCGTACTTGAGAAGCATTCCTGTTACCGTGCACGTCACCTTCGGAGCGGATATCATCCACAACCACCCGAGCATTTCTCCTGCGGACACGGGCGAGGGGACTCACAGGGACTTCAGGCTGCTTGCGAGCCTGGTAGCGCAGCTGAATGCCGGCGGGGTATACCTCAACTGCGGTTCCGCAGTAACACTCCCTGAGGTCTTTTTGAAGTGCGTGTCGCTGGTGCGCAACAGCGGAGAGCCGCTTCAGGATTTTACCACTGCGAATCTGGATTTCATCCAGCACTACCGCCCGACGGAAAATGTTCTCCGGCGGCCCGTGAAGAAGGGAGGGAAGGGAATCGCTATCACCGGACACCACGAGATTCTCATTCCGCTTCTGGCCGCCTGGCTGGTCGAACTGTCCCCCGGGACGCGCAGCGATGAGTGAGAAGCCTCCAGAACCGAATCTCGATCCGGTCGAGATCCGGCAGTTCCGGCAGGCGATAGAGGAGTTCAACTCCGGAAAATTCTTCGAATGCCACGACACGCTCGAGGAGATCTGGCGGGGCATCCGCGGCCCGGCGCGCGATTTCTTTCAGGGACTCATCCAGGTTTCAGTAGGTTTCTACCATTTACGCAATGGAAACCTGCGCGGGGGGGAGAGCCAGCTGGAGAAAGCACTTAAAAACCTTGACGCCTACGGTGATCGTTATGGCGGAATAGAGCTTGCCCGGTTGCGCGGGGAGGTGCAACGCTGGCTGAAGAAGATTCGCCAGGGAGAGAACCTCCAGGCTGCGGTCGCGGATCTGCCCAAGTACCGCTATGAACAATGACGGATCTCGTGCGCTTTTGCTCGGAGTTCAGGCTTTAGCCTGCCAGGGTGGCAGGCTTGGAGTTCGGCCTTCAGGCCGCACGGAGCCCGGTCAGGCTAAAGCCTGAACTCCGAACCGAGCTCTCGTCATTCGTCAATCGTAAATCGTCAATCGGACTCAGCGGCGGGTCAGGAGCGCTGCCGTTTTCATAAAGGTCTGGAATCGTTCGTCTTTGCGGATAGGATCGAAGTCGGGTTCCCTGCGGATCGCCTCGATATCGGAGAAACCGGTGTTGAGCGCCTGTTTGAGACTCTCGACCGCGGCTTCGACGTCTCCCATGGAGGCAAAGAGGCGCGCCATGAAATAGCTCTTATCAGACGGAGACGTACTGGATCCTGCGGCCACGAGGCTTATCCCTTCGGCCTTGCGCAGAATGGCAGGATCGAGGGCCAGTCCCTTCAGACACTCTTCTCTGCCCTTCGCAAATCGCTTCTTCTCGAAATAGAGCGTGCCCAGGTTTATGTGGAAAGAGGCCACATTAGGGTTCAAACCGATGGCCTTTTTGAAGCTTCTTTCCGCCTTCTTTTTGTCGTTTACGGCAAAGTAAACGGATCCCAGGTTGTTGTAGGAGTAAGCGTACTTGGAATTGATCCCTATGGATCGGTGAAACGCCTCGATTGCGTCGTTGTAATAACGAAGCTGGGAGTAAGTGATACCGAGCTTGTTGTAGATGTACTCGCTGTTGGGATTGTGGCGCGCGGCTTGGAGGTACTTGATCAAAGCTGCGTAGTAGTCTTTGCGAACGAAGGCCACGTCGGCCTCTTTGGCGGCTTCATTCGCGCTGATAATGTTCTCCGCCTGGACGGGAACATGCACCACCTTCGGAGGACAGCCGGTCAAAAGGACGCAGGCAAGAAGCGTAACCTGCCTGCCCAAGAGCCATCGCGTGTGTGATTTCCGGCCAGGCGAGCGGACCTGCTTGCCTGTCTGAACGATCATCGCTTGAATATCTTAGACCGGGGCGCCTGAGCATTCAAGGCAAGCGCTTTCGATTGACGATTCGGAGTACCGGGAAGTGTTTTTCAATCGTCAATCAACAAATCGCAATCGATCAGAGGCGGCCGACAAAGCTGCTGGCTTTGATGTCGCACTCCATATTCCAGGTGTAGAAGATAAAGTCGATCGGCACGGAGTAGTGCACGGTGATGAAGATCTGGCCGGCGATTCGGGCTATTTTGACATTCTTTTTCGTGATGTAGACGTCGCTTCTCTTTGCCAGCTGGAGAACGTTAGCCATGATGGCCTCATCCTCCAGAAAGTTGGCGCCGGCGCGGCTCGCCTCGGTCCTCAGCTCGGTATCCAGAGTCTTGTAAGCATAGTAATCCGGCCATAGCCGGACTACTGCAAGTATACAAATGGCCAGAACAAGGAGGAATATCAGGCATCCTACAGCGCCTTTCCCTTCCTGATTTTTGTAGTTCAAGCCGCTCCCGTGCATCGTGCGCAAAGTCATCCCCTCGTCCTCTGTAACGAAACCTCTTCAAACTACTGAATCGGCATGGAAGGCCCGCAACTTTAGCATTTACGATTTACGAATCGACCAATCTTTTTAAGGGATCATCCGGTGCAACGGAATCGCTCGGATGCGTGCTTGGTCCGAAGGTTCGAATCCAATCATCAATCGTAAGATCCTCAGAAAGGTGTGAAAAAATCGATCCGCCCGTGGGATGTGAGAGGCTGTGAGATCTACCTGGGTGGTCATGGCCGGGACGGCCATGCCACGAAGATCCGTCTCGAGGGTGACTGATTCGGCGGTATGAGAAGGGTTGCTCGCTACGTCTAGCGAGCAACCTCATACCGCCCAGTCAGGCCACCACTTCAGACGTGGCGGCCGCTCCGAAGAGCGGGAGGAACTTAGCCAGGGGTGAGCGCCTTCTGCGAACCCCTGGAACCCGTGCCTACGTGATCAACGCGCCCCGGCAGGGCGCGGGGAGGTCCTGCAACCCCTGCCGGGGTGCGTGTCGTTGTTCCTCTTCTATCCGGGGGTTCGCTTCGCTCACCCCCGGCTAGCTGCGGCCCGCAGGCCCGCTGGCGGTGTTGCTCGCTCCTTACATACCGCACCGGGTATGCTCGTCGCTCGCGCCTTGCCAGCGGGCCTGGGGGCCAGCAGCAAAATGTACACCTTATTTCCTGACGGGCCCTTAGTCCATCTTGAGAACGGCCAGGAAGGCTTCCTGCGGGATTTCGACCTTGCCCAGTCGCTTCATGCGCTTTTTCCCTTCTTTCTGCTTTTCGAGCAATTTCCGTTTGCGAGTGATGTCTCCGCCGTAACACTTGGCTATGACGTTCTTGCGCAGGGGCCGCACGACCTCGCGGGCAATGATCTTGCTTCCCATGGCGGCCTGGATGGCCACCTCAAACATCTGGCGGGGAATCATTTCCTTCATCTTTTCCACCAGAGCGCGGCCGCGGGGTTGAGCGTTGTCCCGGTGGACGATGAGCGAGAGCGCATCGACGGGCTCCCCGGCGACCAGGATGTCGAGCTTCACCAGCGGGGATTCCTTGTAGCCTGAGAAGTGATAATCAAGAGACGCATAGCCCCGCGAGGCGGATTTCAGACGGTCATAGAAATCGAGAACGATCTCGTTGAGCGGCAGCTCGTAAGTAATCAGTACGCGGTTGGAGCTGACGTACTCAAAGCCTTTTTGTACCCCGCGTTTCTCTTCCGCCAGTTTGAGGATAGGGCCCACGAACTCGTCGTTGGTCAGAATCATGGCGGTAATCAACGGCTCTTCGAATTTTTCAATTTCGTTTGCGGGCGGAAGCTTGGAAGGATTATGGATCTCCATCGCTTTCCCCTTGTTCGTTGTGATGCGGTAGCGCACGCCAGGAGCCGTAGTGATCAGCGACAGGTTGAATTCACGCTCCAGGCGTTCCTGTACGATCTCCATGTGGAGCAGGCCCAGGAATCCGCAACGAAAGCCAAAACCGAGAGCCCCCGAAGTATCCGGCTCGTAGAAGAAGGAAGAGTCGTTCAGCTGGAGTTTTTCGAGTGCGTCGCGCAGGTCTTCGTATTGGGCGCTGTCGGTAGGATAGAGCCCGGAGAACACCATGGGCTTGATTTCCTGGAAGCCGGGAAAGGGCTCGGAAGTCGGGCGTGCTTCTTCGGTGATGGTATCGCCGATCTTGCTGTCTGCGACGCGCCTGATCCCCCCCACCATGAAACCCACTTCGCCGACGGAGAGCTCGTCCACCTCCGTAAACTTGGGAGTGATGACGCCGATCTGCTCTACCGTGAAGGACTGTTGCGTGGCCAGGAGGCGGATCTTCATCCCTTTGCGGAGAGTTCCGTCGATCACGCGCGTCAGAATAATGACACCGCGATAAGGGTCGAACCAGGAGTCAAAGATCAGCGACTTCAACGGTTTGTCGTACTCTCCTTTGGGCGGCGGAAGGCGGTGCACAATGGCTTCCAGGATTTCGTCGGTGCCGATGCCTTCCTTGGCGCTGGCGAGAATGGCATCGGAGGCATCGAGCCCGATGATGTTCTCGATCTGGTCCTTGACCCGCCCGACATCCGCGCTCGGCAGGTCGATCTTGTTGATGACCGGAATGATCTCCAGGTGATGGTCGAGTGCCAGGTAGGTGTTGGCCAGGGTCTGGGCTTCGACCCCCTGGGAGGCATCGACCACAAGCAGCGCGCCCTCGCAGGCGGAGAGGCTGCGTGAGACTTCGTAGGAGAAGTCCACGTGCCCGGGCGTGTCGATCAGGTTGAGGATGTAGTCCCGGCCGTCCCGGGCGCGGTAGTTCAACCGGACAGAGTGGGCCTTGATGGTGATGCCCCGCTCTCGCTCCAGGTCCATGGCGTCGAGGACCTGGTCCGACATTTCACGCTTGGTAAGAGCTCCGGTCCGTTCCAGCAGGCGGTCAGCCAGCGTGGATTTTCCGTGGTCGATATGGGCGATGATCGAGAAGTTGCGTATTAAGCCCTTGTCCTTCAATGGGCGGTTCCCCCCGAGCCTCCGAACGAAGCATGATACACGTCCCCCACGACCCAAACAACCCTGCCGGCCGGCCCGTTTGGAGTTCAGGCTTTAGCCTGCCCGGTGCCAGTGCAGCCTGAAGGCTGAACTCCGAACCTGCGCCCGCCATTACGCAAAATTTGACCATTTTGTGAACTTCCACCTAGGTCCGCTGGGGTCCGGTCGCAAACGGGCGCCGGGCATTGACCTGCCGGCAGATTCGCGCCATATTTCCTCGTGGGTCCCGGCAATCCGGGAGCAGGAACGGAGAGCTAATGACCGAGCCGACCGCGAAGATCATTCCCATAGGAAGCAAAAGAAGGGGGGAGGCTTGCAGGTTTCTCAAGGAAGCCATCCTCCTGATTCCGAGGTTAGTCCTGCTCCTGTACCGTCTTCTGCGCGACGCTCGCGTCAGCCGCGCGGACAAGATCCTGGTCGGCGCCGTTCTGGTCTATGTGGCCAGCCCGATAGATATCATTCCCGACTTCGTTCCGCTTGCGGGTCAGGTCGATGACCTGTTCGCCGTCTCGCTGGTGCTGATGCGCCTGATTTCTGATTCCGGGGAGAGCGTCATCCGCGCGCACTGGACAGGCTCTGAGGACCTGGTACCGTGGATTTACAAGGTTGCGGGCTTCAGCAAGGTTTTCCTGCCGGATCGCGTGGTCCGCGCCGTCTCCGACAGATTTGGCGCGCACTAGCACAATCCACCACGAAGACGCTAAGACGCGAAGAATCGCGAAGGACGTATTCTGCGCGGATTTGACGGAGCTTCACGGCCCGGCATAGCCGCCACCACCGACTTGGCGATTCTTTGTGTCTTCGCGTCTTGTCGGTAAAGGCTGCGCGTCAATGCGCGTCCCATACAAGGTTCTATGCGAGGGAGAGAGCCTGGTCCAGGTCTTCGACGAGGTCGGCGGGGTCTTCGATGCCTACCGAGAGGCGGACGAGCCCGTCGGCGAGCCCGCGCTGCAGGCGCAGCTCTCTTGGGATGGAAGCGTGCGTCATGAGGGCCGGGGACTCGATCAGCGACTCCACGCCTCCCAGCGATTCGGCCAGGGCAAAGAGCCGCGTGGCGCACACAACCCTCTGCGCGGCTTCGAGCCCGCCGCGGAGCTCGAAGCTGACCATGCCCCCGAAGCCCCGCATCTGCAGCCGCGCCAGTTCGTGCTGCGGATGGTCTTTTCTCCCGGGATACAACACGCGGGAGACCTTGCGGTGAGAGGCGAGAAAGTCGGCCACGGCAGCCGCATTGCTGCAGTGGCGCTGCACGCGCAGCTCCAGGGTTTTTATCCCGCGCAGGACCAGCCAGGAGTCATTGGCTCCAGGCACTGCTCCGATGGCGTTCTGGAGATATGCGAGCTTTGCGTGAAGCTCGGCGTCGTTTACCACAATGGCGCCTCCCACGACGTCCGAATGACCGTTCAGGTATTTCGTTGTGGAATGCACGACCGCCGTAGCTCCCAGTTCCAGAGGGCGTTGCAGGATCGGCGTTGCAAAAGTGTTGTCCACCCATACCGGCAAGCGCGCCGCCTGGCCGACCTTGACGCACTCAGCCAAGTCGATGACGCGGAGCAACGGATTCGTCGGGGTTTCCAGCCAGACCATCTTGGTGTTCGGGCGAAGGGCCGCCGCAAGGCTTTCGGGCTTCTCAAGCGATACGAAGGCCGTGTCAATTCCTGTGGAGGGCCGGAATACATTCTCGAGGAGCCGGTATGTGCCTCCGTAGACATCGTCGCCGCACACCACGTGATCTCCCGGCGAGAGCAGGTGCAGAGCGGTCGCAAGCGCGCCGGAGCCGCTGGAAAACGCAAGGCCACAGCGGCCTCCTTCAAGCGCCGCCAGGCAGGCTTCGAGGGCGGTTCGCGTGGGATTGCCGCTGCGCGAATAGTCGTAGCCTTTGTGCTTGCCCGGAGCTTCCTGAACGAAGGTGGCGCTGTTGAAGATCGGCGTCATGATGGCCCCGGTGGACGGATCGGGCGCCTGCCCGGCATGCACCGCGAGCGTTGCCAGGCGGGTGGTCTTGAAGAAACGGCTATCCTGAGAGTCCACGGTCAACTCCTTTGCTCGGGGATGCGCTTGGCGAGGTAGTCGATGAGATCGATCTTGGTGATGACGCCGACAATCTGATCTCCGTCGAGTACGACGAGAATCCCTCCCTGCCCGAACAGGTCGGAGACAAGGGCGATGCGTGTCGCGGGCGTGACCGTGGCGAAGTCTGCTTCCACGAGCGACTCGATGGTATCTTCAGGGGAGTGCCCGGCCTCGACGATGTGCCGGAGGACATCGAGCTGCGACACCACTCCGATGAGATTGCGGTCGCGCACCACCGGCAGCTGGGAAATGCCGTGCGCTTTCATCTTGATGATGACCTCGCGCACTTTATCGCTCGCTGAAGTGGTGATCACCGAACCGGGACCCTTCGCGGCCAGCAGATCCGCAACCGTGCCGATCGGCTCGGGCTCCAGGAAGCCGTTCTGGCGCATCCAGTTGTCATCGAAGATCTTGGACAGGTACTTCTGCGCCGAGTCGGGCAGCAGGATGACGATCTTCATCTTCTTTGCCGCCATCTCTGCGTACTTGATGGCCCCGGCGACCGCCGCCCCGCTCGACCCGCCGCAATAGATGCCTTCGCGGCGCACGAGGTCCCGCGTCATGAGGAAACACTCCTTGTCGTTGACGCGAATCACTTCGTCGACCAAGCCGAGGTTCATCGTGCCCGGGAGGAAGTCCTCGCCGATACCCTCGACTTTGTAAGGACGCGGCCTCACCATCGTTCCGGTCTTGACGTAGTCATAATAAAGAGAACCTACCGGGTCCACGCCGATGATCTTGATCTCGGGCTTTTTTTCCTTGAAGTATTTGGCGCACCCCGAAAGTGTGCCTCCCGTTCCCATGCCGGCGCAGAAAGCATCCAGTTCGCCTCCGGTCTGGGCCCAGATCTCGGGAGCGGTAGAGAGGTAGTGCGCTTCGGGGTTCGCAGGATTGTAGTACTGGTTGGCGAGAACCGCGCCCGGTGTTTCTTCCGCCAGGCGGCGCGATACGCTGTAATAGCTGCGAGGATCCTCGGGCTCGACCGCGGTCGGGCAGATGACCACGCGTGCTCCGAAAGCTTGCAGCGCTTTGATCTTTTCCTCCGACATCTTGTCGGGCATCACGAATATGCATTTGTAACCGCGGATGGCGGCCACGAGGGCAAGCCCCATGCCGGTGTTTCCGCTCGTGGCTTCAACAATTGTCCCGCCGGGCTTGAGCAGCCCGCGCCGTTCGTAATCGCGCACGATGTTGATGGCCACCCGGTCTTTCATCGAACCACCGGGGTTCATGTATTCCAGCTTTACGTAAATCTCGGCCGCCACGTGCGAGCCGACCTGGTTGAGCCGGACGATCGGCGTGTCCCCGACCGCGTCCAGCACGTTGTGCACTGCGCCTTTCATCATCGGAGTGGAATCCTTTCTCGTCGAAAAGCGGATCTTAGCTCAGGGAATCGTCCCGGGCAACTCTGGCCACATCTCATCCCCCACCTGACCCGTTACAGGGAAACCGGTGCACGAATCGATGCATCTTGGAAGACTTGCAGCGAATTTCACGAATTACACGAAATTTGTTTCGCTCGCTCGCGGTCATGCGCAAGCCTGTTTCGTGTAATTCGTGGCCATGCTTTCCACCCGTAAGGTACCTAGCGGGAGCGCTTCAGGCCGACCTTCCCGCAGTGCCGTTCGACCGGGCACCTGCTGCACCAGGGCGAGACCGGAACGCACAGGTTCTGGCCGAAGGTGACCAGGATATCGTTGAAGGTCTTCCAATACTTTTTCGGCAGGTTTTTCCGAAGTTCGAACTCCGTGTCTTCCGGAGTTTTGGTTCTTACATAACCCCATAGGTTGGTAATCCTGTGGACGTGGGTATCGACGCAGATGCCGTAATCATCGTGGCCGATTGTGACCACGAGATTCGCGGTCTTACGGCCCACACCGGGCAGCTCAAGAAGGTCATCCAGGTCGCGCGGCACCTTGCCGCCGTATTTTTCAACGAGCGTCTGGCACGTCCGCTTCAGATTTTGCGCTTTCGTGTGGTAAAAGCCGACCGGGTATATCAGGCGCTCGATGTCCTTGGCGGGCAGGGCTGCGATTGCCTGCGGTGTGGACGCTCGCGCGAGGAGCCGGTGAGAGGCGGCCTCCGTGACCGCGTCCTTGGTGCGAAGGGAAAGAATCGTGCTCACCAGCGTTTCAAACGGCCGGTCTACCGCCTGATCGGCAATGACTCCGACCGCCGGCACCTTCCATTTCGTGATTTCCCTGCGCAGGACGCGCAGGACCTTTTCCAGCGTCGTCGTGTCCATATACGGAGAAAGGCATGGAGTTCAGCCTTCAGGCTGCACGGTCCCCGAGCAGGCTAAAGCCTGAACTCCGAACGAGGCATGCCTCTGCGGTGCGATCAGCGGGGGGGGCGATTGAAGAGAGGAGCGCTGTCGACGAGTTTGCTCTCCGCGCCGGTGTTGACGCAGAAGCGCGACGGATACAGCGCCGCCCCTCCATACTCACCTTTCTTGGTCACAGCGTAAAAGTTGAGATTGAAATTGGGCCGGCCGTCAGCTCCAAGGAGACGTTTCTCCTTTGTCGTTTTCACGACGCGCTCGAGGGTTTCAATGCACGCCTGTTCGGGAGTCTTACCCTGCCGCATGAGCTCGACCACCGTGTGGGCGCCGCAGACCTTGATATTCGCCTCGCCTCTGCCGGTAGAACCGGCTGCGCCGATCTCGTTGTCTACATACAGCCCGGCGCCGATGATCGGGGAGTCTCCCACGCGTCCCGGGATCTTCCATGAGAGACCGCTGGTCGTAGTCGTTCCCGCAATATTCCCGTTGGGGTCCACCGCCAGGCAGTTGATCGTCCCGTAATGTTTGATCACTTCACCGAAAGCCGTGCCCTCCGATTCCTCGCTAAGCCAGTTGTCGGTTGCCGAAAGTTTTGACTTCCACTCCAGCCATTTCTTGCGGGATTCGTCGGTCAGCAGGTCTTCTTTCTTGAAACCCGTCAGGAGGGCAAAGCGCAACGCTCCTTCGCCGACAAGGAAGATGTGATCCGTACGTTCCATCACCAGGCGCGCGACCTTGGAAGGGGTCTTGATGGATTTGAGCGCCCCCACCGCGCCGCAACGGCAGGTGAGACCATCCATAACACTCGCGTCCAATTCGACCTCTCCCTCCTCATTGGGCAGCCCGCCGTATCCGACGCTCGTGTCGGACGGATCTTCCTCGACAATGTTGACGCCTGCGATCACAGCGTCCAGAGGCTTCCCTCCGGCCTTGAGGATTTCCATCGCTTTGGCCGTAGCCTTCATGCCGTTAGCGCTGGAAATAACAACGGGGAGAGGGGACGGAGCGGCAGGTTCCGAAGCGCGCGCGTCTCCCTCGTTCGCCAGCAGGGCCACGCCCGCCGCGGATGTAATCTTGATGAAATCGCGACGCTGAATTTTGGAGTTCATAAGAGCCTCTCTCGTCTTGGATGCCCGGCATCTTAGGCAAGGAATCCAAGGAATCCGAGGAATCCAGAATCAGAAACGGAGACGTCTTGACATATCATGTTCCCAGCGAGATTGGCAATTCCTTTGATTCCTCGGATTCCTATTCTTTAAGCAGCGTCACTTTCTTGATCTCCAGCCGTTGCTTGGGAGTCTCGCCGTCGACCTCCACCTTCTGGAATTTGTCCAGCACGTCGATGCCTTCGACCACCTTGCCGAAGGCTGTGTACTGGCCGTCCAGACCCGTTGCGTCCCC
>WNGD01004841.1_pt1 | contig 14857 bp, 10 predicted proteins | sample 5400671 | NCBI WGS metagenome assembly WNGD01 (sample SAMN13153369, study PRJNA577476) | soil metagenome | isolation source: 40 cm soil or saprolite under grassland replicate 2 | place: USA:California | collected 2016-06-15 | reverse complement strand
CCTCGTGATAACCGAGTCGCACAATTTCCGGCACCTCTTTTTGCAAATCAGCCCAGTCAAGCGGCAGGTTGTTCTGCCGATCCTGCACCAGACCGCGCTTTGCATTGTAAACCGGATCACCGCCGAGAATGAACAGTTGCTTGACGTGCCCGTCGTTTATGTCCGAGGCAAGCTGCGACATGTCTATCGTGCGCGGATTCTGCGGAATCTGCCGGACCAGCAGCGTCTGGCCGACATTCTTCAGCGCGGCGTTGATTGAATAAACGAGCAGTTGTACTGCGAGCGGCTGATTGGGGCCGGTCAGCACCAAACTTGCCCCTGGCTTTGCGAGAAGATCATTCGCCGCCTCGCTAAGCCATTGCTCATCAAAGCTCGATCCGCCTACCGGAGTTTGTACATTTCCGACGACTGCACCGAGACCGGCATCGTTTGTGCCGCCGAGAATTTTTTGCGCAAGCGCGTACGTAAACGCGGCGATTTGGCTCGCGGGGCAACGGAGCCGGTGGTCCGCCATTGCGCCGGTGAGCGTGAAGTGATTCTCGACCACATACAATCGGTTCATGCTGTCTTTCGAAGAATTCACTCTTCGCCGCGAGGTGAATGCGCGCACCGATTCGATGTCACCCTGCCCGCAGTCGAGAAAGTCGCTATCCAAAGCAAGAATTACATCGGCACGATCCAATTTCGGAATCAGCCGCGCGCCTGCTCCGAACGCGTTTTGCGCAGCAGTTGTCTGTTCCTGACTCAGGAGCGGTTCGTAAACGCACCAGCGCATACTCGGAAAAGTTTTTTCCAGTTCGGCGCGCAATCGTTCGCGCGTAGGCGAATGCGTTTCGCCAACCAGGAACGCAAGACCGTCTCCGTGCTGATTAGTAAGGGCTTTGCGGAGCGTTCCAACATAGGTGTCAAAGTCGGCACGATTACTCGTTTTCCCCTTGTGAACGAAGCGTTGCGAGCGCGACGGATCATATAGATCGAGAACCGAGGCCTGAACAAATGTGTCGGTCGTGCCCCCGCTCGCCGGATGCAACGGATTACCTTCCAATTTGATCGGGCGCCCGTCCACGGTCGTCGCGATCAGCGGAATTGCGCCGGTGCGTCGTGGCATCGCCGTGGCGTAATAGAGAAATTTTCCGGGAATCGTCCATTCAACGCTCTTGGTAAAGGGAACCAGATGCATTTCCGGACGTCGACAACTCGTCAGGCCAATTCCCGCCAGCGTCATTGACGCACCCATTAATTTCAAAAAGTCGCGTCGCGACCATTCGTCACCGTTAAGCTCTGCTGCGCCTTGGGGAAATTCACGCTCCAACCATTGGCGAAATTCTGGTGTATCGCTCAACTCCCCAAGGCCTCGCCAGTAATGCTTTCCGTTTACTGGCTCCGGCGGATGCTGGAAGACACGTTTCATCGATGGCACCCCTGACAATTTTGCGGCGGCGTAATATTCCAGCGCTCCTTCAGCGTCTGGCCGATCTCGGATTGGCTTAGCGTCTTTCTCTTCGACCAATCTTCAGTGACGCCCTGCGGCTTTCCGTATTTCGCGACAAACTCCGCCGGCTTCACATCATCCGGTTTCCAATCAAGATTGAACACCTGATCTTCAGGTCGCAGAAAATTTTCCGGATGCCTGTGACACTCCAGGCACCAGCCCATGCTGTGGGGATGCCCCGGTTCACATGCGCCGCGTGATTGTAATAAACGTAATCGACCGTGCGATGGATCCACACCCAGTCGATTGGGTCGCCCGTCTTCCAGCTCGCCCGAACTGGCTCCAACTTTGGATTGTCCTTTTGCACCTGCGTGTGGCAATTCATGCAGGTCTGGGTGTTGGGCACGTTCGACTGCGCCGCCATCTCCACGAAGCTGTGACAATAACGGCAATCCATTCCTAGCTGGGTGACGTGAATGTCATGCGGGAACGGCACCGGCTGGATCGGTTGATATCGGACTTTGGTATATTTTGGTGTGACGTAATACCACGTGGCGCCGGTCAATCCACAGACGAGCAAGATGCCGCAAACCACGAGCTTGATCGGCACCCAATTCGTCCAGCGTGGAAAGAAATTTGCCATGGCTTACGAATCAGCAGCCGCGCCCGCGGGCGTGGTTCGCCACGCTGCCAATAAAACGAAACTGAGTTCAGGATGTGGCTGGATCAGACGCTGCAAATGGTTAAGGTTAATCGCTCGCCTGAGGGGTAACGGATTCTATAAATGCGGTGCCCAAGGGCAAAATAAATTTCGTCAGTCATGTCGATCCAGAATTGCGTAGCGCCATCCGATCACGTCAAAACTTCGCCAGTGCGTCAAGCCCAGAAGTGGAGATTGCATGCGAAGAGTTTCGCACGCTTGAGATTCGCTGATGACGATTCTTTCTTCTCGTAGAGCTTCAGAGAAACGGAAGCGAAACCACTTCGACTGAGATTGTGTCGGGCTTTTGCGTGGCGGAATCTGCCGGCATGAGCGCATCTAACTTGGTGCCGACGTTGTTGAAGCCGCGCTTTACATATCCGAGTGCGATTTGTTTACCCAATCGTTCGCTACGCGTTGCGCTTGTGATCCAGCCGACTTCTCTCACCGGCGTTGAACCAGCGGCAAGTTTCATTCCCTGCTGAAGCGGAATATCATCCAGCGAGATCAACCCGCATAATCGTTTGTTCGTTTGGCCCGACATCTTCATTCGCGAGATCACTTCCTGGCCAATGTAGCAACCCTTTTGGTAATCGATCGTGCGTTGCTCCAGATTCGCTTCAATAGGGATGATCTCTTGTGTCAGCTCGCAGCCCGACCGGGGAATCCCCTGCTCGATTCGCATCACCTCTGCTGCGGTCGAATCCACAAACGCGAATGCCGAGGACAATTGTTGCCGCACAGCACCGTGACGCGCCGCGTCAATCCATATGTCCCAACCTGGCTCAACGAAGCGGCGCACAGAAACAATGCGTCCGTACTCTGCCGTTGGTGATTCCCTAGACAGGACGTGAAACAGCGAGAATTTATCGGTGACGTCCTCAATTTGGACGTCGTCCGCTATTACATACCGATCCAACCTGGCATGGAGCGTCTCCCGAAGATTCGACTCGGCATCCAACAAAAAGCATTCTTTAAGTGCACAAACGAAAATGTGCGCATCTGTTTTGCCTTTCGCATTCAGCACGCACGCTTCGATGGCGATTGTTTCAGTGGCCTTGCGCAAATCATTTGTGATTTGGCCATTGAGGAATCGAAACCGATCCGTCCCGGTGATGCGAAACTTTGTGCGCGCGGAGAGATCGAGAAAGCTCGCCTGCCCTGCCTGGGACGGCTGCGTCATTCTTGTCCAGACGAGAGCCGGCTCAGCAGCTGTTTGAGAAAGCCGCGGCGCAATGGTGTCGGTGTGTCAGCTGCTGCTGCGCTGTCTCCCCCGCCCAAAGCGAGTAAAGGCTGCTGCGAATCCGCGACACCCGCATCTTCTGGTCCGAGCTTTTCCGCCTTGGGTTCTGCTGGGCGAATAATCGGTTCACAGGCGCCGGCTTGCTCACCCTGCTCTTCCGCTTGCGGCTCCTCGTAAAATGTTGGCGCCGGCTCGTGCAAATATTTGCGCACAACGGACGAATAATCGTCGTCTCCATGACCCCACTGCATTTGCTCAACCAACTGATCGCGGGCCGCAGCGGTCACTCCGAGATCAAGATAGTGCGACAAAGCAATCTGACTGGCGATCTGCATGTCTTTCAGCATGTGTTTAACAGAAAACTGCGGCTCGAAATCCCGCTCGAGCATTTTCGGCAGTTTCATCGCAAGAGTACCAGAATAACTGGCATTGGCGCGCATCGCCTCGACAAATTTTTCCAACGGCAACCCCAACGCTTGGACCAGCGCCAGAGCTTCCGCCGCCGCCTGCGCGCTTGCAGCAGTAATCATATTCGTTGCGATCTTGATGGCGCTCGCTTGGCCAATCGCTCCGATGTGGACGATCTCTTTTCCGCTGGCCTCGAGAACGGTACGCGCTTCCCGCAACGCCGCATCGGTTCCACCGACGTAGTAAACCAGCTCGCCTTTTTCGGCTGCGGGCTTGCTCCCGGTGAATGACGCCTCGACAAACCGCGCTCCTCGACGTTCTACAATTTCCGCCGCGGCACACATCGAATCCGGAGCCACCGTCGAATGCGCAAGAACAAGGTGCCGCGGAGTGAGCTTTTCGCTTAACTGCTCGACAGTCTGCAGCAGAGCTTCATCGTCGGAGACAAAGATCTGGATGTAATTGCACATCTCCGCCAGTTCTCCCAACGAGCCGACAAAATTTGGAACGGGACGCGGCGAGCGATTCCAAACGAAAACGGGAAACTCTTTGCGGCGAAGATTCCCGGCCACTGCGCGGCCGATGATCCCAAGGCCGATCACCCCTATGTTCTTATGCATTGGATTGGACATAGATGTGAGGCGTTCGATTGAGACGGGGATTCACGATCAGACTGCCGGGAAACATGGCAACAGGCAATGCCGAAATTGTGCGTCCGAAGTGATCCTGCCTCACCAAGGAAACTGCAACAGGAAAATAAGGCGTGCATCAGATAAAAGGAGCGCCGTAGGCGCGACATGTTTATAGTTCCGCAGCATCGTATCTGATAAGCTCCGCTTGGAGCGTCATGTGAAGCTGCGCGAAATGGCGAATACCTACACGCAAATATATCTGCATGTTGTGTTCGCTGTTTCGGGACGCGCATGTGTGATTTCCTGTGCGCATCGCGAGGAGTTGCAGAAGTATATCACTGGCATAGTCACGCGACAGCGCCAGAAATTAATCGCCGTTTACTGTATGCCCGATCACACGCACGCGCTACTTGGGCTCAAGCCAAACATCGCTCCATCGGATCTGATCGGCGACATCAAAACTGGATCGACCAATCACATTAACGAGCAGCGGTGGATCGGCTGTCGATTCTCATGGCAGGAAGGCTACGGCGCGTTTTCGGTTTCGCATTCCCATCTGGATCGTGTGGCCAACTACATCCGTACCCAAGAGGCGCACGATCGACGAAAGTCATTCCAGCAAGAATATGTTGAATTTCTGGAGCGACATCAGGTTCGATACGACCAGTGTTACATTTTCCGACCATTAGATGATCCGGCAGCCTGAACATGCCGCTCCTACGGAGCTTCGGCAATCTTCGGGAAACAAGCTATAAACATTGCGCTCCTAGCGGAGCTTATCTTCCCCGGGAATCGACAGCCAAATCCATCACCGCGAATGGAACGAATACGTGATGGCGGATTATTGTGCCCGCTGAAGTCGGGTCGTCCCGAACTCGGCACGCATGAATAGATCAGCAAAGATGGCTTGCGAGGCCGGGCCGGCGTTTCCTGTTTCTCGACGCCCCGACCCGCATCTGCGTTTCATCTTAGCGCGAATTCAGACAGATAATACAAGGCGACGGACCCGACGATCCGGAGACTCTGCGCGCTGACCTTATCAATTGTGTCATCGGCTGTGTGCCACCAGGGATAATCAAAATCAATGATGTCGAGCGTCGGAATACCGATCGCGTTCAGCGGTACGTGATCGTCGACCAGCTCCCGGCCCAGGTAGGTGAAATAATTTCGCAACTTAAGCACTTCCGCTGCGGCAAAAATGTCTCGCGCTATTTCGACAGGAGAATTTGCGGGAAGCGTGATGCCGAGAGATCGGTCGCCGACCATGTCGAACAACAGCCCGCCGCGAAATTGTTTCGCGCCGCCGCTTTGAAGTTGCCTAGCAAAATAGCGGCTTCCGTACAAACCATCCGTCTGAGAGAACTGCTCGACGGCTTCTTCGCCATCAAAAAACACCAGTTCAATTTTTCTGGCCAGATTCGGATGCTGTCCGATTACCCGGGCTAATTCCAGCAGCAGGCCAGTGCTGGAGCCGCCGTCGTTGGCTCCGACAAACCGAATAGCGTCAAACATTTTTGTGTCGTAATGCGAGCACAACAAAAATAATGGAGACGCCGCCTTCCCCTGGTCGGAAAATTGGGCAATCAAATTTACGAACTGGATCTTGCCTCGCGGAGTGTCGTCACTGAATGCCTGACGCGTTACCTGCCAGCCAGAGCGACGAAGTTGATCCTCAATGTAATCTCTGGATTTTTCGAGAGCCTTAGATCCAGCCGGGCGCGGCCCGAAATCAACGAGCCGTTGAACATGAGCAAAGGCTTTCTCGCCGGAGAATTCCTCCCAGATGTTCGCCGGTGCGGCGCGCAGCGAGTTGGAGCAAACAATTGGAATGAGAAGTAGAAAGGGAGAGAAAACGCGCAGTTGTAGCCGGGATCGATGATCCCGGACAGTTTTTAGCACACGCTGACCGGCATCACCGATGCCGGCTACAAGATGAGCGACTCGATTGACAATTGAACGCTTCACCGCTTTAACCCTTCAACGCTTCAACCGTTCAACACGACACAGCGGCAGCAAAGTCAGCTCTCAGCAGGCGGCAGTCTGAGGGCAGCAACGATCCGCTGGAGATCGTCCGTTCCGTAGTACTCAATTTCAATCCGTCCGCGTTTGTCTCCGTGGTGGATGGTGACGTGCGTCGCCAGATGTTGTTGCAACCGGTTCTGTAGGTCTTCTACTGCAGTGCCCACGACGCTCAATTCGGCCGCCACGCGTCGGGATCTTCGCCTTGACCGTCCAATCCCCAGCTGGCGCGCGACCAGGCGCTCCGTGGAACGCACTGTCGCATTGCGCCGTAAAACTGTTTCCGCAGCCAGTAGTTGTTCCTCGGGAGCTTTTAGTGCCAGCAGCACTTTTGCGTGACCGACTGAAAGCAAATTCTGAGCTAGCCAGACTTGCACCTGTGGATGCAGATCCAAAAGCCGCAGCGCGTTCGCCACTGCCGCCCGACTACGCCCCACTTTGAGCGCGATGTCCTCCTGCCGCATTCCGAATTCATTCGCTAACCTGGCGTAGCCCTGAGCTTCTTCGATTGGGTTTAGGTCTGCGCGCTGCAGATTTTCAATCAACGACAACTCGAGCACCTCCAGGTCATTGGCGGTGCGAATTATCGCGGGCACGCTCGCAAGGCCGATTTCCTGTGCCGCGCGCCACCGGCGCTCGCCTGCGATAAGTTCAAATCGCGCGCCCACCTGTGCGGTCGCCGCGGTGACACTCGCCGCGGTGTGGCGGACGATGAGCGGTTGAATGATGCCGTGCTGCCGAATCGAATCGATCAGTTCCTGTAACGCTTCGCGCCCAAAATCCTTCCGCGGCTGCAACCTGCTTGGGACAATACTTGCCAAGCTGATTTGGTGCACTCTCTCGCCCGACTCAGCCACATCCGTGCTCGCGGCGATGGAAGGCGTGCCAATCAGCGCGCTAAGACCTTTACCCAGACCAGACCGTGCCATGCGTCTGAGGCTACCGGAACAGCTTTATCAACGCAAACTCTCTGTCTAGGCAGCCGTGCCGGCTGCGGCGATAGAAGACTCCGCAAGGCCTCTACCGTGGCATGGTAAGCCACACCAGCAAGCCCCGAAAGCGTCGCCCCTTCCAATCGCCCGCCTCTCCCCCTAAAAAAAATTAAAAAAAGGTATTGACACCAAAAGCTGAAATTTAGTATCAACGAGCATGGCTCCAGAACAGACACGGGACTTTTGCCCGGTACGGTTCTTTGTCTGTTCGGAACCCAGTAAACCAAAAAACCAAAAATAAACATACCGGGAAAGAGAAAGAACATATCCCATGTATTCATTGATTGAACTTAAAACGTTAGTTTCGTGCCGACGAGATCCAGCTCGCTCGCTGCCATTACGGCGCGGGTTCCTTCTCATCCCGCTTGTTCTGGTGTGCTTTGCGTTTTTACCAAAAATGCAAGCAGGGACTTTACCTCCGCCGTTAGCGGACGGGGGCAACGAGGACGGGTGCTATAGCGGGTTCAACACAGCGGAAGGGTGCTTTGCTCTTGATGGCCCCAATCCGTTTACCGGGTTTGCAAACACAGCAGTTGGTTGGGAGGCGCTCAATTTTAGCGGTTCCGCCTTCCTCAACACCGGCCTTGGCGCTGGAGCGGGGGCCATCAACACCGGGAATGAAAATACCGCCACTGGCGCTGGAGCGATGCTGCTCAACCTCGTGGGCAATAACAATACGTCCAATGGAACGTTCGCGCTTGTCTGGAATAGCGCCGCCTCTGATAACACTGCCATTGGTGATCGCGCGCTCTTCTTTAATGACATAGACGGAGCCGCCTCTGGCAACAACAACACGGCAGTTGGCTCTTTTGCTATGCATGAGAGCGTTGATGCCTTCGAAAACACCGCCGTCGGTGCTCATTCGCTCGAGAACAATGACTTCTTCGGAGGCGCTTTTGCCATCCACAACACGGCAGTTGGTTCTTTCGCGCTTCAATTCAACGTTGATGCCCGTAACAACACCGCCGTGGGTTCCGAGGCGCTCGCGGATAATGACTTACTCGATACCGCCACTGCCAACAACAACACGGCAGTTGGCTGGGAGGCGCTCGAGTCGAACACTAATAGCCCTGAAAACACCGCTGTCGGCTCCTTTGCGCTCCAGAATAATGACATAACCGGATTCGGCCTTGGCAACTTCAACGGTGCTGTCGGCGCCTTTGCGCTCCAGAATAACACTGACGGATTCAGCAACAACGCTTTTGGCGACTCCGCGCTTTTGCTTAATACTACCGGCTTTGATAACACCGCCATTGGTGATGCCGCGCTTTTCTTTAATGATATCGCCGCTCTAAACACCGCCGTTGGTGCTGGTGCGCTCGCGTTTAATGACTTCTCCCTAGCTGGCACGGCCAACTCCAACGTGGCCGTTGGCGCTGCGGCGCTCTTCATCAACGATGGTGGCAGTGACAACGACGCCGTAGGCGAGGCGGCGGGAGGTACCATCATAAGTGGCCTCCAGAACGTGGCCATGGGTAGTTTCGCGCTGGGAGCTGATGCCAGTGGCCTTGGCCTGTCAAGTGCAAACGTAGCGCTCGGTTTCGGAGCAGAGGCATTCGACGACGGTCTTTTTAACACAGTCGTGGGTTTCTCGGCAGGACAAAACTTGACCGCTGGCTTCGAGAACATTTACATCGGCGATAGCATTGGGCTCTTCCCTGCCCCGTTGGGGGGGAACGAAGTCAACACGATCCGCATCGGCGACTTGTCCGGGTTCAACGGGATCACGCAAACCTTCGTCGGTGGTATCGCCAATACCCCCCAGGTCTGGAACGGCGTCACCGTTTGTCAAGTTACTGTGGATTTTTTCGGCCACCTTGGCGTCGATTGTGTTAACCCGGACAACCCGGGTGCCACACCTCAGGGTCCGGGGGGTCAAAGCGCACCTGTGCGTCCTGGCGCACCTAGCGCACCGCAACCTCGTAGCAGACCGCAACCTCCCGCGCGCCCCCAATTCCAAGCGATGAATGACAAAGTTGAGAAGTTGCAAGCAACGGTCGCGCAGCAACAGAAACAAATAGAGACTCTCACAGCCCAGCTCAGAGAGCAGGCCGCCCAAATCCAAAAGGTGAGCGCCCAGGTTGAAATGATCAAGCCGGCGCCCCGAGTGGTAGAAAATCGATAAAACTGTTACCGGGAGCGCTGTAGAGAAGTCAGCGTCTCCTGAATACAGTTCTAACGGCAGCCGCCGCGCGGAAACGCGCGGCGGCTGTTTTGTTTTTGATGGAGGGGCTAGCTCCCGCGAGCCCTCTGCCTCTGCGTCAGATCGACGGACGTTTGTTAGGCGTCGCGGAGCTTGGCTCTGCAGGTTCCGGCAACTGGGTCGCCACTCGCAGCAAAAAGCACCATGGGTGCGTCACGTTTGTAGCCCGCCGTTCAAATACGAAAAATCTCAAGCTCCGGTCGGAGCGGCATGTTGCAGTCGTGGAAACATGCCGCCCCTCCGGGGCTAGGCATCGGATCAATTCGAAGCTATAAACATTTCGCGCCTACGGCGCTTCCAGCCTTCGCAGCCGCTACGGCGGAGCAGGCTTGGGAGTGGGATGCGTCGCGCCGCCGCCGAAGCGCTATGGCGCGCAGGAGGTTTCGCATCGCCTTCATTGCCAGGATGTCTCTTGTTGACAGGATCCGACCGGCAAATGATGAAGGAATCAGAACGAATCGTCCGCCCTTCGTCGAAGCTACTCCGAAAGTCTTCTCGAAAAGGTGGCGTGACAGACGAATGATGAGTAAGGATTGGAACTGGTGAAAAGGGAGAGCACTGAAGTCTTTACTCTCGGTCATTCTCCCGACCCGGATGACGCGTTCATGTTCTATGCGATGGCGGAGAATAAAATCGATCTCCGTGGTTATCGGTTCGACCATCGGCTGGAAGATATTCAAACGCTGAATAAGCGGGCGCGGCGCGGCGAGCTGCATATTTCCGCGATTTCAATTCACACGTATCCCTATGTCGCGGATAAGTACGCGCTGCTGCCGTGCGGGGCGAGCATGGGCGACGGATACGGGCCAGTCCTTGTCAAAAAACATTCAACGCCCAACGTCCAACGCCCAACCCGCCTTCGCAGCGCTACGGCGCGGCAGGCATCGAACATCGAACAGCGAACAGCGAACATCTCAACGCTTCAACACTTCAACGCTTCAACGGCTGACGAAGCCGTTCGTGACTGGTTGCGCAGCTATGTGATCGCAGTGCCAGGCGAGATGACAAGCGCGTTTCTGGCGGTGCAGCTTTTCCTCGGAAAGTTTGATTATGTTGTCGTGCCGTTCGATAAAATTTTTGACGCAGTCAGAAGCGGTCGAGCGGATGCAGGTTTAATCATTCATGAGGGGCAACTCATTTATACGCAAGCCGGTTTTGAGAAGATTGTCGATCTCGGAGAGTGGTGGAAGCGCGAAACTGGATTGCCGTTACCTCTTGGTGGCAATGTAGTGCGCAAAGATATCCCGCCAGCAGTCCGGCACGACCTCAGCGAAATTGTTCGCGAAAGCATCGATTACGGCGTGGCGCATCGAGATGAGGCGGTGCGTCATTCGCTTGCCTACGCCCGCGGCATGAGCACGAGCCTCACGGGTAAATTCATCGGCATGTATGTGAATGAATTTACTCGAGATTATGGTGAGACTGGACGCGCGGCTATCCGCAAATTTCTGACTGACGGGCGCGACAAAGGCCACATCGATGTTCCGATCGAATTGGAATTCGTGGAGTGACTCAAGGAGCGACGGCTTCCCATCCGGTATCTTGCTTGGGTGCGCATAAACTTGTCGCTCAAAGAAGTGCTTCACATTTTGAGCGCCCCGTTGGGCGCGACATGTTTATAGAAACACGCCATCTGCCACATTCTTAGCCCCGCTAGGGGCGACATGTTCACATGCCGCTCCTAATGGAGCTTGGAATATTCTCTCTGTCACCGTCTATAACCATATCGTGCCTACGGCACTTGGCGTTGCCCACGCTATGCTAAACAGATATACCGCAGTCGCGTGTTTCCTCGACGGCTGGGAAGCCGTCGTTCCTTGGCTTCTAAAATTTTCTTGCCACACGGTTCACAACCGACGTATCAATGATGGCTCGGTGAAGGCGTTGCTGCCAGGCAGGGGCGATCTTCTCTCTCTCGCACGAGTCGGAAGTTGGCTTTTCGCATGTGTGTTCCTGGCTTTGGCCAGCTGCCCGAAGAACGAACCAGTCGATAAGTTGCAAGCAACTGGTCTAACGAGCGTCGATTTTCCGCAGATCACTGTGCCCGGGAGGGACCATGGCAGACAACAACAAACCAAAGTTTGATATTCCTTGGGGGACATTGTTGCCGCTCATAGCGGTCCTCGCTGGAGTCATTGCGCAGTACAAGCCGCTGGTGAGTACGCGCCCGTCGGTGCCGGCCGAAAAGCCGGTCCCAGTGATCGCAAAGCAGGATGTGGATGCCCGCTTGTGGCAAGACCCGATTGCGGTTGCGCAAAAACAAAAATCCGCACTGCTCGCCGATATGAGCGCGGGGGTTGTGCCTAAAGATCGCGCACAACTGCACGACATCCGCACCCTCGTAGAGCTGCTGCGGACCCGCGCAACCAGCATTGAAGGATGTCTGCTCTTGCTCGGAGTAATGATCGACGCCGGACCTTACAGTGAGCAGGGTGAATTGCGTCTCCGCGCGCGGCAAGCGGTCTTGGAAGGATTGAGCGCGAGCGGTTTTGTCCCGATAGATGGCGAGCACATCGGATATGTCACATCGCCCTGGCCACTGCCCAGTGAGCATCTCGCCAATATCGCCGACTCGGTGGCAAACAGTGGGCTCCTGCTCCCGTGGGAGGAATGTGAAGCCCAGGGTAACCTGGAACGCGTCTTACCTGCAGGGACCGAACGCATCATCATCGTTTGGTTACCTGCCACCAATTTCAATCCCGAGCCGTTGAACCTCTTAGCGCAACTGATCGATGTCCTCGCGCCGCACGACGTTCGCGACAAGATCGATGTGAAATTGCTCGGACCGGCCAACTCCACCGGGCTGCAGAACATGGTGCGCGAAGTGCGCGCAGAGGCATGGAAGAGCCCGCCTGCGCTCCGAGACGTTAAGATTTTTTCCGCGCGCGCCACGGCCGCAGACGCGACGCTCCTTTACGATCCCTCGTTACGGCCGGCTTCGACCGCTGCCCCGGCGCAGGCTACGGTGAAGGAACTTTTGGAACAGAAGGTCGATGGACTGGAGTTTGTGCGCTCGATCGCGACGGACGACGTTGTCCTGCGCGAACTAATCGCTGAGCTCAACCGGCGACGCGTCGCTATCGAAACAAAACCTGGCACCCACGAGCCATCGGCAAGAAGCCCGCACATTATCCTGCTCGACGAATGGGACACTCCCTTCGGGCGCTCGTTGGACACGACCTTCTTCGCAGAGGCTTACTATCCGTCGATCGAGGAATTCTTCGCAAGCCGATCCGATCTTTCCAGCGGTCCGAAGAAAACGCAAGACCAGCAAGTGCGCCGCATTCACACTTATCGTTATCTGCGCGGGATCGACGGTCAGTTGCCGGGCGATGCCGCGCGCGGAATTTCGCAAGAGAAGACCCAGAAAAGTGATTTCGGTCCCGATACGGTCGCGATCGAATCGACCGAAGGCTTGAACCAGGCAGATTACCTGCGGCGACTCGCGCGTTTGCTGAAAGAAAAGGATACACAGTGGCGGCGGACTGATGGCATCGGAATCGGCGCGATCGGACTGCTCGGTTCCGACATTTACGACAAGCTGATGATCCTGCGCGCGCTGCGGCCACAGTTTCGCGACGCCGTTTTCTTTACCAATAATTACGATGCGCATTTCGAGCGCCGCGACGACCTCGGCGACACACATAACCTGATCATCGGATCGCCCTTTGGCGGTGAGCTACCGGAGTTCCCGAAGTGGTGGTGGCAGCGCATGCCGCCGTTCCGCGATACCAATCAGACCGCGCTCTATGCTGCCACGCTCGTCGCCACTGGCCGAATCGAGGAAAAAGCAGCAGAGGAGCTTTCACAGCAGTCGCGCATTTTCGAGATCAGCCGACATGGAGCTTTCGATCTGAGCGATCCGTGGCACCTCCAAGGCAAAGTTCTTGCCGCGTGGAGGAAAACATGGTTTCGGGATTGGCTGGCTCCCAGAGTCATTTGGCTGATCGTTATTGCACTAACGGTTCTAGCCATCGCAGCCTGGATCAGTCTGAGCATCGCCAGACGCACGTTGCCCGGGGGAGGCACTGCTCTTGAGCGTTTAAAACGCGCGCTAATCAGCACAACCTTTTGGTTAGTCTGCGGCGGACCGCTCATCATTTTCGTTGTTGCTCTGGTTGCGGAGTACTGGGCGCCTGAAGAACCGCTGGCCTTTTTTTCAGGCATCAGCATTTGGCCAACTGAAATGGTGCGCCTGATCGCGTTCATGCTCGCGATCTTCTTCATGTTTAAAGCGAGCTTCGATCTCCGTGCGAATGCGAGACGGATCGAGGCGGACTTTGCGTTTGCTCCCTTGCCGCTGCCTCCATTTCAATGGCGGGATCTTGGCATCGGCTTCGAGCAGTGGCAGATGAAGGAGCCTCCCAGAACTTCGCGCTTTTCCGCTGAAGAGGCGTGGTACGCTTATCTTTGCCGCAACAAATTCTGGCCGCGGTTCATCCGAATTGGGATTCTCTTTGCTTTGTATTCCATTTTCGCCTTCACAATTTTGCACTTGTTTCCTCAACCACCGTCGCCCGCGCGAGGTCATTTGGCATTTATGATCGATAACATTGTCTTTTATCTTGCTGGTGTCGGCCTGCTCCTTCTCTCGTTTTACGTAGTCGATGCGATCCAGTTGAACAGCAATTTCATTCGCATGTTTGGCCGAGAAGTAACCAAGTGGGGACGCGAGCTCGTTGATCGCTCTCATCGCCGTCCACCCTTAACCGAAGAGGAACTTTCTGCGTATCATGAGATTTTTTTCGTCGCGCAGCGGACACAAGTGGTGGCACCGCTGATCTGGTACCCACTCGTCGTTTTAACCTTGATGATTGTTGCCCGCTTGTCCTTTTTTGATAATTGGACTTGGCCTCCCGGTCTTGGTTTGATCTATTTCATCACTGGCGCGTGGGCGCTGGGCAGTGCGATTTTGCTTAGGCGCGCGGCTGAACAATTGCGTGAAACTGCTCTCAATGACCTGCGCCGGTTTCGCCTCTTGGGTCAGGAAAGCGAAGCAAAACGGCAGACGTTCGATGAGCTCATGGCGGAAATCCGCGACCTCAAGATGGGCGCGTTCGCGCCGTTGACTGAACAGCCTTTTATTCGGGCAGCACTTTTTCCCGGGGCTGCTCTCGGTCTCCTCGCAGTCGGCCAGCGCTTGCTCGATCTTTTCTAGGTAACGTAAGTTAAGAATTTTCTTGCCACACGATTCGCGAGAAGCGTATCAATGATGGCTCGGTGAACGG
>WNGD01006817.1_pt1 | contig 14870 bp, 14 predicted proteins | sample 5400671 | NCBI WGS metagenome assembly WNGD01 (sample SAMN13153369, study PRJNA577476) | soil metagenome | isolation source: 40 cm soil or saprolite under grassland replicate 2 | place: USA:California | collected 2016-06-15 | reverse complement strand
CGCCGCCCGCTGGTCGAAACCGTGGAACGGGTGACGCAGCAGCTGCAGACGCTGACGCACGCGGCCGTAGCGCTGCGCGAAGCGGCGAAGGCGATGGCGGCGTCCACCGAGGTGATCCGGGGCGGCGTCGCGGCCGAGGTGGGCGAGGTGTCGGGCGGGCTCGCGGCGACGGAGACCCTGTCGCAGGTGGCGCGCCGCGTGTCGAACGACGGCGCGGAGGCGGCGCGCGCGTCCAGCGCGGCGAGCGACGTCGCCGGCAAGAACCGCCAGCAGATCCGTGACGCCATCGAGCGGCTCGTGGCCTTGAAGGGGTTCGTGGGCGAGAGCTCATCGAAAGTGCAACAGCTGGGACAGGTGAGCCGGCGCATCACCGGGTTCATCGCGTCGATCCGCGAGCTGGCCGACATGACGAACCTCCTCGCCCTGAACGCGGCGATCGAGGCGGCGCGGGCGGGCAAGCACGGCAAAGGATTCGCCGTGGTGGCCGAGGAAGTCCGGCGCCTCGCCGAGCAAAGCGCAGGGGCGGCGCTCGAGGCGGGCGAGCTCGTGCAGGACATCCACCGCCAGGTGGGTGAGGTGGTGGAGCAGATGCGGCGCGGGCAGGTCAACGTGGGCGGCGTCGAGGAGCTGTCGGCGGGCGCGCTGGAAGCCCTGGATGCGATCGTGGCCGCGACTGCCGATGCGACCACGCACGCCCAGCGCATCGCAACGGCCGCGGGCGAGCAGGACGAGGCGTTCGCGCGGTTGCGCCAGCGCATCAACGCGGTAGCCGAGATTGCGGGCAAGAACCGCGGCGAAGCGGACGGCGTGGCGACGCGCGCCAACGAAGCGGCGCGGGGGCTGGCCGAGCTGGAGCAGGCGACGCGCGAGCTCGAGCAGGTGGCCGGGATGCTGCGCGAACTGACGCGCGGCTTTGCCAGCGTCGCCTGAGCGCTTAGGATTCCCCCCGTGCCTGCCTCCACCCTCGAGCGGGTCTTCGTGGCCCTGGGGTCGAACGTCGGCGACCGCGCGGCCCATCTCGCGTTCGCCCGAGCGCGCTTCGCCGCGCTGCCCGACACGCGCCTCGTGGCCGTCTCGCGGGTCGAGGAGACGGCGCCGCTCGGGCCAGTGCCGCAGGGACCGTTCCTCAATCAGATGGTGCTGCTGGAGACGGCGCTCGAGCCGCGCGAGCTGTTGGGCGCGCTCCTGGAGATCGAACGGCAGCGCGGCCGGGAGCGCGGCGAGCGCTGGGGGCCCCGCACCCTGGACCTGGACATCGTCCGCCACGGCGATCGCGTGGTGACCGAGCCGGGTCTGACGGTGCCCCATCCCGAGCTCCCCAACCGCGACTTCTGGCGCCGCGAGGTGGCGGAGCTGGAGGCGCTGAGCGCCGCCCATGCCTGACGCCCCTGTCCAGAAGGCGGTGACCACGCACGCCCTCCTTCAGATGAAAGAGAAGGGCGAGCGCATCGTGATGCTGACGTGCTACGACGCGTTGTTCGCGCGGCTGCTCGACGCCAGCGGCGTGGACGTGCTGCTGGTGGGGGATTCGGTCAACCAGGTGCTCGCCGGGGCCGACTCCACGCTGTCGGCGACGCTCGAGCAGATGATCTACCACACCAAGATCGTGCGGCGCGGCACGCAGCGCGCGATGGTGGTGTGCGATATGCCGTTTCTTACCTACCAGGTGACGAAGGAAGAGGCGATCCGCAACGGCGGCCGCGTGATGGCCGAAACCGGCTGCCAGGCGATCAAAGTGGAGGGCGGCCGGGCGATCGCCGAGACCGTGCGCGCCGTCGTGGACGTGGGGATTCCGGTCATGGGGCACCTCGGGCTCACGCCCCAGTCGGTGCACGCGTTGGGCGGGCATCGCGTCCAGGGCCGGGACGACAAGACCGCGCAGCGCTTGAAAGACGACGCCAAGACCCTCGAGGACGCGGGCGCGTTCGCGATCGTCCTGGAGCTGGTGCCCGCGCCGCTCGCGGCCGAGATCACCAATGCCCTGACGATTCCCACGATCGGCATCGGGGCGGGAAAGGACTGCGACGGGCAGGTGCTGGTGCTCCACGACCTGCTTGGCTTGAACGACCGCTTCTCGGCGAAGTTCGTCAAACGCTACGCGAACCTCGCCGACGAGGTGAAGCAGGCCGTGCAGGGGTTCGCGACGGAGGTGCGCAGCGGCAAGTATCCTGACGCGGAGCATTCCTTCCAGAAGTAGCGATGCAGGAAATCACCAGTCTCTCCGCCATGCGCGCCTGGACCCGCGCCGAGAAGGCGCGCGGGCGCCGCATCGGGTTCGTCCCCACCATGGGTTTCCTCCACGAAGGTCATCTGCGGCTCGTCGATCGCGCCAGGGAGATCGCGGACCGCGTCGTGATGAGCATCTTCGTGAACCCCCTGCAGTTCGGTCCCACGGAAGATTTCGCCCGCTACCCGCGGGACCTGACGCGCGACCGCACGCTCGCCGCGGCGCGCGACGTGGATTGCCTGTTCGTGCCGGACACCGCCGCGATGTATCCGGGCGAGCCCGCCGCGCGCGTGGCTCCTGGTCCCGTGGGCGACGTGCTGGAGGGCAAGATCCGCCCCGGGCACTTCAGCGGCGTGCTCACCGTGGTGGCGAAGCTGTTCCACGTCGTGGAGCCCGATGCCGCGGTGTTCGGGCGCAAGGACTTTCAGCAGGCGACTCTGGTCGGCCACATGGTTCGGGAGCTGGACTTCCCCATCGAGATCGACGTGGCGCCCACGGTCCGCGAGCTCGACGGGCTCGCGCTGTCGTCGCGCAACAGCTACCTGTCCCCCGACGAGCGGCGCTCGGCACTCGCCCTGTCCCGCGCGCTGCGGGCCGTGGAGCAGGCGTGGCGTGGGGGCCAGGCCGAGGCCAGAGCGCTCCAGAAGAAAGGAATGGAGACGCTCGCGGCGCCGGGGGTGCAGCCGGAGTACCTCGTGCTCGCGGACGAAGCCCTCGCGCCGGTCGAGCGGGTGACGGCGAAGACGGTCGTCCTCGTAGCCGCGCGGGTCGGCGCGACGCGGCTCATCGACAACGTGGTGCTGGGAGAAGGCCTGGCGGCCGACCCCGCCGTGCGAGCCTGAAGTGGCGCTGCCGCCGTGGGCCGTCGCCACGCCGGAGCGACGGGCGCACATCGAGCGCGTCGTCGTGGTGCTCGACGGTTGGGCGCGAGCGATGATGGTGCCGCCGGACGAGCGGGCTCGCTGGCTGCAGGCGGGCTGGCTCCACGATGCGCTGCGCGACGCACCGGCAGCGTCGGAGCTGGACCACGGCCCCCTGGCGGCGGAGCGCGCCGCGCGCGATGGTGAGCGCGACCAGGGAGTCCTCGACGCCGTGCGCTACCACTCGATCGGGTACGCCAGGTGGGACGACGCCGGCCGCATGCTCTACCTCGCCGATTATCTCGAGCCCGGGCGCACGTTCGACCGCGCGGCCCGCCGCGAGCTGGCCGCCCGCGTGCCGGCTGAGCGCGATGTGGTGCTGCGCGACGTCGCCCGCCGCCGCATCGAATGGACGGTGCGGTCGGGGTGGCCGCTGCGGGAGGAGACGGTCAACTTCTGGAATTCACTCGCGACATGAGAATCGTCGGACGGTCGGACAGTCGGACGGTCGGACTGGTAGTCTTGTTGGCCGTGCTGAGCTGTCGCGGCAGTCGCCCCGCCGGCGGCCCGGCGATTATTCCGGGCGATTACGGGGACCGCGTCATCGTGGAAGTACTGAACGCCAGCGGCAAGGCGGGACTGGCCCGCACGGCGACGCGCGTGCTGCGGGAGGCGGGCGTGGACGTGGTGTACTACGGCAACGCGCCCGCCACCCTGGGGACGCTCGACTCCACGCGTATCCTCGTACGGCGAGGTCCGGCGACTGTCGGCGAACGCGTCCGCCAGGCGCTCCGCGCCGGTACCGTCGTCGTCCAGCGCGACTCGACCAAGCTACTCGACGCCAGCGTGCTGCTCGGCGCTGACTTTGCGCCGCCGCGGTCCCAGTTCCACCCGTAGCTGCCCGCACGCGGCGCTGATATCGAGACCGCGGCTGCGGCGCAGCACCGCGGCCACGCCGGAACGCTTGAGGCGACGCTCGAACGCCAGCATCTGCGCATGCGGGCTCGGTGCGAGACCCGGCGCGCCCCCGGGATGCAGGGGCAGCAGATTCACGAGGGCACCCAGCGGCCGGGCGAGCTTCGCGAGATCGTCGGCGGTTTCCAGGGAATCGTTGACGCCGCCGATCAGCACGTACTCGAGCGTCACGCGCCGGGTGAACCGCGCCAACGCGTTCATCACCTCCGGCAACGCGTATTTCTTCTCGATCGGCATCAGGTCACGGCGCAACCCCTCCACGGGCGCGTGCAACGACAGGGCCAGTCGAAACTGCTCGGGGCGTTTGGCGAACTTCGCGAGCTGGGGGAGGATGCCGACCGTCGAGACGGTGATGTGCCGGGCGCCGATCCCCAACCCGTCCTGGTGATTGAGGATCGTGAGGGCGGTGTTCACCGCGTCCCAGTTGAGCAGCGGCTCGCCCATCCCCATGAACACGACGTTGGTCGGCTTCTGCGCCGGCGCGCGCAGCACGATCGCCCGCACCTGACCGGCGATCTCCCCGGCGCCGAGGTCGCGCCGCCAGCCCATGCGGCCGGTGGCGCAGAAGACGCAGCCGAGGGCGCAGCCGACCTGCGAGGAGATGCACAACGTCCGACGCCTGCCCTCGGGGATCAGCACCGACTCGATCGCCTCGCCGTCGGCGAGGTGCCACAGGAACTTCTCGGTGCCGTCTTTGGAAATCTGGTGGGCGGCGGCCTCGAGTCTCGCGAGCGGGAACTCCCGGTCCAGCTCCCGGCGGAGACCCGCGGGGAGGTCGGTAGCGTCCGCCCAGCGCTCCACCGGGCGCCGCCACAGGCGGGGGAACAGCTGGCGCAGGCGGTAGGCGGACTCGCCGCGAGCCGCGAGCCACTCGGCGAGCGCGGCGCGAGCGGCATCGGGGGTGAGAGACAGGAGATCCGTCATCGCAGCCGCGCCTCGAGCCCGACGCGGTAGGCGGCGCCCGTATCGTTCACGCCCGCGTCTCGCGCGAAGCTGAGGCGGTAGCGGCCCACGGCCACGCGCAGGCCACCCACCACGCGCCAAGCGGCCCCGCCGTACCCGGCCTCCCGTACCAGGAGTCCATCGACGGCGAGTGGCGGCCCGAACTCAATCCCCGCGCCGAGCGCCTGGTCGACCGCGCCAGCGCGCGTCACGGTCACGCCGTAGCGCGCGCGCACCGTCGCCACCGCGCTGCTGTCCCATAGTGGACCCCGGAACACGCGCAGTTCGGCGCCGCCGAAGAGGTCCTGCACGTTGTCGGCGGTTTGAAACCGCGAGAAAAAATGCGTCGCGGCGGCGACCCGCAGCACGTCGTTGACGTGATGCACCGCGCCCACGTCGAATGTCCAATGGCCGTCGTGGAGGTCGTCGAGCTGCGTGTCGTGATACCCCACCGTGGCGCCCAGCGTCGTGGCGCCGAAGCTGCGCGCCCAGGTGAGGCCGGCCGTGTGCGTGTAGTAGGGAATGGTGCCGACGTCGGCGTCGGGAGCGAACGACGTGTGCACCAGGCCGCCGAGCTCCATGCGGCCGTAGAGCAGGCCGACCCGGCCCACCCCCCGCACCGGGACGCGCAGCGACGTGAGGAGCCCCGAGGCGCCCACGATCTCGGGCGTCTGGATCGCTTCGACGCTCGCCAGTATCCGCGCGCCGTCGCCCTCTTGGGCCGGATTCCAGAACGCGGCCGCCCCGTCGCGGGCCAGCGCCGCGGGGACGGCGACCGTCACACCGGCGAGCCGCCACAGCTCGGCACCAGCGGCCTGCTGTGCCCCGAGGACGGCGGGGCCGAGGGCAACCAGCATAGGGACAAAACGTTGCATGGCAGGGGCGCGCGCGCGGCGTGGCGTTGACGGCTCAACTTAACTAGATTCAATCGCTTACACCACTTCGAGACGCCGTGCGCCTGTCCGAGCTGCTCACGCCTGACCACATCCGCGTTCCCCTGAAAGCGGGGGACAAAGAGGGGGTGCTTCGTGAGCTGGTGGGAATGGCCCTGGCCGGCGACGGCCCCCAGGCCGAAGAGGTGCTGGGGGCGATTCTCGAACGGGAGCGCCAGTTCCCGACGGGGATCGGCTATGGCGTCGCGGTGCCGCACGGGAAGACCCCGATCGTGCCGAACCTCGTGGTGGTCGCGGGGACCACTCAGCAACCGGTGCCGTACGAAACGGTCGACGGCCAGCCGGTGCGACTGTTTTTCCTGCTGGCCGGGCCGGAGTCGCAGGCGGGGGCGCACGTGAAGGCGATCAGCCGGATTTCCCGTCTCGTCCGCCAGGAGCCGGTGCGCACGCGGCTGCTCGCCGCGCGCACGCCGGATGAGTTCTACCGCTCGTTGTGCGAAGCAGAGGGGACTTGAACCCAGCGTGAGCGCGAGTCGCACGAGCCAGCGCACGCACCGTTGCGGGGCGTTGCGGCAGGAGCACGTGGGGACCGAGGTGCGCCTCGGCGGATGGGTACACCGCCGACGCGATCTCGGAGGGATCGTGTTTCTCGATCTGCGCGACCGCGACGGCATCGTGCAGGTCGCGGTGGGCCCCGCGTGGGCGCCCCCCGACGTGCTGGCGCGCGCCGGGTCGCTCGGCGCGGAGACGGTGGTCGTCGTGGAAGGCGCGGTGGTGGCCCGGCCGGCGAACATGAAGAACGCCGAGCTGGCGACGGGCGACGTCGAAGTGCACGCCACGCGCCTGGAGGTCGTCGGCGTCGCGGCGACGCCCGCGATTCCCGTTGCCCGTGCCAAGAACGAGGAGCTGCCCGCCGAAGAGCTGCGCCTCAAGCACCGCTACCTCGATCTGCGGCGCGCCGAGCTCCAGGGCTATCTGATCCTGCGGCACCGGCTGCTGCAGCGCGCGCGACGCACGCTCTCCGACCTCGAGTTTCTCGAGATCGAGACGCCGATGCTCACCAAACCCACCCCCGAAGGCGCACGCGACTATCTCGTGCCGTCGCGCGTGCACGCGGGCGAGTTCTACGCGCTGCCGCAATCCCCGCAGATCTACAAGCAGCTGCTGATGGTGGCGGGCTTCGACCGCTACTTCCAGATCGCGCGGTGTTTCCGGGATGAAGATTTGCGCAACGACCGCCAGCCTGAGTTCACGCAGATCGATCTCGAGGCGTCGTTCGTCGGCATGGACGACGTGCTGGCGTACGTCGAGGCGGTGCTCGTCGCGCTGTGGGAGGAAGCGGGGCACGCGGTGACGCGTCCGTTCCCGCGCCTCCACTGGCGCGACGCGATGGAGCGATTCGGCACCGACAAGCCCGACCTGCGCTACGAGCTCGCGATCAATGACTGGACGACGGCCGTGGAGCCGCTCGCCGTTCCTTTCTTCCACAGCGCGCGGCAGAACGGGGCCCGCGTGCGCGGCCTCGCGGTCAAGGGTGGAGGCGCGTTGTCGCGCAAGGACGCGGATCAGCTCGCCGAGGCGGCGAAGCACATGGGCGGCGCGGGGCTCGCGTGGGTCAAGCGCCAGGGCGACCAGATCTCCGGCTCGGTGGCGAAGCACTTCACGGCGGAGGCGCTGGGCCGCCTGGGGGTGGGAGACGGCGATGCCGCCCTGATGACCATCGGTCCCGACCGCGTGACGTCCCCCGTGCTCGACCGGGTGCGTCAGGAAGTGATCCGGCGCCTCACACCCAAGCCGCTGGCGGCGCACGCCTTCTGCTGGATCGTGGATTTCCCGCTGTTCGAGCCGGACGCCAACACGGGGAAGCCGGTGTTCGCGCACCACCCGTTCACGGCGCCGCATCCCGACGACGTGGGGAAGCTGGAGTCCGACCCGTTGGCGTGCCGAGCCCAGCACTACGACGCGGTCTACAACGGCAACGAGCTCGGCTCCGGATCGATCCGCATCACGGATGCGGCGGTGCAGCGCACGGTGTTCCGGCATCTGGGGCTCTCCGATCAGGAGATCGCCGAACGCTTCGGGTTCTTGCTGCAGGGCCTGGCGGCCGGCGCGCCACCGCACGGCGGATTCGCGATCGGCTTCGACCGCGTAGTGATGCTCGCGGCGGGCGCGGGATCGTTGCGGGACGTGATCGCGTTTCCCAAGACGACGGCGGCGCGGGCGCTGTTCGAGGGCGCGCCCGCCCCGGCGCGCGCCGAGGACCTGGCGACGCTGCACCTCAAAGTGGTGCCATGAACGACGACATCACCCAACGTCTGACGGTCGAAGGGGTGGATCCGCTGGCGCTCGCCGGCGTGAACGACGCGAACCTCATCGAGCTGACGAAACGGCTCGGGGTGCGGGTGTCGCTGCGCGGCGACAGTCTCACGCTGCAGGGACCGGAGGCCGCGGTGGAGCGCGCGTCGCCCGTGGTGCAGGCGATGGTGGACCTGGCCCGCATGGGAGAGGAGCTGGACGTGCACGACGTGGAGCGGCTGGTGCTTGAGGGCACGACCGGAACGCTCGGCGAGCCCGGCGCGCAGCAGGAGCTCAAGATCATCCTCCCCGGCCTGCGCCGCGTGATCGGCCCGAAGAGCGCCGGCCAGCGGGACTACCTCCAGCTGATCGCGCAAAACGACATCGTCGTCGGGATCGGACCGGCGGGCACCGGCAAGACATATCTCGCGGTCGCGGCGGCGGTGGACGCCCTGGCGCGCAAGCGCGTGCGGCGCATCGTCCTCGCGCGGCCCGCCGTGGAGGCGGGGGAGAGTCTCGGCTTTCTTCCCGGCGATGTGCACGAGAAGGTGGATCCCTACCTGCGGCCGCTGTACGACGCCCTCGAGGACATGATGCCGCGCGATCGCGTGCAGAAGGCGATCGAGTCGCGGACGATCGAGATCGCCCCCCTCGCCTACATGCGCGGCCGCACGCTGTCGGACGCCTTCGTGATCCTCGACGAGGCGCAGAACGCGACGGGGATGCAGATGAAGATGTTCCTCACCCGGCTGGGGGTGAACTCGCGGGCCGTCATCACGGGCGACAAGACGCAGATCGATCTGGCCAACCGCGAGGACTCGGGCCTGCTGCAGATCGAGCGCATCCTGCCGGGGATCGACGGGATCGGCTTCTGCTACCTCACCGAAACGGACGTGGTCCGCCACCGGCTGGTGCGGGACATCATCCGCGCCTACGCCGAGGATGCCCAAGGCTGACATGAGACGACCGACCTGGGACGAAGTGCGGTACCACGGGACCCGCTGGGCGTGGGTGATCGGCCTCGCGGTGCTGGCCTATCTGGCCTTCCCGTCGAGCGCGACGGACCTGGCCCCGTTGCTCGAGCCGGGGGCGAAGGCCGAGCGCGACGTCGTGGCGCCGTTCGATTTCGTGGTGACCAAGACCGACGAGGAGCTGGCGCGCGAGGCGGAGGACCTCGCCGCGAGCGCCAAGCCGCTCTATCAGTTCCAGCAGCGTGTGTACGACAGCACGGCGGCCGACCTGCACGCCTTCTTCCAGGCGCTCGGAGACTCCGCCGGCCAGGGCCCCCAGGCGATCATCCGCGTCGCCCGCCGCGCGGGGGTGCCGCTGTCGCTCATCGAGGCGGGCTACGTGCAAAAGGGTGGCAAGCGCCGCAACCTCGAGCGGGCGCTCACGGACCTGTTCACTCAGACCCTGGCCCAGGGCGTGACGGCGCCGGGCGTGCTCCAGGCGGAGACCTCGACGCAGCTGATCGTACGTCGCGGCGCGTCGGAGCAGCCGGTGGCCCGCGACCAGGTGTTGAGCTACAACGACTACCTGCTGCGCTCGCGCGGGGTGCACCCCGATCCGGGCTCGAGCGTGGGGGACGTGGTCTACCTCAAACTGGTGCGCCGCTTTTTCCGCGCGACGCTGGTGCCCAACGAGGCGGAGACGCGGCGCCGGCGCAGCGAGCTGATGGGCAGCGTGGACCCGAGCAAGTACGTCGTGCGCCAGGGCGATCGGCTGGCGTCGGCGGGGGAGATCATCTCCGGGCCCGCGCACGAGAAGCTCCAGGCGCTGCACAACGAGCTGGTGCGCCGCGGTGCGGCGACGAGCGCGTCGCTCGGCGGGGTCGTGGGGCCGATGCTGCGCGACGCGCTGATCCTCGGCGTGTTCTGGGTGTTGATGGTGTTCTACCGGCGCGAGACGTACCGCGAGCAGCGCCAGGTGGCGATCGTCGCCCTGCTGTTCGCCGCAACCCTGCTCGGCGCCGCCGCGGTCGCGCACACACGCCCCGGCCACCCCGAGCTGATCCCGCTGCCGTTCCAGGCGATGATGCTCACCGTGCTGTTCAACGGTCGGGTGTCGATGATCGGCGCGATGATCGTGTCGGCGGTGATCGGGACCCAGCCCGTGTTCCACGACTCCCCGGCGTTGTTCCTGTGTGTGCTCGGCGGCGTCACCGCCGCGCTGTCGGTGCGCTCGCTGCGGCGGCGCAGCCATCTCTACACGGCGGTGCTCATCGTCGGGGCGGGCTACCTGGCGGGCGCGATCGCCCTGGGCCTTGCGGGCAGCTGGCGCGTCGGCGAGATCGGCTGGACGTCGGTGTTCGGCATCACGAACGGGCTGGTGAGCGGGGCGCTGACGATTCTGCTGCTGCCGCTGGCGGAGAGCTTCACCCACGTCACGACGGACCTGACGCTGCTCGAGCTGTCGGACCCGAGCCGCCCGCTGCTGCGCCGCCTGTCGCTCGAGGCGCCGGGCACCTACGCGCACAGCGTGGCGATGGCGAACCTCGTCGAGTCGGCCTGCAACCGCATCGGGGCGAACGACGGGCTGCTGGGACGCGTGGGCTGCTACTATCACGACGTCGGCAAGCTCGGCAACCCGCTGTACTTCGTCGAGAACCAGACGCGCGGCGGCAATCCGCACGACAAGATCCCGCCGGCGCAGTCGGCGGAGATCATCAAACGCCACGTCACCGACGGGCTCGCCCTCGCCGAGGAAGGGGGCCTGCCCGCGGTCGTGACCGCGTTTATCCCGGAGCACCACGGCACGAGCGAGATCACCTACTTCTACGACCGGGCCAAGAAGGGCGACGCGAATGCGCGCCGCGAAGACTATCGCTACCCGGGGCCGCGGCCCCGCTCGGTGGAGACCGCCGTCGCCATGTTGGCCGATTCGGTCGAGGCCGCCCTGCGCGTGCTCGACGACCTGACTCCACAGAAGATCGAGGAAGCGATCAACCACATCGTCCGGACCAAGCTCAGCTCCGGCCAGCTGGATGATGCGCCGCTCACCTTGCAGCAGATCGAGGTCGTGAAGTCGGAGTTCATCCGCGTCCTGTCCGGGATGTACCACAACCGCATCGACTACCCCGAGTCCAGTGGCGGCATCAGCAAAGACTGGCAGCCGACCCCGCAGGCCTCGGCCCTCTGAGCGGACTCTGGCCCGCGTGGCCCGTCACGTGCTCGCCTGGGAGGGCGCCGGCCGCGTGCGCGTGGAGTTGACGCTGCTCGGCGCCCCCGCCATGCGGCGTCTGAACCGCCGCGCCACCGGCCGCCGTGGCGTGACCGACGTCGTGGCGTTCACCCTGCCGCAGCCCGACGGGTCGGTGGTGGGGGATGTCTATCTCTGCCCCGCGGTTGCCGAGCAGTGGCCAACGAATGACCTCCGCGTCGAACTGATCCGCCTCGCGGTCCACGGCACCCTCCACGTCCTGGGTTACGATCACCCCGAGGGGCCGGGGCGCACGCGGTCGGCGATGTGGCGCCGCCAGGAGCGCTACGTGCGGCGGCTCACCGGAGACGGCCGATGAGCTTCGGCGCCGTCGCGCTCTCGTGGATGGGCGTCGCCGCCGCGATCGTGGCCGTGGCGTGGGCGGGCCTGCTGGCGCTGGGGGAAGAAGCGGCGGTGGGGGAGATGCTGCATACCCTCGGTGACGCGCCGCCGACGGCGGTGCGGGGGCGCGTGCCGCTGCACCGCGCCTTGCACGTCGCCCGGCTCGCTCTGCTCGTGCTCGCGGCCGTGGCCGCCGCCCACGCCCTGGGCTGGTGGCAGCGCCCCTGGGCCGGGGGCGTGGGGGTGCTGCTCGTCGCGGCGGGTTTCCTGTTCGTGGTGGGGGACGCGCTGCCGCGCAGCGTGGCGCGCCTCGCCCCCGAGCTCGCCGACGCGGCGCTGCCGCTCGCCCGGCGCACGCTGATGCCGTTCGCCCCGCTGCTCATACTCCTGGCGTGGGTGGATCGCGGACTGCACGGGCTCGTGACCACCACGCAACCGCTCCAGCCCGAGCTCGGCGCCGCCCAGCGCGACATGCTGCTGGGGATCTTCACCCTCGCCGACGCCACGGTGGTGGAAGTGATGACGCCGCGACTCGACATGATCGCCGTGGACGTGGCGGCGCCGCTCGAAGCGGTGCTGGAGACGTTCCGCCGCCACGAGTACACGCGGCTGCCGGTGTACGACGGAACGCCCGACAACGTGGTCGGCGTGCTGTTCGCGAAAGACCTCGTCCCCCTCGTCATGGGGCTCCCCGGGCTTGAGGCGGAAAAGCGGTGGCAGGAGCTGGTGAAGCCCGCGGCGTTCGTGCCCGAGTCGAAGACGCTCGACGCCCAGCTGCGGGACTTCCAGCGCGGGCCCGCGCATCTCGCCATCGTCGTGGACGAGTTCGGCGGCACCTCCGGGCTCATTACCCTCGAGGACATCCTCGAGGAAGTCGTCGGGGAGATCCGCGACGAGCACGACGTCGACGCCGCGCCGGCCATCCGCCAGGACGGCAAGCGCTTCTGGGTCGACGGCCGCACCTCCCTCGGCGACCTCTCGGCGGCGCTCGGACAGAGCTTCGAGCATCCCGACGTCTCGACCGTCGGGGGGCTGGTCTATTCGGTCCTCGGCCGGGTGCCCCGGCCCGGGGAGGAGCTGAAGCTCGACGGGTTCCGCGTGGTGGTCGACCAGGTCGATCGCCGCCGCGTCACCCGCGTGGTGTTCGAGAAAGTATGATCGCCTCCCTCCTTGTTCTGGTCGTCGGGCTCGGTCTCGCCGGCGTCGCGGCGGCGATCGGGGTCGCCGCGGCAGCGGTGTCGCAGGTGGAGCTCACGCGCTGGGTGCACTACAAGCTGCGGGGGACGGAGGCCGCGGTCCGCCTGCTCGAGCATCCGGGCCGAGTGCTCGCGACCGCCAACGCGCTGACGACGATGGGCGTCGTGATCGCCGCGGCCGCCGTCCCCGCGCTGCTCGCCCAGACGACCCCGACGTTCCTCGGCGTGTTCACCGTGGCGGTGATCGTCCCTCTGTTCGTCAGCGCGGCCTACCTGGTCCCGCGCGTGCTCGGGCACCGCTGGGCGGAGCCGATCGTGGCGCGGGCGCTGCCGTGGATGGAGCGCGCCGGTGACCTCCTGGCGCCGTTCATCCCGCGGCGCGAGCCCTCGACCCAGACGGCCCTCGCCGCGGTCCTCTCCAGCGTGGACACCGAGGCGCTCGCCGGCACGGACGAGATCGAGGTCGTGTCGGGCGTCCTCGCGTTCTCCGACCGCCCGGTCCGGGAGCTGATGACGCCGCGGACCGCGATCGTCGCGATCCCCGAGGGCCTCGCCGCGGCGGAAATGGCTCATGTGTTCTCGCAGTCGGGTTACAGCCGCTACCCGGTGTACCGCGGCTCGCTCGACGAGATCGTCGGCGTGGCGCACACGTTCGACTTGCTGCGCCTCCAGCCGGAGGACCCGGTGCCGGTGCGACCGGTGAACGTGGTCCCGGCGACCTCACGCACCGGCGACGTGATGCTGGGCATGCAGCGGGGCGGCAGCCATCTCGCCGTCGTGCTCGACGAGTTCGGCGGCACCGCGGGCCTGGTCACGTTCGAGGACGTGCTGCGCGCGCTGGTCGCGGAAGTGTTCGAGGCGCCCCCGCCGCCGGCGGGCACGGCACCGGCCCGCATCATGGAGTTCGTCGGCAACGCGCCCGTCACGGCGCTGGCGGACACGTTCGGGACGGCCCCGCCGGCGCGCGGGGCGCAGACGGTGGGCGGCTTGCTCGTGCAGACGCTGGGGCGCATTCCCCGGCCCGGCGAGCGATTCATTCTGCACGGATTCGAGTTCGACGTGCTGGCCGCCACGGCGACGCATGTGGAGCGCGTCGCCGTACGGCCGGGACCGGTCAAGGCCGTCGTGCTCGATCGCGCGGAGGACGCGCCGTGAGCCGGGCTGCTGTCATCCGCTCCGGCCCCTGCATAACTTGTACGAACCCATGACGACCCGCGCTCTCGTGGAGGCCCTCGACCGCGGCGACACGGCGGCGCTGGCCCGCGCCATCAGTCTCGTCGAGAACCACCGCGACGGCTGCGAGCAGGTGCTGTCGCACGCGCACGCCCGCGTGGGGCGGCGCGGCGCGCGGCGCATCGGCCTCACCGGGCCGCCGGGCGCCGGCAAGAGCACCCTCACCGAGCGCCTGGTGCAGCACTACCGCGGGCACGAGCTCCGGGTGGCCGTGATCGCCGTGGACCCGACGAGCCCGTTCACGGGCGGCGCGCTGCTCGGGGATCGCATCCGCATGGAGTCGGTCAGTCTCGATCCCGGCGTCTTCATCCGGTCGATGGCGACGCGCGGCTCCGTGGGAGGCCTGGCGACCACGACGGAGGAAGCGGCGGACGTGCTCGAGGCCTTCGGCTTCGATCGCATCCTGATCGAAACGGTCGGCGTGGGGCAGACGGAGCTGGACATCGCGCGCACCGCCGAATCCACGGCGCTGGTGCTCGTGCCCGAGTCCGGCGATGCGATCCAGACCCTCAAGGCCGGCGTCATGGAAATCGCCGACGTCTTCGTAATCAACAAGAGCGATCGGCCCGGCGGCGACAAACTGCGCCAGGAGATCGAGGTGATGCTCGGCCTGCGCCAGGGGAACGCCTTTCGGCACATGGCTCCCCACCACGCCTCCTCCAGCGGGGCGGAACGGCGGACAGGCGGACGGGCGGACGGGAGGGGTAAG
>WNGD01003897.1_pt1 | contig 14877 bp, 12 predicted proteins | sample 5400671 | NCBI WGS metagenome assembly WNGD01 (sample SAMN13153369, study PRJNA577476) | soil metagenome | isolation source: 40 cm soil or saprolite under grassland replicate 2 | place: USA:California | collected 2016-06-15 | reverse complement strand
TAAGTTGTACCAGGGGAATATCAATCAGCCCTGTGCGCCCCGCGGCTTCGTAGACCGTTGCGACTCCGTAGCGAGCCAACTCTTGTCTATCGCTCTCGTTCATCTGTTTGCAGTCCTTTTGAGCATCATCATCTGTATCAGGCCTATCGAGCGCTATTTAGAGGATGTCCACTACCTGGGGAGTAACCCTATGGAATGCTTCCGCGTACTGAATATCGGTGCGCCCGGAAATACGGCGCGCATGGTTGGCGCGGTACTTTGCGATAGCCGTCTGGTACTGGTGCAGGTAGCTTTGTGCGGCCATGGCCTCCATGGCCTGTTGCTTGAGTGGAAAAACCGCGCTGATATCGACAAAAGTAGTGGGAACGAATCCGCAGTGTTCCGGCTGATGAGGCTCAAACAGGAACAGCTCTGCTGGCTTGATGGTGGAGAAACCACTGGCGACGCCCGAGCCGCTGGCCAGGAGACTGGCGCGCTGGACGGCTGCAGAGGCCAACGGGTGATCGGGATTGAAAGGATCGCGTTCGGTATGGGTGATGATCACATCTGGCGCCAGTTCGCGAATCAGCTTCGTGAGTCGCTCCAGGACTTGCGCGTCAATCTGAAGAGGATAATCGCCGAGATCGAAACATTGAAACGTTGCGCCGAGAATCTCGGCTGCTCGCGTGGCCTCTTCATGACGAATACGTTTGACATTCTCGACCGTCTGGTTCGGGTCTTTCCACAATTCGCCTGATTCGCCTCGTTCTCCATAGGTAAGCGCAACGACGCTGGCTCTGCCGCCATGTTTCGTCACAACGGCGATGATACCAGCAGCTCGCCACACAAAGTCTGCCGCGTGTGCACCAACGACAAGCAGGGTGCGGCTCTGGTTCATACAGGCTCACTCCTTTCGGTCTCAACAAGGCTCGATGATTGAAAAGGCGTGTGTTGAAAGTAGGTTTTGTTCCTGCTTTATATATTTCCCGACGTTCGCCATTCTCATCGTATTCTATCACAACCATTGTGAGCCTTCCCTCGGATTCCTGTAGAGTAGATGTGCGAAGAAGCCACTACAGCGGTCAGCACCTTGCTTTTGAAGCGAGAATTGGGTATCCATTGAACAAAGACAAACGATCTCCCAAGCGGTCAGCACCGGCAAAAGGGAATAGAAAGCGGTCGGCAGAATTGGATGGCGTTCTGTTTAACCAAGCCTAAGCAGAACCGCAGTGTATGCCATCTATCATAGCCATGGAATAGTCGGAGGGAACAGAAGTAGAACCCCTTTTATAGCGGCCCAATGCGACGACAGTAATAGTTCCACACGTTTCTTATCATGCCTTCGCTAAAAATTTTCTCGCGTTTTCCCGCTATCTCCTCATCGTTTGTCCAGCGAAAGGAATGACCAGATGCAGTAGCAAGAAGTTGAACCTGGCTAGCCCGCTCTAAATTGATGGCTGAGACGACCGCATTGTCAATCGCGTTGCCAGCTACGACAATTCCGTGGTTGATCAGATAGCAAGCAAGACTTCCATCCCTCGTGCGAGCGACTTCCTCTCCCAGTTCGCGAGTGATGATAAGATCAGAGGTACGTGTGAAGCGAGGAACATCTGGCGGTGTGAACTGCGCTCCTTCGTGTGAGACAGCATGTAATGGCTCTCCTGTAGCGGCAAAGGCAATCGAAGAGATGGGGTGGGTATGGACGACACAGGTAATGGTGGGTCTGGTCCTGAAAATCTCAGCATGGATAGGAAACTCAAGGTGACGTGGCAGCTCACCTTCGGCAACATTCCCCTCCAGGTCAACACGAATCAGCGTCTCTGGCGTGATTTCATCCAGGCCCAAAGTCGAGGGTTTCATCCAAAAGGTCTGCGCACCTGCCTCTCGATACGTTACGTGCCCGTAGACGGTATCGTTCTGGCCGTTGGCTGCCAGTATGCGACAAGCATAAGCTAACTCGCGACGCAGCTGAAGACTCTCTTCTGAGAAAACTGACATCAGGCTCATCCTAAGACTTGGGGAACGCTGCCCGCTTGCTGGTGGGTAATATCCTCCTGGAAGAGATGCAAAGATCAGGAAAGATGGGACGAGTTTGCAGGAAAGAACCCAGTAGTCAAAAAGCGTTCTGGACGCAACACGATGACGACATGTGGGTTTCGTGCCTCAAGCTCCGCCCGTCGCACTCCAGCTTCACCAGGAATATACTTGCTGATCAGCTTACGTGCCCAGCTTGCATCGGTGTCCGGCTGCACAAAAGCCTTGCCACGCACCATGATCTGGCGAAACGGACGGTAGCCCGTCTCGGTCTGACTTTCTTCAAGCGTAATACAGAGCCCCACCCGTGGATCACGAGCAAGATCCTGCACATGACGACTCTCTGGCCCGCTGGACAGGTAAAAGATCCCCTCTTCCCAGAAGAACCAGATCGGAATCACGCGCGGGAATCCAGCGGGATCAAGCGTCGCCAGGTGCGCGGGAATCGCCAGATTCAGTACGTCTGTCATTTCTTGTTGCGTGAGGGTGCGGGTAGGAGGTGGGGTGTCGTTGGTTGCCATGTTTCTTCTCCTCAGGTTCGATGCCAAAGCCTGTTTCTCTTGACAAGCATTCCAGGTTATTGTACTCCAGGCCTCTGGCTGAACATCCACTGTCCCACACATCTCGCGCCACATACGCCTGCTCAAGCGTCACGAGGAGTCTCCCCAAAAGCAGAGAGCTGAGAGAGGTCAAAGGAACCAAGAACGTTTACACCGCATGGAGCACTTTCACCCGTAACAGGTCGAGATGGGCACGACCGAACATTTGGCGCTTCAGAAATATTAGCCGGTTCACCTGGCCCTCTGTGGTCCCATTGCTCCAGGGCAAAGAGCAGGCAGCACGAACAGCGGCATAGTCTCGACGGATCCCGTTGACAAAGCTGGTCAGTTCCGTCACATGGCACGCTTTTGCTCGCTTGAGCCAGGAGTCCAATGCCTCCACCTGGTGTTCTTTGAGCAGGGTGACAAATTCCTGGCTCAAGAGGTAGACCGTGCGCAGGTCCTCGTTAAGGGTCATCTGCTCAACCTGTCGCTGTTGCACTTTGGTGAGTTTTGAAGGTGGTAAGATCATCAGAAAAGCTGCGCCGCGTGAGGACAGGCGCCGTTTCTTCGGCTTAGGGGTGAGACGTGGTTTGCGCGGTTGTCCTTGTCTGCGCTTGGGCGGAAGTTCGGCGCGCCATTCACCCAGCACATGTCTGAGCAAGGATTCTGAGCCGGGGTATCCACGTTCCTTGATCTCATCAAAAAGACGTGAGCCTGAATGCTCTCCAGCGTTCCAGCGTTCACGCAGATACGTCAGATAGGGACCGAGCTTGCTCTTGCCTCTGGGGCGTATTCCAGAGCCAGGAGCGCGTTCGGGGAAGGCTTCTGCGGAAAGATATCGTTGGACGGTACGCCGACTCATCCGCAATTCGCGGGCGATCGCTCGTTGCCCTCTGTCTGCTTGGTGCAATGCCAGGACGTGTTCATAGCGCGCATAGCGCTTGTCGCGACTGATTTTCTGCTTGCGTTCGGCGTAGGTCAAGGAAGCAAGCTCAATCTCCTGACCCATGAGCGCAGGTGGCAGTTGTGGCTGAACCTGCTCCTGTGGCTGATCAGTTCTCTCTGCTGACGAGCTTGAAACAGTGGCGCTGCTGGTCACACCGCTGGTCTGATCATTCAGCGATCCTCCACTGCCAGGATCGCTGGTGGACACCACTTTGAGTGGGATATCCTCAACTTCTGGTAACCAGGTGCGCTTACGATCCAAGAACCGTTGTAGATGTTCACGCAGGTTTTGGATGAGGTGATACCGATCAGCGACCTGGGTTGCATGAGGCAGCGCCCGCTTCACTGCATCCGCGTAAGCACTCGCGCGATCCCGGCTGACCACGTCAATTTCTTGGTGACGTTCCAGCCAGGGGAAGACGGCTTCAGCAGTGCGGTCCGGCAACAGGTCGAGCGGGTGCCCTGTTTCCAGGTTGACCAGAATGGTTGCGTAGCTGTCCCCGCGCCTGATGGCAAAGTCATCAATCCCTAACACTCGCACCGGCGTATCAGAAGGAGAAGGAATGGCGCGCAGATAGCGCAGCAAGGTTGGGGCCTTGACCTGCATCCCCAGTCGTGGAGCCAGGCGCTCACTGACCTCAGCACTAGCAGAGAGGCCCAAGGCTTTGAACTCCTCCAGGAGACGATTGCTCACTCGTGCCCAGGGCCGGACGAAATCTGGAAAACGTTCGGCAAAGACTTTGCGTGGGCATGTGGCTGTCCAGCAAGCAAACTTGCGTACCAAGAGTCGGAGAACCACGTTGCGGCCTCCACACGGCACATCGTGGACGGTGCGCTGGTACTGACAATGGACATGATCGGAGAGACTCCCACACTTAGGACAGCGGGCGAACGGCTGTGTGGAGATCACTTCTACGGTGAGCTGAGCTGCGGTTATTTCCACCTGGCCAATGACCATCCCGTCGGGTAAGGGCAGAAACGGGGACCTTTCCATCGCCATCATCCTCCTGAAAAGCGGAGTACCTTCCTTGCATCTTTCTAGGAGTATATCACTGAGTATCAATCAATACAGCAAACAGGCACTATTCCCCAAGTCTTAGGATGATCCTATTCAAATTAAGTCAGGATAGGGAGAATATCCTTGCTCTTGCAGCCAGAAACTCATGTGCCATAAAGCATCCATCTGTCTTGCTTGTTCCATTCATCGAGGAAAATGACAAGAAACTGCATGTTGATTCTCTGAACATACGGAGGCACTCTGCGCATGCCTCTGGCAGTCACATCTTCAGATATTCGGAAGAACTTATGCACTTCTTCGATAGTCATGATGGAGCCCACCCAGAATCGGGAAGGAGAGGACCTTGCCGCCTTCGGGATCTGGTTGCATTGGCCCAGCTTGTGGCTCTGGAATCTGCTGCTTGATCCCTTGATGCGGCCTGGCTCGGTTGAAGGAGTGCACATACGTGTTGAGCACCCGGTGGCGCTGCTTCTCATGGAGGATGAGCAGATGATCGAGGCACTCACGTCGTACATTTCCCAGGAACCGCTCACAGATGGCATTCGCTCGCGGGGCGTAATAAGGAGTTTTGAGAATCTCGATTTCACTCGTATTAGCAAGCCGCGCGAAGCCCACCCCAAACTTGCCACCGTTATCATGGATGAGGTACTTTGGTCCCACGCCATATCGGGAATTGACAAGGTGCCAGAGACGTGGGAGGACGTTCTCAAAGCCTCATTTTGCGGACGGATATGACAGGTAGCCAGCACAGGGGTCAAAGAGAAGGGATCGAAGGTAGAACAAAACTATACATCGAGTAGCGGAAAGCCGTCCAAATGCTATCCTGTGGATCGGTGGTGGGCAAGAACACGAGGCTGACCTTTACTGACGATTTTCCGGCGGTCAGTGAAGCAGGCAGAGGATAATCTTCATCGCGCCAGCAACGCTGGTGCCCATCAACGCCTACCCCATTTGATGTGCCAGCATTGTACCATGTGCCTGCGAAGCTGCTATCAAGATAGATATTCGCGCGCTGGTTGCCAACACAATCGTCGAAGGTGCGGCGCAGGAATGCGCCAACATTGCGCGGATCGAGCTGTATTGTAAAGCTAGCTGCCCCTGTTAATATGGTCCCTGGCGCACTAATCAACGGAGTATGGACAAGGTATTCATAGGCGGCGCTTAGTTGGTAGGTATGCTCGCCTGTTGCCACATAATGATGTGCAAGGCGGCTAGCAGGCACTGCTGGCAACACATTATCACTGAGCAAGGCCGTTTGCGTCGGCGTACCATACCATAACATGGTGGCGCGATAGGCATGCAGGCTTTCATCTGCTCCGCCATGCTCCCAGCGCACAACCAGATGGCGATTAAACGGAATACTGTCTGCAATCAGGAAGCGGTAGAGTGCAGCTCCGTCGATATTCGTGCCGAGTGGATTATTAATACTACTCGGCAAGCCGCCCAGGGGAAGTGAAACCTGTTGTCCCCCGTTCCAGTAGTTCCCACCCAGACCCCACTCTTCAGTCCCGGTGACCGCGATTTGAGGTGTCTTGCTCTCATCCAGGTAGATACGTGGATCACCTTCCAGCGTGTTATCCGGTACGGAAAAATTGATCATGGTGCCAACCAGTTTGCCACTGCCCTTTACATCCAGAAAGGTCATATCTTGTCCAAGTCGCGGTTCGGCCACACTGACATAGCTGGCATGAAACGTTGCCCACCACTGCGGCGGATCAGGAAACGGCTCGTAGCGCACACTCCAACGAATACTATCGAGAGGAGAATCGGCCAATATAGCGATGCGAGCGCATGAGGAAAAGGGCATAGGCCAGTAAAGATGAATGTTCATCGACCCTGTTTGATCCCGACTCATTCCAGCAATCCAACCCTGCACCAACTGGCGATGGCGGGGAAAATAGATACCCGCGCCATCTCCCGCCAGGAATTTGATGGGGGCATTGACGCTTGGATGTGTTTCGCCATTCCAGTAGATCCGCAGGTGTGCGTTGCCAAACCCTAGCATTTCCTGCGGAGACACCTGAAACTCCAACACGCGAATCTGAGCGGGACCGCTGAGTGTCACCACCGGTGTTTCCCTATGAGCTGCAAGAGTAAGATTGCCCTGCCGTTGAGAGGTCGATTGAGGCACACTATCACTTCCGGCGCAGCGCAATAGGCTAACAACATCATTCACCGGCTCATGGCCATGCCAGGTATGAAGCGTGCTCCCATAGGGGAGTTTACGATAGAGCGCGTAGAAGTTCCCGTTGGCCTGCTGCGATGACCACTGCATGCTCTGCTGAAACGGAATGGATGTTTCCACGATACTGCTGCCCTGGCTCTGCCGCGGATTGAGGGAAAGTGGGTAGGGGAAGTTGCTTGCGGGGCCGCTGACTGGATGCGTTTGTCCAAAATCACTTGCGTTCACAGTAGTTGTGAAATGTCCATCCAACGAGAGATTCCAGGGGCCGCCATAGTTCTCCTGCATGCGCATGAACGTCATAATACCTGGTCCCAATTGATCGAAGAGAATATGTTCACCATCTGGTAGTACTCGCACCACATGCTTATTATCGGAGTTGCTGCCACCAGGATCAGCCGTCGATGTGCCCTCAACCCGGTCTCCCACTTCCAGATACGAAAGTTTATCCAGGCGGCGATAGGCGTCAAGGCCGAGATAGAGCGGTGGGGATGTCTGCGCAGTTGCGGTGGCTGTTACTGTACCCTGTGACCGCCCTACGGCAGCACATGCATGCATGATCTCGTTCGAATGGCTGGTCGACCAGAAACGCACAGCTAGAAAGATCCCTGCTAGCAGCAAGAGGAACAGCAAGACGATGCGGCTATATAAATGACGACCCTGACGCATGATGTTCTTCCTTCTAATGACTCCCTGCTGTACCAGGCTGCTGCGCCAAGTCCATGAAATCAGTCGTAAAGCAGTTGACAGGGTTCATCTTCTCAAGGAGGATGATTTCGAGATGGGTATCGGTGCTTGATCCTCAAACGTTTCTTCGTCCTCGATTCTTGGAGAAGCTATTCACTGCTACTTAGTATAGCATCTGTGGCGGATGGGAGAGCTCCATAAATCAGCCCTTCCGCCACCTGCCACAAGCGTATTTTCCGCTCCCGACGACCCACCTCAAGCCACTGTCCAAAATGGGCCGTTAGAGCATAAAAGTACAAATTCAAGCCATCACTTGTGAAGAGCGGGAAGCAGCCAGGAGCTGTCGCAGGGAGTGGATGACTCTATGCGCCGCGTTTTGCGTGCGGGGGCCGAGATGAAGCACTGAAAGAATCTTTGTGCAGGGGTCGATTGCCAGCCACAGCCAGAGCACTTGCTTGTAGCTGCGCAGCCTGGTGCGCAGTTTGTCCAACTGGAGGTGCGGGAGCTGGAGGTGGCAGAAATAGTGCTCGTGCAAGGTCTGTGCGTGCTCGCCAGCTCGAGACATCCAAGCGGGTCGAAGCGGTGGCGGTACGTGATGCCATCGAACAGATCATGCTGGAGTTTTCCGGCTATGGCTATCGTCGGGTGACCCATGCCTTGCAACGGGCTGGATGGCAGGTCAACCATAAACGGGTGCTGCGGATCATGCGCGAGGAGTCGTTACTGTGTCATCTCACACGGCATTTTGTGCACCCCACCGATGCGCATCATCCGTATCCGGTCTATCCCAACCTGGTCAATGGGGAGTCACCGGATGCTCCTGATGTGATCTGGGTGGCTGATCTCACGTCTATCCGCCTACCAAGCGAGTTTGTCTACCTGGCGACGATCCTGGATGCGTACTCGCGCAAGTGTGTGGGATGGAATGTGTCCACCCGCATGGATACCCATTTGACGCTGGGCGCTCTGGAAGAGGCAGTAGCCACACGTGAGGTTTCGCCGGGACTCATTCATCATTCGGATCGTGGGGTCCAATATGCCAGCAGTGCCTATACCGAACGCTTGCGAAGTCGGGGCGTTCAGTTCAGCATGTCCGCCAAAGGCAATGTCTACGACAATGCCCAAGCGGAAAGGTTCTTCAAAACTTTGAACCAAGAGGAGGTGGACCTGAAGCAGTACCAGACCTTTGAGGAGGCATCGGCCAATAGTGGTCAATTCATCGAGGAGGTGGACAACACCAAACGGTTGCATTCCAGCCTGGGATATCTGCCTCCCAGCGAATTTGAAATGGCTGACTATCAAGATGTACCACGTTGACTCCGGTGGTGGTCTGGTAGCAAGGGGGCACTCCACTACCGGCATATTTTCGAGGTGTTGGAGCGTCAGAGCAAGAGCTGGCCCCTTCCATCATCAACTGTGGCAAAAAGCCCCCATGGGTGACGAGGTTTCCTTCGGGGAATAGAACTGCTTGACAAGCGGTTCTCACTTATAACAACCTGCCAGTTCATCGCATGCTGGCCAAAAAGAGCATCGTTTCTTGAAAAAGTGAAAGGGTTCAGGCAACTCGGCACCGGAATGCCCGGCAGCAGTCGCCTCTTACTTCCCCTGGAGGAGCACATATGGAACTGGGAGTCGCCTTCCGATGTCAGCCCGCTACGCCTCGGCTGAGAGCATCGTTCGCATCGCGGAGGTGCCCGAACGCCTGGGGTATACCTCGCTGTGGACCTATGAGCGCTTATTATATCCCATCGCCGGCATCAGGAGGCCTGATGGGTCAACCCAGCAGCTCCCCGAGGCCTACAAACGAACCGAGCGTAGGACCAGCACTACGACAATGCAAAAGGAACACGAAAGAAGGAGAAGAGACTATGATCAACAGACAAGACTATCACTTGCCTCCCAAAGAAGGCTTTGTCCTGACACACTTCTTGACTGTCGCGGATGTGAACCGCTCAGCGGAGTTTTATGTGCGCATTCTGGGAGGCACCGTGGTTCGCCGCGGCGAACCCACCATCATCCAACTTGCCAATAGCTGGCTGATCGTGAACGTCGGTGGCGGCCCGACCGACGATAAACCCACCGTGACGCTTCGTCCCCCTCAGAACCCCAATGAGGTTTCCAGCTTCCTGAATATTCGTGTGGCGGATATCAGGGCCTGCTACGAGCAGTGGCGACGCAGAGGGGCCGAATTCCTGACCGAGCCAAAGGACCATGGTGTGGAGATTCGCTGCTACATGCGTGACCCTGACGGCTATCTCATCGAGGTCGGGCAAACCACCGCTCCCCAAGTCTAATCAGGCGCTCCATAAACCGGATTTGATAGTTACCTAAATTTGGTGCCAATTAGCGACCATGGTTTGAGAAGCCAAGGGCTTGCAAAAGAAGCGATGATGGTGCATACCTATCTCTAGAAGCTTAAAACCAGAGAGAGGAGGCCCATCATCATGACCGAGTGTAGCATACCGACCCAACATCATTTTACTGCCTGTGCCAGCTTGGCGGCGCTGGGCGTGCAAATCAAGCGTCTGGACCTGTTTGGTCCCATCCGAGAGAGGGTGCAGATTGAGCAGAAGACCCTCAAGCACTCGCCCATCGACAAGCTCTACGATGCTTTTATCAGCCTGTTGGCCGGAGCTGGTGGGCTGGTGGAAATCAACAGTCGTCTCAGAGCCGATTCCGCCTTGCAGGCCGCCTTTGGTCGGACAGCGTGTGCAGACCAATCGCTGGTACAGAGGACATTGAACACGTGTACTGCCGAGAATGTGACACAGATGGAGCAAGCGATGGACACGATTTATCGAAAGCTGAGCCAAGGCTTTCAGCATGACTATCGAGCCCGTTTGCAGGTGCTCGATGTGGACATGAGCGGCCTGCCATGTGGCCCGAAAGCTGCCTTTGCCACAAAAGGCTATTTTGCCAAACAGCGCAATCGGCGTGGACGACAGTTGGGTCGCGTGTTGGCCAGCCACTACGCTGAAATCGTGGTGGATCGGCTCTTCGAGGGCAGAACGCAGTTGACCCGTGCGTTGCAGCCCTTGATGCAAGCCGCTGAAAAGACCTTGAGGTTGGACCAAGCCAAACGGGCGAGGACGATTGTGCGCGTAGATTCCGGAGGTGGCAGTTTGGACGATGTGAACTGGTTGCTCTGCCATAGCTACCAGGTGCATTCATCAGACTATTCGAGCAGGCACGCCCGTAGTCTGGCCAAGAGCGTGCTCGTCTGGTTCGACGATCCCCACGATCAAGAGCGGCAAATGGGCTGGGTGACGGAAGCTCCCACCGCCTACGTGCGCCCGGTGAAACGCATTGCCGTGCGCTGCCGCAAAGCTGATGGGCAATGGGCGGTTGGGGTCCTGATCTCGACGGTGGAAGCCTCTGATATCCTGCACCTGGCTGGGAAGCCCCCATCGCAGTTCGCTGATGCACAGGCGGTACTGCTGGCGTATGTGGCGTTCTACGACGAGCGAGGTGGAGGGATCGAAACTTCCTTTAAGGGCGACAAGAGCGGTTTGGGTCTGAGCAGGCGCAACAAAAAGCGCTTTGCTGCCCAACAAATGCTGATGTTGCTTGGCAGTCTGGCCCATAATACCATTATCTGGGCGCGTGGCTGGTTGGCGGCTCCCCAACTGCGGTCGTATGGCATGTTGCGTCTGGTACGCGATGTTTTCCATATCAGCGGCTTTCTCGCTGTCGATGCCTTGGGACAGATCGTCCAGGTTGGGCTCAATCAGGCTGCACCCCTGGCTCCTGTCGTCACCGACTCCTTGCGGGAACTGCTTGCTCCTACTCCCACGACCATTCATCTGGACACCATGTCTTTTGCTTCTCAAACCATGGTCGCTAATTGGCACCAAATTTAGGTTGCTAGATTGCTCGTTAACGCCGAATGCTACCGGCTACCTGACGCATATTCATAATCATCTAAATGCTATGGTTCTATCGCCGGGAGTTTTGAAGGTGCAGGTAACACAGGCTGATGATATCAGCACAGAATTCAATACTATAAATGCCTGGTTGAGGCAGGTGCAACAGGATGCCAGGCAACTGGTCGCAATGGATGATCCGCACCTGGTGCTGGCAGAGGGGAAGCGTCTACGCAGTGAAATGGATACGCTGGCAAGGGAGGTTCTCAATGGGAGTATTGATCCCAACACTGGCACAGCAGAGAAGGGCGTGGCCAGTATCGCCGATCAGATCCAGCAACTGGTAACTATGGATGTCACACGCTCTTAATGTGCAGGCGCAGACCCTTTTTCCGGCTGTGTTGCAAAAAATCTGGGGGGGAATGCTATGGGCATGAAGCTTTATCTTACTGCTCAGCTTAGGCTGCCACGCCAAACAGTCCAGCGATGAACGCTGACTGGCTGAAGCTCGCTCAGACGGCCATCGGCCGACGCTAGTAAATTGGGTCTGCATCAGTGTACTGGCTACTTCCCTCGTTACGTCGCATACTTCTACCGCTTGTACGTTTTATATGCGATGTATCATCCTCTTCCTCACAGAGGCACCCCGCTTGGGATATCTGTTCCAAAAAGAGCTGATACTCGAAGAGAAGAAAAGAAAAAATCAACACTTTTACACTCGGTTTAATCCGTACAATTATAATCACGACATAAATGCCGTATCAAAAAGATTGCTCGATAGCAGCCAGATTATTACTCGTCATCGTCGTTTGTCGAATCTTTATTGTAGAGCTTGTTAAGAGCCCTCTGCATATTCTGCACCCAGCTTGAGTGCTCGCTCTCCAGGACCTTCTCTGTTGCCTCGACAAGTTTGTGGAAATTCTCTGGCTGGTGCTTCTCGGCTTCAGGCAATGCCGTCCACCACTGCTTCACGTCCTCGAGGCTTGTCGCGGCCTGGTTATACTTGGTGAGCGTATTTACCACTTGCATGTACTCCAGGTAAAGAGCGAAACTGGCCGCCAGTGCCGTGGCCAGGGGGAGCCAGAGTTCAACCTTCACCGCCGCCAGAATGGCGCCGATGCCAGTAGCAATGATAACCAGTGGCTGGAAGATTTTGAGCTGCCTGCTCCACTTAACCGCCCTTTGCCGGTAGTAGGAGCGCTGGTCGTCCAGCCTGAACTTGATGTAGTCATCAGGTGAAAGATCGCTATACCCATCATCCTCATCCGCCACCCCGAACCTTGGCAATCGTGGGGGAGTAGAGATGGTCATTGCGTCCATATTGACCTCGGTCTGCATCAGCTGCTGGCTGAGGAGTTTGACCTTCTCGGCCAGTTTCTGTTCAGCCGACTTTCTCGCGCCTGGGTGAACCGGTGCCACAGGAGGCTCGGCATATCTCTCTGTATGGGTGCGGTACAAGAATATCTCACGCTTCAATACCTCCCGGCTGTTGCGGAGGAGCACCCACTTTTCTCCCCATTTGAAATATGTCACGATCCCCAGCAGAATAGTGACCAAAATCGGTACTACTATGACGAAGAAGTGGTATAACTGGTCCGGGAACGAGTTGACCTTGAGCCAGCCCAGCGACTCCAGCTGCGTTTGACCAAGTGCGAGAGCTGTAGCGAGTACTCCGAGAGCGAGAATCCAAATCTGTAGCCGCTTGAAGGTAGTCTGATGCTGGCTGGCCATAAGGGCGTAAAGCCTCTCGCGCTCTTGTATTTGCGCCAAGATGCTCTTCTCTTGTTTAAGGCACAGAAACTTCAGCAGGGCCTTCAATTCCTCGCTGCTCGCCTTATGAGAAAAAAGGTAGAGGTCGCCACCCTCAACGACTTGAGCGATGTCCCGGTCAGGAGAAGTTCTCTTTCTCCTTAAAATCCTTTGAAGAACAGTGGGATACACTCTTTTTTGTCTCCACCACTGAGCAAGAGTGTCTGCTAATTCACCACTACCGGTAATGACGACCACTGGCCATCCACGCTGAACGCATTGCATCACTTCTTTCTTCGCAATTTCTCCGCCGCCAGCAAGGATTGCTACTACAGGTATATGTCGAGCAAGTTCACTCGCTACCCCGAACAGCGTCGCGGTTTCATCTCCCCACTTATCTCCCTTTACCAGGACAAAGTGGGAATGGTGGGGATCGAGAGGAGTCTTACTATCGCTTGCTCCGTCTGTTGATTGGCTTTGATAGTCAACTTTGCCTTCGGGAGCCACGCCCAGCAGTATCGATCGGCGTTCTTGCTCAGCAACACCCTGACCCATCATCTCCATCACTCCTGACTTGGTACCCCCATCGACGATCAATGCGCCTATTGCCGTAGCCGTGGTGGCTATACCATTGCTGAACAAGGAGGAAAGAGTGGCTTTCAGAGTATCGTCCAGATTTTTAGCCCCTCCAATGACGACAAACACGGCCTTTGGTTGCTGGATGGTCAGGGCTCGAATAATTTCGGGGTAGTCGACGTTTTTCGGGGGAATAACGGCCAGGGCCGTATTTCCATTGGGAAAGGTGATTGGTTTGTTCTCCATCGACCCGCTCCTTGGTAAGTAATGAAAGCAGTATTGAACCAACAGAAATCGACAGTTATAGATTGCTGCTCTATTGTAGCACCTTATGGTCTAGTCGTGATCGTTCGATACTTGGTACCAAGAAGTTGGGAGGGAAAAAGCCGTTATGAGTCATCCCTCATTTTTTGAAACCAGTTTTTACTGGAAGAAGCCAAGAAAGAGGTGGAGCGGCTCAAAGGGCAAGGGCAGAGAATTCTTTGCCTCTTTGATGGCAGCGTGATCGAGAAGCCCGAAAGACGCACCCTGCAAGCCACCGGGCCGGTGCTTTCCAGCAAAGCCAAACGACTGAACCGCTCCCGCGTGGGATTGCTCTTTAACATGCCAGCGCTCTGACCCATCCGGGTGATGGCAATGGCATGGACAGGAACGATCATTACGGGACTGGAAGGCATTCCCAAGCTGGCGAGCATGCGGTGGTGAACCACCAAAGGGGAATAGGCAGAAAAACTCCGCGAGAAAGAGGAGGAAGTGCCGCGCTTGCTGGTGGGCACCTGGGGGACGCTGCTCACCTTTGTCTGTGATCGTGGCTATGCTTCTAGTCCATGGCTGGAAGTCCTGGAGCGTTTCCGCGCGAGATTCATCATGCGCTGGATCAACAAGCACTTCTTTTACGATCAGGAAGGAAGAGAGAAGAAACTGTGGGAGATTGGGCGTGGAAAGAAATATCTCGCGCACAAACTGATCCGCGAGACCTCCAGTGGCCTGAAAATCGCGTGCGACCTCTGGTGGTCGCCTGTTCGTCACCCCAAATACACGCAGCACTGTCCCTGGTCAAAGCGCGACTCAAAGGGAAAGTCTGTTATCTGATTACCCATGAGCGAGTTCAGACCGAAGAACAGGCATGGGAGATCTTTGTTTCGTACAACCGGTGCTGGCAGATCGAAATAGTCCAATCGCAACTGACAAAAACGAAGGTGCTCGCTGGTAGGGGAAGTGGGGATCACATAGCGGATCTCCACCTCCTCATTGGTGACCACAACGCGGTCAATCAACAACTCAATCAGTTGCCGTTTCTGC
>WNGD01003894.1_pt1 | contig 14879 bp, 10 predicted proteins | sample 5400671 | NCBI WGS metagenome assembly WNGD01 (sample SAMN13153369, study PRJNA577476) | soil metagenome | isolation source: 40 cm soil or saprolite under grassland replicate 2 | place: USA:California | collected 2016-06-15 | reverse complement strand
TGGGCCAGCATCTTCGCTCCTATTCAGCCAGTAATCTCCTGTTCTTCCGTCGCCCTTGCCTGTGCTATGAAGGACACCCGCTCTAGTGGAGTAGCTGGTATGACTTGCCACACCGTTCTCTCCGACAGGCTGCTAGGCGTCATTTCCGAGTACCTGCAAATTGCTAAAGACAATGTTGCCGATGCTACCAGTAGCAGTTGGGGCTCCTGTGAGTATCTCTCCACATCTTCTGCTAAACTGGCGGAATTCCAGGCATTCACGCAGATGGCAACGCAAGGACAGAGCATTTTTTCGGCGGCAGGCGATAATGGGGCTTATGATTGCCTGCCTTATACCGATGCCAACCTGACAGGTAGCAACCAGCTCCAGGTTGACGATCCTTCTTCACAGCCATACGTCACTGCGGTAGGTGGGACCGCATTCAACAATTCGAAAAAGCAGGTCCTGTTCGATCCGGGCAAGAATCCTCATCCTGCTTATCCCGGAACCAGCAAGGAACTGACCTGGACGCGTGGTTGCACGCCGACAGACTGTGAAGGTGGTGGTGGTGGTGTCAGCCGCTACTGGGGCAGCATCGACTATCAGTCCGGAGGTGGTCAGGGGGTTCCAGGTTTCATTGAAACAGGCCTGACGCAGAGTGGAGCCTATTGTAACCAGACGGCGGGTGTCTTCTGCCGTGAGTTGCCGGACGTTTCACTGGATGCTGATCCGATAACAGGCTACTCTGTCTACTGCACAGATCCCGGCGATAGCTTCTGCAAAACTGGCGAATTTGGCAAACCCGGTTGGATACGCCTGGGTGGTACATCCTGCGCCTCACCGCTCTGGGCCGCTATCACTGCTCTGATCGATCACCAGGCAAAGGGACGCCAGGGTCTGCTGAACTACTACCTCTACAACTTTGACTCGCCCGCTGGCTACGCATCCCAGTTCCATGACATCACCTTGCAGGACAATGGTCATTATCCTGCAGGGGCCACTTACGATATCGCGACCGGTCTTGGTACTCCCAATATCCTTCGCCTCGTGAAGCCGTAGGCGGTATTCTTGAGATCAAGGCAATAAGAGAGGCATTCAGAACACCCATTTCTAGCGCGTTCTGAATGCCTCTTTTAGGCTCAAAGTTACCCAAAACCATCCCCATTCCTTTGGTAACTGACAGATCCCCCTTCTTCATAACGCAGTCCATCTTTTGGAGGGAGCAATGCTCAACCACCACATGGTACAATTCTGGACAGATAGATTATAGAAGAAACAGACATATACTTAATATATGCCAGCCAGATTCATAAAGGGAGCATACGATGGTAACTCATGTTGAGACAAAAATACAGCATCCAAAACCATTTCCTTACGTACACGGGTATCCGTTTTTTGGGAACCTGCCCGAATTCACCAGAGATCGCCTGGGCCTCTTGCAGCGGATGGCACGCAAAGGCGACGTTTGCGGCATGCATTTTGGACCATTCCCCGGTATCCTATTCAACAAGCCGGAATACGTCCAGAGTATCCTGGTCGAGCATGCCTATGGTTTCGACAAAGGCGTGGCAATCCATAATACCTTTCGCCCTACGATTGGTGATGGCATTTTCAGTAGTGAAGGCGATTTCCACCGTCGCCAGCGTAAACTTATGGCCCCATCGTTCCAGCCGCGCCATATTACCAGCTATGCCGATATCATGGGACATTACGGCGAGCAGATCCAGCAAACCTGGTCTGATGGTACAGTCGTTGATATCAATCAAAAAATGACCGATCTTACAATGAGTATTATTGGCAAAGCGCTTTTTGACGCAGATGTCTTCACAGAAACCGATGAACTGGGCGCTGCTATGGCCATTACTACTGAGTATGTCTCACATACCCTCTCCGTGCTTTTGCCGCTGCCTTATAACTGGCCTCTGCCCCGCAATCGTCGTACCCACAAAGCGATGCAGGTCTTGCGCAATCGCATTCAACGTTTCATCGACGAGCGGCGCAATACTCCGAATGGGCGCAATGACTTCCTCTCTATTCTGCTGCAAGCCAGAGACGAAGATGGCAATCCTATGAACGATGAGCAGGTGATGGCCGAGTGTCTGACCCTCTTTGGGGCTGGCCACGAAACCACTGCAACCGCTCTGACCTGGACGTGGTATCTGCTCTGCCAGCATCCTGAGAGCTATCAGAAGGTCCAACAGGAAGTTGATCGCGTCTTGCAGGGTCGCACGCCTACTTATGCGGACCTGGCACAATTGCCCTACTGCCTCCAGATCTTCAAGGAAGCTATGCGGCTCTACCCACCTGTTTATGCAACCTCCAGACGCGCATTGCATGATGTCGAGATCGATGGCTACCGGGTTCCCAAAGGTTGGGTTGTTCTGCTCGCTCCTTGCACTCTGCACCGTCGAGAGGAGTACTTCCCGGAACCAGAGAAGTTTGATCCTGAACGCTTCACACCTGAACGTGAGAAACAACTTCCCCGCTATGCATACGTGCCTTTCGGTGCTGGTCCGCGCATCTGCATCGGTCTCTACTTCGCTATGATGGAGGGCCATCTGTTGCTTGCTACCCTTGCCCAGCGCGCCAGTTTTTCATTGGTTTCGGGTCAGATTATCGAACCAGATCCAGTCCATCACCTGGCTTTGCGACCCACTGGTGCAGTAAATGTGATGGTGAAGAAGAGATAACAGGATAATCCAGGGATTGTCCATAATTCATAAAGGAGCAAGCGGCAACGCATTTCCCCGCCTGAAAGCAGGGATTTCCTTGCCGCAATCCTATAAGTACAAAGAGGGGAGAGATAAATGAATCTATATGGATACGATTGGCCAAAGGGTGGAACAAAGCAAGTGGTCTACGTGGATGAGCAGGGGCATGTGATAGAACTGTTTGTGGGATTTGGAGGCCCACGACAATCCGCTGACTTGACAGAGCTCACCGGAGCCCCTTTACCCGCCAGTGCAGTCCTTGCAGGCTATACGTGGTCAGTGGGTGGAACAAAGCAAGTGGCGTATGTGGATGAGCAGGGACATGTGATAGAACTATTTGTAGCCTCGGGAATACCATGGCAATGGGCAGACTTAACGGCGCTGACCGGTGCTCCTTTAGCAGATCGGCACTCACTTACCGGCTATGATTGGTCAGCGGGCGGAACAAAGCAGGTAGCATATGTGGATGAGCAGGGACATGTGATAGAACTGTTTGTGGCGGCAGAGATGCCGTGGCAATGGGCGGACATAACGGCCCTTACCGGGGCCCATCGATCCAATGGCGCAGCCCTTACTGGCTATGATTGGTCAGCGGGCGGAACAAAGCAGGTAGCATATGTGGATGAGCAGGGACATGTGATAGAACTGTTTGTAGCCGCGGGAACGCCATGGCAATGGGCGGACTTAACAGCCCTGACCGGAGCTCCTTTAGCAGATCAAAGACCACTTGTTGGCTATGCGTGGTCAGCAGGGGGGACAAAGCAGGTGGCATATGTGGATGAGCAGGGGCATGTGATAGAACTGTTTGTAGCTGCAGGGACGCCGTGGCAATGGGCGGACATAACGACGCTGACCGGAGCTCCTCTGGCAGATCAGGGATCGCTTACTGGCTACGACTGGCTCAATGGAGGAACCGAGCAGGTGGTGTATGTGGATGAGCAGGGGCATGTGATAGAACTATCTGTAGCTGCGGGAACGCCATGGCAATGGGCGGACTTAACAGCCCTGACCGGAGGCCCTCTACTCCACCAGGGATCTCTTACTGGCTATGGTTGGGTATGGGGCGCTACCAAACAGGTAGCGTATGTAGATGAGCAGGGGCATGTGATAGAATTGCATGCAGGTTTGAGTGGTAAATGGCGGTGTACAGACTTAAAAGTAATTACACGACGTGAAACGACAAAGAAAACCTGAATATGACGCTTTCTCTGTCAAAGGGCTCCATGTGCTATCATAGTATCATCGCTGTTTGTGCTTTGAGCATCTGGAAAGGTCAGGTTTATGTCTGGCATGCTTTCTCATCAGAGAGTCCGTCTGATATTTGATCCAGAAGAACTTCATTACGACTTTGGACCACAGCATCCCTTGAATCCAAGGCGCTTGAAGGCGTTGATGGATCTGCTGGAGACGACGGGCTTATGGCACCCTGAGCAGGAACAGATGCGCCTGAGCTTACGAGCAGCTACCGATGACGAGTTGAGCCTGGCCCATACCCCCGACTACATTGCAGCCGTGAAGCGTCTCAGCCAGCCAGATGATCCTGCCAGGAGTCCAGGCGAACGCGACGAACTGGCGCAGCTCGCCCTGCACTATGGCTTTGCAGATGGGGACACCCCGGTCTCACCGGGGATGCACCAGGCCTCCGCACGCATCGCGGGGGGCACCTTGATGGCGCTGAGTGCTGTCATGGGGTTGCCTGAAGGCGGTATTTTTTCGAATGAAGAAGAGCGCCCGTTGCACGTGTTTCATCCGGCGGGTGGACTGCATCATGCGTGGGCAGAACGAGCTTCAGGGTTTTGTATCTATAATGACGCGTCGGTTGCCATCGCGCACGCGCTGCGTTCCAGTGAAGCGAAAATCCTCTACCTCGACTTCGATGCCCATCATGGCGATGGCGTCCAGCGCTCGTTTTACGATGATCCTCGCGTGATGACGGTCTCGTTGCATGAAACGGGTCGCTATCTCTTTCCTGGGACCGGGGATGTGCTCGAACTGGGCAATGGGGGGGGACGTGGCTATTGCGTCAATATGCCCTTTGAGCCTTTTACCGAGGATGACTCCTATATCGAGGTGATGAATACTCTGCTGACGCCGGTGGTGACCTTTTTCGCCCCCGATGTCATCGTGAGCGAGCATGGTTGCGATCCCCATACCTGGGACCCGCTCACCCACCTGAGCCTGACGATGCGTGGTATTCGGGCGCAGATCAAGCTGGCGCACCAGTTGGCGCACACCTATTGTCATGGGCGCTGGGTGGCTCTTGGTGGAGGGGGCTACGACCTGTATCGGGTGGTGCCACGAGCCTGGAGTCTGTTGTGGGCCGAGATGTCGGAGCAGCAGGTGCCCGAGAGCTTGCCCCAGGAGTGGATTGAGCGCTGGCGGCCCGTGTGGCTGGCCGTGCAGCAGGAGGAAGCGATGGAGGAACTCACGGGCAAACCGGTGCTGGCATCGGATTTTCCGAGCACGTTTCTCGATCGCGCGGAGGACTTTCCCCCCCAACCACGTCGCTGGGCTATCAGTGGGACGAACCGACAAACAGTGGCGCTGCTGCGGAATCTGATCGTACCTTCTCCGGTGCGTCATGCCTTCCCGGCCCCCCGGCAGCGCTCTCCACTGACAGGATCTTTTGATCTGCTGCATATGAACAAGGGGGCGTCTCCCTCGCGTATGAAGACCCTGGAGACCCCGATGGGACCGGTCCTCTTGCGCGATTTCTGTCCTGCTTCCCTTGTCGAGCGCCTGCGCCCTGATAGTGGGTTGCATGCCTTTGCGCGGCTGCCGGAGCGGGAGCATCGCTTGCTGCTGGATATCGCCAGGAGTCCGGACTGTGCCCTGACGCTGGCGCATACTCCTGGTGGCGACATCATTGGCCAGGTCACCATTGCCCCGGCGGATGAATGGTGGAAAGGTATCGAGAGCCTCTATGAGGTCGCCATCGAAGTGAGCTCGAACTGGCGCGGTAGCGGCGTTGCGCGCAATATGCTCTCGTTCGCCCTGGAACTGGACGCCCTGGAAGACATGATCTTCTTTGCCATTGGTCTTTCCTGGCACTGGAACGCTGAAGATCTGGGCATTTCTCTGTCCCAATATCGCAAATTGATCGCGTACCTCTTTGGGACTCAGGGCTTCGTCGAGTATCCCACCAGCGGGTCTAATACCAGCATTGAGTCCACTAATGTCCCGCTGGCCCGCATCGGCAACCGTGTCGATAAGCGCGCCGCCAACCAGTTTCTCAGCCGACTGCTCAGCCCGGATAGCTTTGGTCGCTTCTAAAATTTTTTTCGCAGATGCTTGCTCAAGCCATAGCTCTTTGTCTTATGCTGTCTTTCCCAACGCCTCCAGTTGTCTTATGCTGTCTTATACCATCTTATAATAGTTTTTTTGTTCGGGTTCACGTTGCCACTTCCATCAATGGTACATAAGTTTTTCCTATTGAGCGTCACAGACATCCAACAGCCAGGGGAAGCAGGAGTACTCTGTCTACTGCTGAGAGTAAGGTGTCCACGTCAAACGGCTTTGGCACACACGTGAGAGCGCGTGCCCGGAGATCTTCCCATGGTGGTGTAGCGCTTATCATGACCGCGGGGATGTCTTGCCAGCCAGAGCGGGCGTGTAGCCGGTCATACACTTCAATTCCTGTCATTCCCGGTTCCAATAAATAATCGAGGATCATGACGTCTGGACGCTCATCCATAGAGAGCTGGAGCGCGGCACGCCCTGTGGAAACGAGGTGCACCGTGTAGGAGAGTTCCTGAGTCAGCACCTCTCCAAGCATCTCGCGGATGACGGGGTCATCTTCCACGACTAAGATACGCGTACTCTGGATGCGTGGGGGAATATATGGGCTCATGTTCGTCTCCTCTTAAATGCGACTCAAAGGTATCGAGCAGTACGGCTTATGGTTCTAAATATGCCCTTAATCCTTCACAATGGTGCAACAGCTTGTGGAGGGCACGCATCTCGATATTACTTACCGCCTGGTGACTGATCCCCAGGATCTTTCCGACCGGGGTAAGCCCCAACTCACGGCCTTCTGATACCGCGCGATCTCCCATAAATAGATTGGTCAGGGTCGGTTCCTGAGCAGGGTCGATCAGGCCAAAGCGAAGTTCAATGACTCTGCGCTCAAGTGGCTCAAGGTGGTCGTGAAGGAGTTCCCGCAATTGTTCTTGAAGCGTCTTTGTAGCAACGACGCGCTCCGGTGCATCATGAGGACCATCCTCCAGGAGGTCGCTCAACGATACCTCGGAATCACCGCCTTGACGGGGCATATCCAGACTCACCGTCTCCTGTTTTGTTGAGAGCAGCGAGATGACCTGTTGGACACTGACCTCCATTTGAGAGGCCAGGTCTTCCAGTGTTGGCTCTCCAGCTTCGCTACTTGCATGCCCCTCCTGTAGCAAACGTCGCCGGACGCGTCCTAATCGTTTGAGTTCCTCTACTTTATATAAGGGTACGCGAATGGTATTCGCCTGCTCAGCGAGCGCACGTGTCATATACTGGCGGATCCACCATGTTGCATAGGTGCTAAATGCATAACCCTTTTTGTAATCGAACTTTTCGACGGCATGCATCAGGCCCAGATTTCCCTCTTGAACGAGGTCCATGATGTCTACACCAAACCCTTTGTACCGCCTGGCCAGTTTCAGAACCAGGCGCAGGTTTGCTTCGATGAGTTGTCGTTTGGCCTCTTCAGCATCCGCTTCATATGTGTAAGAGGAGCGCTGTCCTTGCTTGCCCCGCTGGCGCTTCGCCACTTTTCCTCGCTCAATACGCTGAGCAAGGCGCGTGACCTCTTCGGTTGAAAGCAACTCGACCTGTCCGATTTCATAATGGTAGAACCTGACGGTATCATCGAGATTCATTGCCCCTGGATTGGCCTTGATATGTATGGTGCTGGTCGTCACATGGTGTTGTGTGATCGGCATGAGGTGACTCCTTCCAGACAAAAAAATTTTCGTGTAGAATGTCTTTCCTTACAGGCTATAGAGCATGTCCTGCAGCCTGTACCGACATTTCCCCCTCCCCGAATGAGAGTATAGGATCCCCGACTTGCGTCTATCTCCTCTGGTGCTTCCATCGCATCTCGTCTGGCTCCGTAGAGGCATGCCTTGCGTGTGCCGCGTCCGCGTGATATAGACACCCCTGGCTCCCATGGGCGCACCCGGCACACGCAAGGCATGTCTCTACGTAGAGAGAAGAAATGGTACTTTGTAGTGGGAAATTGAGGGTGTGCGAAAAAATCACTATACTTCCTGATGCAAGAGGCGGAGCAGATTCTCTTTTCAAAAGGAGCTATGGACGATGAGCAGCGAGGCAAGTACCCACTACCAGCAGAAAGTCGCGTTCTGCGGAAAGAAGCGCTGCAAAAAGTGCCGTGATGGCATTGGTCACGGTCCTTACTGGTATGCCTCTGAGAAGACAGAGAAGGGCACCGTTCGCACTTACCTGGGAGCACAGCAACAGGCGATGGAGCATGTGTTAAAACTGGTCGATCTGTCACTTATGCAGGAGGATCTCCCCAGGACAATTCAATTGCTCGATCAGCTCCTCACAGCCGAACCCACCAATAGAGCAGTTATAAAGCGTCTGATAGCAACACTGGTTCTCCTTATGAAACATGCAACACCTTTGCGTCGTCCTGCTCGATTGCACCGATCAGCGCTCGTTGGACGCGATCAGGAACAGAAACGCCTCCAGGCTCTCTTTCATGCTAGAAGCACACATCTGCCACAATGCATTTTCCTCACCGGTGATGCAGGTCTGGGGAAAACGCGGCTGGCAGAAGAATTGGCACGCGAGGCCGCTAAACAGGGATGGAGCGTGCTCTGGGGACATACTTACGTGCAGGAGAGTCGCTTCTCGTACGCACTCTGGTCGGAGGTACTTCGTCAACTGCTCTCCCCTTATACCATAGAACCCTACCTGCATCTCCTGGGTAGATGTCCGACGCTCTTCGAGCCACTCGGCATCCTCCTGCCCTATATCCAGGAATGCTTTGCACAACCAGAGGCGATAAGCACTCCTGCACAAGAACCACGTCGCCTCTGGGAAGCGATTGGAGATCTGCTCGTGCTTATGAGCCAGCAAGCCCCCTTGCTGCTCGTGTTGGATGATCTGCAATGGATGGATACGGCGAGTGGCGAACTGCTGGGCTACGTGGTCCGACGACTACAAGGACACGCCGCCATGCTGGTAGGGACCTGCCGTGAGCACGAACTGCTGGCCAATCCCTCCCTGCATACCCTCCTGACCGACTTGCAGCGTGAACAGATGGCTGAGTGTCTCGCACTTACACCGTTAGACGATGAACAGATGCAAACGCTCCTCTCAGACCTCCAGGTGCCACAGCCTTTACTTCACAGTATCCGCTCGCGTGCGGCTGGCAATCCGTTTTTTGCCGAAGAACTGGCCCACACCTTCGACAATGGACAGGATCTTGTTGCCGATCATGTAGAGACGTCTCTTCCCGATACTATCGCGGCTGTTCTCGACATGCGCCTGAACAGACTGAGTCAACCCTGTCAGCGCATCTTGAGTAAAGCTGCTGTCCTGGGCGGTTCTTTTGAATTTCCTCTTATCAGTGCGATGGAAGCCGGTGTTCCTGGCTCCAGTGATAGCTTTCTCCTTGATCTGCTGGAAGAAGCGCTTAACGCTGGTATCCTGATCGAGCAGAGCACTCATGCCCATGCTACCTATACGTTCTGGCATCCACTGCTCGCCACCCATCTCTATGAAAAACTCTCTGCCGCCCGCCGTATCAGTCTGCACCGTCGCGCGGCTACTCTTCTCCAGCAACTGTATCACGAACGGGAGGAAGAAGTAGCAGCCAGGATTACCCATCATCTCGTTGAAGGGGGCGCGGAACCACAGAGGCTCGCACAATTTGCAGTGATGGCAGGGAATCGTGCGTATACACTCTCAGCGTATGCAGACGCTCGTCACCATTATGACCTTGCAGTGAAGCAATTAGAGGAGATCGATGCGCATTCAGGCTTGCAGTCGCGTGATCGCGAACGTCTGCTGTGGCTGCGCATCTGCCTGGCCGAATGTCTGCGAATTATGGGATGCCCGCTTGAGGCGCGCTCTCTCTATGAGCAGGCGCTGGCCTCTCATGAAGGGCGGATAGCGTTTTCTCAGGAAGAAGCTCAGATACGCGCACTGCTCTATTGTGAACTGGGTTTAACCTGGTATGATACGCAGCATCTGGAACAGGCGTTAGCATGTTATACCCGTGGCGAACGATGTCTGCGTGCGGCCCAGGTGAACGCTGGTCCCGCCTGGGCCAGGCTCCGCTATGAGCAGAGCTATACACACTGGCGAACTGCCCGTTATGAGGAGGCGTTACGCCTGGCTACCGATGCACTTGCATTGTTTACAGAACTGCTGGCCCATCGGTCTTCTCCTCCACCGGATGCTGCTATTCCGCACGTCCTTCGGATAAGTCGAACCTTTGCAGGTGATCCTACTGACCTGGGACGAACGCATCAGTTGCTCGGACTGATTGCCAATGGTGCTGGACATTCAATGGAAGCGCGCTCGCATCTGGAAGAAGCACTACGGCTGTTTGAACAATATCAGTGCCGGCGGGAGGTTGCCATCGTTTGCTGCAATCTGGGAGATGTGTACCTGCGACGAGCTGAGTACGACCATGCCCAGGTTGTGCTGCTCCGCTGCCTGCAAAACGCTGAGGAAATTGGAGACCTGCCGCTGACGGTCTTCGCGCGTGGCAATCTGGCCATCCTCAATATCCGACGTGGGCACATGAACAGAGCTGAGATGCTCTCTCGACAGGCAGTCGAAATGGCAACGCGTATGCAAGATGTCGCGGCAAGTAGTTTCTGGATGACCTATCTGGGTATCACGCTTACAGAGCAGGGACGGCTCTCTGAGGCATGCACGGTACTTGCTCAAGCATTGCAAAAGGCCCACGCGGCCCATCTCCCGCCTTACCTTGGACAGACGCTCAATGCGGTAGCTTACCTCCGTCTTGCCCAGAGAGAGGCATGCCATGATGCAGACCGACGCCAGCAATTCTTGCAGCGTGCCAGGCACGCCGTCCTGCATGCCCTTGGACAGGAAGGGGGAGAGGCTGAAGCCATTCTTGAAAGTCATTTACTCCTTGCACAGATCGCTCTCCGGGAAGGAGATATCACCAGCGCATACCAGCAGGCCCACACAACCCTCATAAAGGCCCAACAAGCCGAAGGAAAAGATCTGATAGCTCGGGCTCAGCGCCTGATCGATAACATTCTGGCCATACAAGAACATGACCCTCAGACCGTATGCTGAAACCCCGGCAAGTTCCTTCATATCCACATCTCACAGGAGCAGCATGCACATGCATGCTCCTGGTGTTTGCTCACCCCTGGATCGCGGGGTGTCCCTTGCAAAATAGAAGGGGCATCGTGCACTGCGACGTTCCTCCTTGCAATAATAGACGGTAAACGAGCGAAACCCTGCTGGTACACCTCTTATAAGCAGTGAAGAAAATCATTTATCAGCCTGTTCTCCTGGGTATAGTGTAGTCAAGCCCACGCAAAAAACTTATCACGCCGTAGTGCGTGTGTAATTTCGTTTGCTCATGAGAAAGGGTTATTAGATATGTTATTGCGTCATACTTTGCGCCGTCACTACCAGCTTACTCTCGTCCTCCTGGCCTGTACATTGCTTACTCTCTTATTGGCAATAGTGCTTGTTATCGTACTGCAAGCCCATATGGTTCCGACAATATTAGCCGTTAGACCGGACGGCATGTTTCCTGGTCATTGAGAAAACCAATTCTCCGCTTTGTTATCCTTCTCAAGGAGTTGCTGCCACTGTAATCAGAGCATTGACCACATATGTCCAGAGAGAGGTAACACGGTAACAGTTAGGGGTAAAGCCGCCTGGGGAGGGGGTTTAGATGGTATTTACCAGGGTAACAGTGGGGTAACAGTGGGGTAACAGTGACCATTATGGTAACATTGCTTTGCCGTCGTGTGGACCCAATGGACGGATTTCTCTCATTCATTTGCCATCGCCTGATCAGATAGCCTTACTCTATTATTCATAATATATATATGCATATATGCATGGAGTGAGGAGGATGGTACCCCAGGATCTTATTGTGACCATTATGGTCACTGTTACCGTACTGTTACCTCACTGTTACCATAGTAATTACTGCCTAAATCGGCATCCCAGGCGGCTTTACCCCTAACTGTTACCGTGTTACCTCTCTCTGGGGGTATATGGTGCGCTGACTCAAGAATGGTAAAAAGGCCGTGTTCCAGAGTACGACTAGAAGAATAATTTGTTGCCGAAAAAAAGCATATCCTGACGCAGTGAAGAATAATCTGTCGCCTGGTGACGCTCAAGTGTTTCTGGCAATGAGAGCAACGAGGAAGCATATTGTGTCTGAAAGTTGTCAAAGAACCACAATATGCCAACGAGTCGAGCCTTTTCTGCACGAAAACTCTGCTATCGAGAAGTTTTTCGGGAGAAATGAGCATGCAACTCTTCCTTTTTCCGTCTCTGTGAAGCAAGACGCGTCGCTGCCTGCCAGAAATTGCTTCCAGTCACACTTGTCCTCAGCAGAGCTTTTGATCCTCATGGTCAGCCCCAAAAACGCAACAGAGCAGCCAGGCTCAGAGGCAAGCTGAAGCTTCTCGTTTTCCCTTGCTTCTCCTTTCCATAAGAACTATAATGACCAGCATGAGATGGAATAAGCAGAAGAAATCGGATGTACCTGTATGGATGAGCAGCAAAAACGCCAGGTCTCCCCTATTACACTCTTCTACTCTTATGCTCATGAAGATGAGTTGCTCTGCAACGAATTGGAGAAACACCTAAGCCTCTTACGACGGCACGGCCTCATCGCTGAGTGGCACGATCACCAAATCGTAGCAGGCACGGAGTGGGCACACGAGATTGACGAGCATCTGGAGACGGCCTCGATCATCCTTTTGCTCATCAGCCCGGACTTCCTGGCTTCAGACTATTGCTATGACATCGAGATGGAGCGTGCCCTTGAACGGCACAAGCGAGGAGAAGCACATGTCATCCCCATCATAGTCCGTCCTGTAGACTGGCATGATGCTCCCTTTGCTCACCTGCACTGTCTGCCTGGTGATGGCAAGCCGATCACTGAATGGGACAACCAGGATGCAGCCTTTCGCGAGATTACGCAAGGCATTCGCCGGGTTCTTGAACAACGAGCTACCTCGGCTCGTCCTACACCTCGCGTTTCTCCGACTGATCGGCAGAACCGCCTGCGCTTGCTCAAACGTATACGGTTTTTCTGGATTGAAGGAGTGCTGGAGCAGTCTTTGTATAAAGCTGCTCGGATCGAAGTCGGCTTGCGGGAGCAACCTGATGCTCTCACTAATCCTTGGCGGCTTACCATTCAAGAAGCGAATCAAGCACCGCACCTGGTAGCCCTCGGTACGCCTCTCGTGCAGATCTATGACGAAGCCGACGGAGAACTCCTTATCTTGGGTGAGCCTGGCGCGGGCAAAACGACTTTGCTCTTGGAACTCACTCGTGATCTGATCGCTCGCGCTGAACAAAATGATATCCTCCCCATTCCTGTAGTGTTCAATTTATCCTCATGGGCAGAGAAACAACATCCACTCGCACGTTGGCTTATTGAAGAGTTAGAGAGCAAATACCAAGTGCCACGCAATCTGGGCCGAGCATGGATGGCACAAGAGCGCATCCTGCCACTACTTGATGGACTTGACGAAGTGAAGCAGGAGATGCGTTCCGCCTGTATCGATGCTGTGAATGCTTACCGGGTACAGCATCAGCAGACTCCCCCAGTCGTCTGCAGTCGAAGCGCTGAGTATTTTACTCAACAGCAGCGGTTCACCTTCCTCCGCGCCGTGATGATCCAGCCACTGACTGCGCAGCAGATTGATGCATATCTCACGAATGCAGGAGGGCAGTTAGAGGCAGTGCATGAGGCAGTGCGTACGAATACAGTCTTGCATGACTTGGTCACAACGCCACTCCTGCTCAGTATATTGGTATTAGCCTATCAAGGACGTTCGTTGGATGATTTGCAGAGAGCCGACCCTCATGAGGCTCAGCAGCAGCTCTTTGCGACGTATATTCAGCGGATGCTCAAGCGTCGAAGCAGTGATCCTCGTTTTCCTGAACAGCAGACTATCCACTGGCTCTCATGGTTAGCCCAGCAGATGGCACGTCATGGTCAATCCACCTTCTTCATTGAGCGAATGCAACCCACCTGGCTCTCTGGCCATCTGGCTCACTGGGCCCATCGTATCATTGTAGGATTGATTGCTGTGTTGCTTTATGTGCTTGTAGAGTTGCTCCTGGGGCTGTCCTTTGTGATGTTCCTTGGATGGTCCGATATATTTTATGTCATACTGATCATTGGGCTAATCGTTGGGTTCATTGTCGGATTCAACAGTATATTCCCTACGGAGATAAAGCCTGCTGAAAGAGTGACGTGGTCGCGAAAAAAAGCAATGGGAGGATGCGGCTTTGGACTAGCTCTTGGCCTGCTCGTTTTGTTCTTCGGGGTGGTTGCACCAAGCGAGGTGTGTACACTACCAACAGTTACGTTACCCAGTAACGTGCGTACCGTATCGACTTGCAGCCCGTCCGACAGAGGCTTTTTCATACTTCTTCTTGTTTATCTGTTCCTCGGACTATTTAGCACACTACTCACCTGGACGGCCTTTGGAATTTCAAGAAATGTGTTAGAGGAGAACATGCTTGTGAAGCCAAATGAGGGAATACAAATCTCTGCGCACAATAGTATTCGCTATGGAGTTTATACTCTGTTCATTGTTGGGTTAACCATCATGTTGAGCGTTGGGTTATTCCAAATGGCATACGACACTTCTTCGTTAAGACCGCTTCCTGCTGTTACTCTTACTAAGCTGCAATCCTGGCTCTCCACTGGTGCTCCCATTGGGCTAATCACTGGCGTTTCCGTCGGGTTATTGGTCGGTCTCACTACAGCCGCACTTCCTTAGCTCAACAATAAGAGCATGCAGAAGAGGCAAAACAAGCCTGAATCTCTTCTTCTTCCCCGTATGACATTCTCTCAGAAGGAAGAGTCCTTCAAGAATGCCTCATGGGAAGGAGAAAAACATGAAACAAGCTCAACAGATCACTCTAGCAGGAACGAAAACCACCATTCTCGACGTTTGGAGGTGGGGGCAGGAACTCGAACGC
>WNGD01005852.1_pt1 | contig 14886 bp, 15 predicted proteins | sample 5400671 | NCBI WGS metagenome assembly WNGD01 (sample SAMN13153369, study PRJNA577476) | soil metagenome | isolation source: 40 cm soil or saprolite under grassland replicate 2 | place: USA:California | collected 2016-06-15 | reverse complement strand
TCCACCGAGGCCTTCCAAAGTTCCGGATGGCGCGAGGCCAGCGTCAGCGTCATATAGCCGCCATAGGAGCGCCCAATCACGCCGGCCCGCGAGACCTCGAGGCGTCTGTCCTGGGGCAGGACCTGCGTCATGGCATGGACGTGATCCAGCCGGTCCTTGCCGCCGAAGTCCTTGTCTACCCATTTGGTATAGCTCAGCCCATAGCCGGTGCTGCCGCGCACATTGGGCACAAAGACCGCGAAGCCGTTCAGGGTTAGGAACTGGATGAGCGGCATTGAGAACCAGGTGAAGTCGGGTCGCTCCTGGCCCTGTGGGCCGCCGTGAATGTAGTAGACCAGCGGGCGCGGCCCCTCGAAACCAAGCGCCGGGGCCGACAGGTACAGCCGCGCAGAAATACGCAGCCCATCAAACGAGGTAAACGAGGCGTCCTCACCGGGTGAGAGCCATTCCTCCGGCAAACCAAGCACACGCTCGCGGGTGTGCTGCCGCACGGACGCTCGCTGCTCGCCTTCGATGGTACAGAGCTGCGAGGGCGAGGTGGCAGTGGAGAAGGAAAGCGCGAAGCGGTCAGTGGCTTTGTCATAGGCAACCGCTTCGAGCACGCCGTTGGCAAGCCTGCCCTGGCCGCACAGCGCTCGCTCCAGCCTCATGGTCAGGCCCGCCTCGTCAAACGTGCCCTCATAGAGCCAAGAGCAGCCATCGATATTGTATTCCACCATATAGTGCGTCTCGCGCAGGTGCTTGAGTTTGACCAGTTCGCCCATACCGCTGTGCTGGACGCCGCTGATCGAAACCTTCTGCGGGGCTTCCGGCTTGGCCAGGTCCAGGTAGCCCAGCCCATAGGTATCGACAAAGAGCGAGATAATGAACAACAGTCCCCTGTCGCCCGGCGTAAAGAAGATGTTCTTGATGCTGTTGAGCGGCACCTCCTGCTGGACGCGCCGCTCTTCCAGCGGGACGCCATAGAGCAGCGTGCGGGATGGAGAGCCCGCTCGCCACTGGTAGAGCGTGTGGTCGCCCTCCGCATAGCGATCCACCAGAATCACGTTGGTATGATCGGCATTGACCCCATCGACAAAGCTGCCCCAGAGGTGCTGGCCCAGCTTCACCAGCTCCCCAGTCTCCAGGTTCGCCTGGAAGGAGACATACATCCGCTCGGTGCGCGACTCCGCGCTGAGGTAGGCTAGATTGCGCTCCGGGTCGCTCTCAAGGCAGCGGACTCGATGGTCATCGAAAGCTGACCCGAAGGCGGGCTCAGGAATGCCGCCATCGAGTGGAATGAGCATGGGTTGATAGTTCTCGTCTCCATCCCGATCCAGCATCAGCAGAATCTTTCCCAGTGTGGGGAAGAGCGTAAAGACTTCCCCTTCCGCTAGCTCCGGGTTCGGCACGGCAATGCGCGCTGGCAGCAGCGGCTCTGGGACGCTTCCGCCGGCGTCCATCGCATACAGGCTCAGGTGTCCGCCCTGGCCCAGATTGCTCAGGAAAAAGAGGCGATTGTCCAACAGCTTGGGGCTGAGAAACAAGCGCGCAGCAAGCAACGATTCGAGAGAAATAGCCATACTGTTCCTTTCCATCCCTGACATGCAGCGTGCGAGCGAACGAGGGATTGTGTTGTGTCTTGTCATACCACCTGCGAGCCGTGCCGACGGTCAAGCTTCTGTTGCTTCATCATGATGGAGTGCCTCCCCAGTCGCAGGGTCCCGCCTGCTGTTCATCGCACCAAGCCACATCTGTGTGATGACGAAAGACGAGAGCATACCTGTTCGCTTGGAGCGTGAGAAGAAACACGCATGGCGCTTGCGCTGTAGCTCCATCACGAGTTGGGTCCTCCCTCGGCAAGCGGCTCGCGGATATGGTAGGCATCGGTGCTCGGCTGGATAGAGAGGACTTCATACGTCTCTTGGGCGAGGACGACATCAAGCTGGACTGGCTCGGTCATGCTCCGAAAGCTCGTCACCAGCGCGGCACGTCCCTGATGCTCAACCAGGTGCTCCTCCAACAGCTGCAGGCGTGGATGATCGTGCCAGAACTGCCACGCCTGGGGCAGATAAAGGACCAGGTTCGAGAGGCGCATGGCCCCTCCCTGGTCGCAGGGCGCGCAGCACACCAGTATGCCACGCGGGCGATTCTGTGACTCCGAGAGAACCTCAGTCGGAAAGGAGAACAGGGGTCTGCTCCAGCCACAGAAGATGTCCGGGGATGAGTGGTGGCGCGGCACCGGATGATAGTAGGCGTTCACCCAGCGCATCACCCGATTGAGAGCGGGCTTGAAGCCGGTCACTCCACGAAACCAGGAAGGCATGGAGGTATAGGACGTATAGACGCCCGTCTCGGCCACGCATGCCGGGCACTGGAGGACAAAATCTCCCTGCGCAACGTCGAGCTTGCCCTCCAGATGCCGCTGCCCACAGAGCGGACACCAGATCCCGGTGGTCTTCCACCCAACAGCTTCTGGCGTAACGAAGTCGTAGGCGGCTTCCTCGCGAAACCGGGTCGTCAGTACCTGGCGCAGCGCCAGCTTCCCGCGATGGGCCTGCACTTTCACCGTGCCCTCGCGCAGGCCCATCTGCTCGGCGATAATGGCGTAGGGTAACTCCTGAACATAACGAGCGACGAGCACGTGGCGCGTCGGCGCAGGGAGTAGTTGAAGCGCCCGTACCAGCAGGTCAGCCAATTCTGAACGCTCCACATCTGCTTCGAGATCGGCTGGGTCGGCCAACTCCTGCTCAAGCGAAGAAGGCTCTCCCAGACCGTGCGAGGAGGGCTGCAGGAGGTGGGCTGAATCGCGAAAGCGAAACGCCCTCCAGCGTAGGCAGACGTTGCGGGCAATCGCAGTAAGCCAGCGCACCTGACCCTGCGGGTCGTGCAACTGGTCACGGTGGCGCCACGCTTCGTAGAGCGTCTCTTGCGCCAGGTCTTCAGCCGCCTCGCTGCTGCCCGAGAGTTGGGTACAGAGGCGCACGAGCCGCGACCGTTCGCCGGGGAGGGTTGTCTCGGCGAAGATGGGCGGCCTGCATTGGTCTGCTGGCCTCATGGGCGCTCCTTTCTGTCATATCGTGCTTGCAGTAGCCTCCACAAACAAATCACCTGAATCCGCCAAAAGGTTACACGAAAACCTGAAAAACTGCTGGCCAGTGGCTTCTCAAGTGAGCGGGTGTGGCCAGGCAATGATGGCCGGGCCGACCTCGGAGGAAGGAGGAAGGCAAAAGCTTTTCGAGGAGGAAAAAGTCTAGTGCCGTTCCGAGGTTCAAAGTAAGAGGACGACGCATTGGACACATGACGAACTCATCCCGAGCGAGGTTGCTTCTGTGACAAGTTGAGCGAGTTGGAGCAGTCACACGCTGCCTCGTGCCTATGGAACACGCTCGACAAAGGTAATCAGGACACGGTCTGGATCGAAGACCGCCAACTCCCTCGTTCCCCAGGGTTTGGCTCTCACCGCCGCATCGGGCGTCAGCAGTCCCTTGGTTTGATACTCCTCGTAGAGCGCTTCAAGTCCGGTCACCTGGATGCGGCACGAACTCTGTTCGGCCAGGGACCGCTCAGGGGAGAGCCACAGGTGGAGTCCCACGCCATCTCGTGTGACAATCGCATACTCAGCCTCTTGATGCAGGACCTGGAAGCCCAGTTGCCCATAGAAGCTGGTCGCCCTGTTGAGATCGGTGGTGGGCAGAACAGGGACCGCACCGGTGAACCGCACCCGGCTCTCTCGTGGTGATTGCATACTCAAGATATGACCTCCTGACTATTGGTAACAAAATATGCTACGTCTCTATTCTTTCCCAACGTTTCAGAGATGGAAAGAGCGACGAAATAAGCGGGGAACATGAGTAGGTCCCAGGATTTGCCAGGGGTGTTCCGCGTCGCTATTGACACCTGCCATATTCGAGAACGGCTCGGCGTCTGAAAGTATCCACCTTAGCGCTTCACCGCCCAGAGATAGGCCACTGCCTGTCGCTCATACCCCTGCATCGTCTCGACCAGGGGGCGCAGATACGCGGTGAAGCGTTCGGCTTCGTGAGGGGAGAGTGCCTGCGCCATGGCCTCTTCCAGCGTGGGATCCAGGGGATTGCCTGACGACTTCAAGAGCGTTTCCCACGCCGGCCTGCTCGTCTCATTGTCGGAATCGAGCGGCTTCGGCTGCTTGATGGTTGCCTGGAGTTCCAGGTGGATCTCTGCGAATCCGGCTCGCTCGGCAGAGGTGAGCAAGTCCCGTTCGTCAAAGTTCAACAGGGGGCTGCTCGCGGGCTCGTGAATGCGCTCGAAGACGGCGCGCACTTTGCCGGCGATCTCCTCTATCGGAGTCACGTCATAGCCCAGAAACCGGTAGGGAGGCTCCGGGTAACAGAAGCGGTTGATGGGTTCAAAGATCGAGAGCCGACCGCCTGGCTTGAGGACCCGGAAAAACTCGTGCAAGGCCTGCTGTTTCGCCTGCACGTAGATCAAGACGGAGCGGGTCGTGACCACATCCACCGAGCCGGGTGCAAGGGCAGCCAGATCGTCAGCCGGGGCGCGCACGAACCGGCAGTGATCGAGTGCCTGCAACGCCGCGGCGAAGGATCGACAATGATCTAACAGGTCCTGCGAAATATCGCTGAAGATGACCAATCCCTCCTCACCCACGCGATCAAGCGCCCCGAAGGCGATCAGCCCATCACCACATCCCACGTCGAGTACCGTCTCTCCCTCGGCAACGGTGGCATGCTCAAGGATGTGATCGCGCCAGACAGTCAGCTCCTTCAACATGGCTTGCCCATGTTGGAGATCTCCCCCAAAGCGTCGATGCAGCAGCCATTGTGCCCACTGATCCTGTGTATTGCTGGTCATAGCAGGTGCTTCTCCTTCCTCCTCTGTCTCTCTGGTTGTCATTGTAGGGCCTCTGTATCATCCTTTCTTCTAAAGAATAGTGGTGAAAATGTCGACTCTGGTTACGCACGAGGAGCGTTTGAAGCGGCCAGAAGGCAGCGCTCGATGCCTATTGCCTGACGATCGAGCGTGAATGCGCTCGCGGTCCGCAGCCCGCCTTCCACTAGACGCCGACGCAGGTCCTGGCTCCGCGCCAGCTGCTGCACGGCGCGTGCCAGGGCAGGCGGATCTCCCGGGGGAACGCGGACGCAATTGACACCATCGAGACAGTACTCACTCGACCCTCCCACACCGGTGGCAATTACAGGACAGCCACTCGCCATCGCTTCCAGGGGCACCAGCCCAAAGGCCTCGTGCTCGATCATGCTGGTAAAGAGGGTGACATCGGCCTGCTGGTAGCGCGAGCGCACCTGTTGCCGCGATGCCAGGGAGAAAGAGAGACTGGAGGCAACCCCCAGCGTTGCGGCCAGCGCTTCCAGGTGTTGTCGATACACCAGGTCAACCATTCCGACGATCTGCAGCGTGGCGTTTCGTGGCAGGAACGACAGGGCGTGGATGGCCGTCTCAATCCCTTTTTCCTCGATCACTCGTCCCACCCAAAGTAAACGCCACCGCCAGAGACGCTCTAGTGCCTGGACCAGTGGCGGGAACTCGGTGGGGGAGAGACCTGGCGAGATGATCTGGGCATGAGGAAAGTGCCACCCGCCGATCTGCTCGGCTCGTCTTTTGGTCCAGGCGCTCACGAAGCAGAAAGCTCCCAGTGCTCCCAGGTCTGGCAGCCGTGTGGGAAGTCCTGTGCGCTGTTCGACCGCTGCCGCCTGTTCGGAATGCTCGTTACACCACCTGAGCCAGGCATCGGCCCAGCCGCCGTAGCAGAGCCAATCATCCCCGATGACGAAGACGAGCGGGAAGCCCCGGCGCGCTGTCGTCGTGATGAGGCCCAGCGACATATCTCCCATGTGCCAGAAGGCGACGACGTCGGGGTGATAGGTGGCCAACACCTCCTGCATCTGCGCCTGGTTGTACTGCTCGGTGGCCAGCGCCTCCTGAAAGGGCGGGTCCAGGTTGGCCGATCCGTCCCAGTAGCTGCGCAGGATGCGGCGCACCGGGATGGTACCCTCATCGGAAGCGGCTTCGATGATCCCTGGCTCCTGGGGGAGCGCAGTGAGCACCAGCACTTCATGCCCACGCTGCTTGAGCCAGGTGCAGACCTGGGCGCACATCACCTCGTACCCGCCAAACGATGGAGGCGGGTACTCAAGCGTGACGGTCAGGATGCGCAGGCATTTCTCCATCGATGCTGACTCCTGCTCTTTCATGTCGCGTCTAGCGAGCAGGTTCGGGCCACCAACCGTCCCACATAGGCGGCATCCTCGACCGAAAGCAGCAACCCTTCCGGGTGGTCAGCGAGAAAGGCCGAGGCTGCCCGCTCAGACTGAAAGAAGAGCGACTGCTGGCAAAAGGTGGCTCGCGTACAGTCGCTGCGCTGGGCTGGCACGATCAACGACATCACACCGCTCGCAGGGGACAGGTCCCTGATGACCCCTTCAGGGGTGGCGACAAAGGTAATGAGCTGACCGGTGACGGGACACGTCGACTGGACCTGTGCCTCGACGTGCAGCGACGGGGGCAACAGGACCGTATCAAAGGCGCACCAGGTGTAGAGCAGCTTCCCATCAAGCTGAACGCGATGGGAGGTAGGTACCAGGGTGACTCCCAGGCCGACGATATTGCCAGCCCGATCAACCTCGACATCTGGTGGGAGCTTGGCCAGGCGTTGTTCCAGCTCGTCCTGGCTCACCTGGAGTGAGGCCCGAAGAGCGGCTAGCGTCACCGGTTTGCCGCGCGTGACCTGCTGCACAATGGGGCGACACAGATCTTCCTGCTCGCAGCGCAGCTGCCCCGACAGACGCTCAGCAATTGTTTCGAGTGCTGGATGATGCATGGACTGCTTCCTTCCTTTTTCGCTCCGGCTTTTCTTGAGTCAACGGTTGAAGAGGAGCTTGCTCTCCTATCTGCTCGCTCATGCTTCTTTCTCGAAGCGAGAGCCTTCGATCAGCTTGCCCACCTGGTAGGCCTCCTCCACCGAAAGGATCACCGCCTCTTGATGCGCCGCTTGCCACCGGAAAGCTGCCTCGCGTGAAGCAAAGAAATGCCCGTAGTTGCAGACATCCTCCCGCACATTGTGGCGGCACCACGCCGCCACATCAACAACGAGCGAGACCTGAGCCTCTGCTGGCTCTAGATCAAGCACCTGTTCAGGCGTGACTATGAGGTGAATGCTGCTCCCGGTGACCGGGCAGCGCGAGGTGACCTGAGCGGAGAGACGCAGCTCCACCGGGTAGGTCAAGGTATCGAAGGCACACCAGGCGAACAGGGTGCACTGCCCCACCTGAAACTGGTGCGCGGTCGGGACAAGGGTAAGCCCGGAGCCGACCAGGTTGCCTTGCTCATCATACTCGAGTTCCGGATGCGCCCGCAAGATCTCAATCACCTCGTCCAGATCGCGGTGGAGCCTGGCGGCAAGCAGCGCCGGGGCAACGGGTTGCCCTTGCACTAAGAGCCGGATAAGTTGATCAAACAGGTGTGTAGTGCGCTGATAGCACTCCTGTCTCTTGCAGACCGCTTGAGCGATGACCTCTAACTGGGTCTGATGCATTATGCGCCTCTCTGTTCTGTTGCTGATCCTCTCTTCACGATGGAGAGCGGTAGCGGGCCAGCAGGTGACCAACCCGGTAGGCATCGGTAACCGAAAGTAGCCAGGCACTGGGAGAGGATGCCTGCCAGAGCAGCGCATCTCGTCTCGAGCGAAAAAACAGACTCTGGGTGCAGAAGGAGCCGCGATCACCATTACAGGAACTGCCCGGTTCGGGAATCACCAGGGAAACGACGCTACCTGGAGGGGTCAGGTCGTGAACGCCTGCCGGCGTGACCGACAGCGTGACGGGAGCACCGCTGACCGGGCAGGACGACTCCACGCTCGCCATAACCTGGAGCAGCGCTGGATAGGTCAGCGCATCAAGCGCGCACCAGGTGTAGAAGTGCTGCCCTTGTACCAGAAAGCGATGGGGCGTGGGGATAAAGGTGAGTCCCCATCCCACGACATGGCCGCTCGAGTCCACTTCGAGATCGGCTAAGCTCGCCAGCGCTCCGCCACCTGCTCGGCAGTCATCTGGAGCGCGGTTGCCAGGCGCTCTGATGTGACAGGGTGCCCGCCAGCAAGGAACCGGACCAATACGCGACAGAGGGCGTCATGCTCGCCACGCAATCCATCGGCCAGTTGCCTGGCAAGCCGTTCCAGTTCTTTCTCGTGCATGCATCTCCTCCTCGGAAGTCGAGCGCCTGGAGGACCTCTCCCAGGCAGAGAAATCCCCAGTCGGGGAAATATTGATATTTATCCATATCTGCGGCAAAAAAATTGTTAGCGAGCCGTTTCAAGTCTCTCCCATCGCTTCAGCAGTTGCTTGACCGGTTCGAGCGCTCCAGCTTGTAGGAAGTAGTAGGCCCACACCCCGTGGCGGACACACTCAATGACACCGGCTTCCCGCAGCAAGCGCAGATGATGTGAAATGGTGGACTGATCGAGATCAAAGCTTCTAGTGATGTCACACACACAGACTTCTCCTGGGTGTTCTGCCAGCAAGGAGACCATCTGCAGCCGTGTCGGATCTGCCAGGGCATGCAACAGTCCGGCAAGATCAGCGGCCACTTCTGCCCGCATAGATGGAGACACTGTCAATGGCGAGCCGACGCTGTCACCCCCCACTTTGCCGACACGTCGCTTGCGCGGTTTCACTTGGAGTGCTTCTGGTGGTGCCATGATGGGTATCCTTTCTCGTTTCGCTCTTCCAACTATACCAGAGACATTGATATCTATCAATGTCTCCCGACAGAGTTGCTCAAGAGCAAGCGTCAGCCACCCGATCACCGTCGTGATTTCAGGGAAACCGCCAGCAGCATCCCGGGCTGCGCCAGCGTCCATCGCGGCATCAATGCACTCACGCCCTGGCTCGTCTTCTCCAGAAGGCCGAGCGTCAGGACGCGAACTTCTTCCGTCATCTTCGTTTTCACGCTTCTGATCCCATTCAGGAAGATTATCCGCCTTTCCCATGCGAAGGCGCGAGTCCTGAGGAGTGGAAAGGTGCATGGAAGTGAGGGAACGAGCGGGCTGCGTCCAACCTCCTCTCTCCAGCCGGGCACCAGTCGATGAGTCGGCGACCTGTGGAAACGCTCTTAGCTCTCCGCTCGATTGGCAACCACGTCGCGCGAAAAGCAGCACCGCTTCCTGGCGGAGGTCAGGCCAGATGGAGGGGTGTTCTGGCTCGAGAACACCCCTCAAACCCGGATGCTCGTTCACCCCCCTCAGCTTGACTCGGTCTTCTTCATCTGATCTGCTGGACTAGCTGTGTCTCTGTGGCTCCCGCTCACCGGCGATGGAGCGAATCGCGCTGGCCAGCCCCCGCCCAAGCTCTGCCGCTTCTTCTACGGAGAGCAGAACCGCCCTGGGGTGTAGGGAGGGCCAGGTCGAGGCAACGCTGTGCGACACAAAGAAATGTCCATCATTGCAGATGTCTTCCTGGATATTGCAGAGGTCTGTGTCCTCTCCAGGCAGATGAACCGAGACGACCGCACTTGCTGGTTCCAGGTCCATGATGGTTTCGGGGGTCACGGTCAGACGAATCGGTTTCCCCGTCACCGGGCAGGAGGAGATCACGCGGGCGGTGCGACCCAGCAACGGTGGAAACGCCAGCGTATCGAGTGCGCACCAGATGTAGGGCGCCTGCTCACCCAGGTGAAACTGGTGCGCAGTGGGCACCAGCGACACACCGGAGGCCAGGACGTTGCCTTCCCGGTCCAGTCGCACGTCCAAGGATGGCAACTCCGCCTTTATCTCGTCCAGAGGACGGTGCGACAAGCTTGCCAGTTGCTCCAGTGAAACGGGTGCGCCTTCTGCTAAGAGTCGCCACAGGGGCAGCCAGAGGCGCAACTGCTCCGCGTGAGCAGTGAAGAAATCCACGTGGGCTTCGAGCGTCTTTTGCAGTGTTTGTGATGTCATGATGGGTGTTCCTTTCTTCCTCATCCAATGGTTGTGTGTCTGAATCCGGTTGGACGGTTGCTTTTCTCCCCCTCAGACGGGAGCGAAGGCGAGGGGTTCCGTCCTGTTCGAGGCCGTTGATCTTGCATCGAATGCTGACCCAAACGGCCAGGACTGGCGACACAGAAAGTGTACACGCTCCCACCACTGGGAGAGTCAAGAGGGAGGGGTTCAGCGTCACAGCGAGGGTCTACAGCCAGGAGCTGCACCAGCGCCGATGCTGCAGGCCGAGCTGGTGCGCCAGCGGAGGCGGCCTGGAACTCCAGGATGCGTTGACGAAGCGCCTGCAGGGTGCTGATCTGGGCTTCGACGCGGGCGAGGGCCTGTGGCAAGTGCTCCTGTGGGAGGCCTTCGACCAGCTCGCCGGGACCCTCACAGTGGGCTTTGGCGAGGGCCCGAATTGCTTTGAGGGTCAGTCCCAGGGAGCGCAGGCCCTGGACCATCTGCACACACCGCACCGCTTCTTCCCCAAACAGGCGGTAGTTGCTCTGGCTGCGGCCCAGGGTGGAGAGGAACCCCAGGTCTTCGTAGGTGCGCAGGGCTTTGATCGGCACGCCAGTGCGTCGGGCGAGTTGTCCGACCGTCATCGCATGCGATCGTAACATCATTTTCTCCTTATTCAGCCTGCCTGACAGAGGGGCTGAGCCTCGTCAGGAGTGTTGCAGCTTTCGGTCAGACCATGTAGCCTACATCTGACGCACTCGTGGGGTAGGTGTAGACCATGTGCTTGAGATCACCCGCCCGCAGGCCTGCGCGGATCGCGAGGGCGAAGAGGTTGATCACCTCCTCGGCGTGCGGACCCAGCAGGTGGGCCCCCAGGATGCGGTCGGTGCCCTCCTCGACGAGCGTCTTGAACCCCGTATGCCGGAGCGCTACCCGCCGCGAGGATTGCCAGCCCGAGGTGTCCTCGTGGTGCGTCGTAAAGCGCAGACCTTGTGCGCGAGCCGCTTCCTCAAGGAGGCCTACCCGTGCGAGAGGCGGCGTCGTAAAGACCACGCTGGGAATGCCGCTATAGTTGGGGGTGTGCCGGTTGCCCTCCAGCAGGTTCCTGGCCACGATACCTCCCTGCATCCCCGCCACGGGTGTCAGGGGGAACCCTCCGCTGGCAGCCGCGTCCCCCGCCGCGTACACCGCCTCGTTGCTCACGCTTTGCAGGTACTCGTTCACCAGGACGCCCTCCTTCCCATGTATCACGCCCGCTGCTGCCAGGTCGAGTTTATCGATCTCCGGCGTACGCCCGGCGGCATGCACCACCAGGTCAGCTTCGACCGCGTGCTCCTGCGCTCCTGCGCGGGCGTGGACGAGCAAGTGGTCGCCCTGTCGTTCAATGGCGGTGACCGCCCTGTTCACATGAACTTCGATGCCCAGTTCCCGGCTGGCCTGCACCAGCATGGAGACCAGATCGGGGTCAAACTTCTCGAGGGCACGGCTGCCCCGGTGGAGTACCTGGACCTGTGCGCCTGCGCGTGCTGCGATGTGCGCGAACTCGAAGGCGATGTAGCCGCCGCCCGCGAAGACGACGCGGCGTGGCAGTTCCTCCAGCTCCAGGAACTGCGTGCTGGTGGTGAGCAACTCCTCGCCCACTATCCCCAGATCGGCATAGCGGATCAGGTCCGGCCAGCTGAGGGACAGACCCGGTGCAGAGACGCCCTGGCCCTGCATGCGGCGGCTCCAGTCCACCAGGTCGGAAACGCTGACCAGGACCTTCTTGGGGTCGCACCCGCGCAGCTGGCAGGTTCCCCCGAAGGGGTGGTCATCGACGACGGCCACGCGGAGGCCGGCCTCACGGCAGGGATAGGCGACGCTCTGGGCGGCAGAGCCGGTCCCCAGGACAATCACATCAACGGGTGTTGTCATGTGCGATGCTCCTCTCTTGTTCTTCTCACAGACATGCTCCTCATGCTCGCGGCTCACGCACCCGGCTGACAGTCAATGTATGGGCCAGAGGCGTTTCCCTTCCTCAAGAGCTCTCGTCAGCACCGCTGTCTGCTGAGCACGCACCAGGCTCAGGTGGCGCAGCAACTGAGCCGGTTCACGTCTTTGGTAAACGAGAGGGCAACGAGCTTGAGTGCCTCGGCCATCGTCGGGTAGACGTGGATCAGATCGATGAAGTCATCGGTCGTCGCTCCGAAGCGCAGCGCAATCGCCGCCTCGTGGATGACCTCGCCTGCGTTCACTCCGAGCATCGAGACCCCGACCACCTGGCGCGTCGGAGCGTCCAGCACCATCTTGATCACGCCGCGCGTGTCGCGGATGGCCCCGGACCGTGGGACCACGCTCAGGGGGATGGTGTTGCAGTCGCATTCGATCCCGGCGGCCACTGCCTCCTCGTCGGTCAACCCCACGACCGCGACCTGGGGATCGGTGAAGATGGTGCGCGGGATGACGGTGTGATCGACCTCGCGTGGTGGCTCCCCGGAGAGGGCATTGTGCGCCGCGATCTTGCCGTCGTGCGCGCCCACCGGCGTCGCCATCTGGCTCTCGGTTTCCTGTCCGATCACATCCCCGGCGGCCCAGATATGGGAGGCGGTGGTGCGCAGCGTGCGATCCACGCGCACGGCTCCCGCTGCGTCTACCTCCACGCCCGCTCGTTCCAGGCCAATCTCCTGCGTATTAGGGCGTCGCCCGGTGGACACCAGGAGCTGTTCTGCCGAAAGTGTTTGCTGGCTGCCGTGCCGCTGGAGCGAGAGAGCGACTCCCTCTCCCGAGCGTTCCACGCCGCGCACCTGCGCCCCGGTGACAATGCGGATGCCTTCCTCTCGGAGGATTTCGGTGAGGGCCTCGGCGATCTCTGGCTCGTAGCCGGAGAGGATGCGCATGCCGTGCGTGACGAGGGTCACCTCCGTTCCAAAGCGGGCAAACATCTGGCCCAGCTCGAGGGCGATGTAGCCGCCCAGGATGAGCAAGGAGCGGGGCTGCTCGCGCAGCTCGGTTCCCCAGGGGTCATCGGCGGAACTCAACAGGTCACTGGTGAGGTACGGCACATCCGAGAGGCCTGGCACGGCAGGAATGGCAGGTTGTGAGCCGGTCGCGATGAGAAGCTGCTCTCCGACCAGGCGGCGCAGGCCATCGGGGGTACGCACCTCCACCTCGTGGTCGGAAACCAGTGCTGACTGACCAGACACGAGCTGGATGCGTTCCGGTTGATCAAGCAGGCTCTCGTATTTGTGAGCGCGGAACTCCTGGATGATCTCATCTTTCTGGGCGACGAGTTCTGCCCAGTCGATCGGCATGTGAACCGGAGACAGGCCCGGATAGCGGGGGTGGGCGGCATCGTAGACCAGACGCGCCGCCTCGATCAGGTTCTTGGACGGCAGACAGCCCCGATTGGCGCAGGTGCCCCCAACTGTGCGACATTCGGTCATGACGGCGCTTTTGCTCAGTTCGGCAGCATGTAGCGCCGCGGCAAAGGCGGTCGAGCCACTGCCCAGTATGACCAGGTCATAGCGCTCTGGGGTTGACATATGTATTATCTCCTTGGTGCAGGCAGTTCATCCGCTATGGGCGAACGCTTCTGCACTCGCGTCTCGGCTTAGACAGGCCGACATCCGGGACAGGCCGCATTCACGCCTCGTTTCGGTCGGCTCTTCCCGAACAAGAACCAGTATCCCAGTGCAAGGGCCACCACGAAGTAGATGCCCGCCCCGGTGTAGACCAGGCCGGTATGGCGGCTGAGAAAACTGCCCAGGGCCGTTCCAGCTAGCAGTGAGATCAGCAGTGGCACCGTCACGATCAGGTGACAGGGACAGGCGAGCAAGCCCGTCACGGTCAGCACAACACCGCCAATGCGGCGCATCAGACACCTTCCTTTCGTGTTGCTGAGGAGACGAGCGTGGAGTCTGTGGGAACTGGCACGGTCTTCGTAGCGCAGCGGCGGTAGAGCCAGAGGTCCCAGATCTGCGCGCCCAGCAGAACGAGGATCGCTCCATAGGCCAGGAACGGACTCCAGGTGGGTGTGGCAGCCATGCCATCGGCCATGTGATCGCCGCCCGACGCATGTGGAAGCAAACCGATGCCGTAGATGGCGAAGAAGACAGTTCCGGCAGCAACAAAGGAGAGGATGAGCGGCCCGGGCTGGCGATGCTGGCGCAGATGAAGCACGGTGATCACTAATGAGAGCAGGAGCGTTCCGGCCAGGAGCGGTTCCAGATAACGGTCAGAGAGCAAGAACCCGGCCCCCAGAGCGGAGAGGAACCCAACCAGGGCGGGAAACCCTAAACAGCACAGCGTGGTCACGAGCGCAGCCAGCGCACTCCCGCTCCCCCGCATTCAGGATCGTCGTGGTGTCATAGTGGTACCTTTCGTCAGTGAACAGTACGGCATCGCCTATGGGACAAAAGCGCGCCAGAGCGCACGTCTAGCCCGCTCGTCAAATTCGGAGACCAGGACCCCCAGGGTGGTGTTCAGCCACTGGTAACGCTGGTCCGTGGTCGTAAATTGCACCGCCATCGTGAGCCCCCAGAGATGCGGCTGGCTCTGGTCAGCTCCGCGCAGCCCATAGCCCCTGGCGTCAAACCAGATCTGGGCCCCGTCGGACGTTTCGATGACGCCAGCCGGATGAACGGTGCAGAGATGTTGGCCAGGTGGCGGCTCAAGCCCTGCTCGTACAAAGACATAAGCGCAGTTGCCAGCGTACATAGACCAGCGAGCTGTCCCACTGAGCAGATCTCCTGTCACCGTCCCATCGCCACTGCCAACCAGTTCACCTTCTTGGGTTTCAGCCGACACCACGACCGCCATGTCCGAGCGGTACTGGAGCCGTGCTTCAAACAAAGGGGTGAGCAAGCCGGTCTCACCTCCCCTTTGTATCGTTTCCATCATGCTTTCCTTTCTACGCACAGGTGCGTTTGTTCTGTCAGACCGCGACCCGCAAGTCGCCGAGCATCACCAGAGCAGCGTGGTATGCGAGCGAGACCATCGAC
>WNGD01005518.1_pt1 | contig 14887 bp, 11 predicted proteins | sample 5400671 | NCBI WGS metagenome assembly WNGD01 (sample SAMN13153369, study PRJNA577476) | soil metagenome | isolation source: 40 cm soil or saprolite under grassland replicate 2 | place: USA:California | collected 2016-06-15 | reverse complement strand
CGCTCGAGCGACTGAGGGCGGAAGCGCTGTCCGCGGTTCGTGCGCGGCGCGTTCGGCTGCTCGTCATCTCCGACCGCGCGCTGTCCCTGGATCGGCTGCCGATCCCATCCCCGCTGGCCGTCGGGGCGGTCCACAGCGCGCTGACGGGCGCCGGACTGCGCGGCCGCGCGGACATCCTGCTCGAAGCAGGGGACCTGCTCGACGTCCACTCGCTTGCCATGGCGCTGGCGGTCGGAGCAAGCGCCGCCCATCCCTGGCTCGCGATCGAGCTCGCCCGCGAGACGGCCGGAACTCGCGGTGCCGAGACGCTCGAGCCGGACGAGGCCGTCGCGAACCTCGTGAAGGCCTTCGACGCCGGGCTGCGAAAGGTCCTCGCCCGAATGGGCATCAGCACAGCCGCAAGCTACGTCGGCGGTTGCCTGTTCGAGGTGCTTGATCTCGCGCCGGACGTGCTCGGGCGCTGTTTCCCGGCTGCCCCAGCCTGGCCCGGGCAGACGCATTTCGCCGACCTGGCGGCGCGCCAGCTTCGGCGTGTCGCGGTCGCGACCGGGATCGTCCCGGAAATCCCGAGCAATCGGCTGCCCGACCCGGGGCTCACGCGCTTCCGCAAGGACGGGGAGCTGCACCTGTACGCGCCCGCGATCGTTGGCGAGATCCAGGGGTTGGCCGGGCGCGAGCTGCCGTCCGAGGAAGCCCTCGCCCAGTATCGCGCGAGCCTGGGGCGTGATCGTGCGCTCATCCGTGACGAGCTCCGGATTCGAGTGCCCGCGCAGAACCGCGGAGCTAACGGCGGCCGGGACACAGGCCGGGCGACAGACGCCGTCTCGGTCGACGAAGTCGAACCGATCGAGCGAATCGTGCGCAGGTTCGTGACGTCAGCCATGAGCGTCGGCGCCCTCTCGCCCGAGGCGCATCAGGCGGTGACGATCGGGATCCAGCGAGCCGGCGGCTCCGCCAATACGGGTGAGGGCGGCGAGGATCCCGCCTGGTACGAGCCGAGCATCGACGGCGAGCGGCGCGACGCCCGAATCAAGCAGGTCGCCTCGGCGCGCTTTGGGGTGACCGCAACCTACCTGGCCCGAGCCGAGCAGCTCGAGATCAAGATCGCCCAGGGCTCGAAACCGGGCGAAGGCGGGCAGTTGCCCGGCCGCAAGGCCACGGAGTACATCGCCTCCCTCCGGCGCGCGAGCCCGGGCCAGTCGCTGATCAGCCCGCCGCCCCATCACGACATCTACTCGATCGAGGACCTGGCGCAACTGATCGCCGACCTGCGGACGATCAACCCGGCGGCCCGGATCGGGGTCAAGCTGGTCGCCACGCGCGGCATCGGCACGATCGCCGCGGGCGTGGCCAAAGCGGGCGCCGATTACATCCACGTCGCCGGACATAGCGGGGGCACCGGCGCCAGCCCGCTCAGTTCGATCAAGCATGCAGGCGTGCCGTGGGAGCTCGGTCTCGCCGAGGTCCACCAGACGCTGCTGCGAAACGGTCTGCGCGACCGCGTGATCGTCCGCGCCGACGGCGGTCTCCAGACCGGCCGCGATCTGCTCATGGCGGCTCTACTGGGAGCGGAGGAGTTCGGCTTCGGCACGGCCGCACTCGTCGCCCTTGGCTGCGACATGGCCCGCCAGTGCCATCTCGATACGTGTCCGACCGGTATCGCCACACAGCGCGCCGACCTGCGCGCCAAGTTCACGGGCACCCCCGAGCAGGTCGTAAGGTTCGCCAGGGCGTTGGCACAGGATTTCCGAAGGGAGCTCGGGGCGATCGGAGCAAGGTCCGTGGGCGAGGTTGTCGGGCAGGCGTGGCGGCTCGAGACGGCGCTCGCCCGGACAGGGCAGGGGCTGCGGCCGCTGATCGAAGGCGCGGAGTGGGATGCTGGAACCTCGCGTCGTGAGGACCCGGCTTCGGCTCGCGGATTGGTCGCCCGAGGGCCCGCCTCCCGGGTTGAAGCCGAGCTTGCGGCGGCGCTGGCGCGCGGCGAGGGCCCACCCGAAGGCATCCTGTGGGTCACGACCGCCGACCGATCCTTCGGCGCCCGTCTGGCAGGAGCCATGGAACGAGGCGAGATCGCCCGGCGGAGGGAGGCCATTCGGCTCGAGCTTCGCGGCTCTGCCGGTCAGAGCTTCGGCGCGTTCCTGACCCGGGGAATCGAGATGACCCTCGACGGCCAGGCTAACGACTACGTCGGCAAGGGCCTTTCGGGCGGCACCGTGGTCGTCCGGCCCGAGGTGGAATTGCCAGAACCGGAGCAGCAGGCGATTGCCGGCAACACCTGTCTGTATGGCGCGACGGACGGGCGCCTGCACCTCGTGGGCCGGGCAGGAATGCGCTTCGCGGTGCGCAACAGCGGCGCGCAGGCGGTCGTCGAGGGGATCGGTGCGCACGGTTGCGAGTACATGACCGGGGGCGTGGTCGTCATCCTGGGCCCGGTCGGCCCGAACCTGGGCGCCGGCATGACGGGCGGTCGGACGTACGTCCACGACCCGAACGGCGGGGTCATTGACCTCCTGCATCCAGGCAGCGTCCGTGGCGAGCGACTCTCACGCGCGGTCCTCGAACGCTCGGACGGCGCCGAGCGAGAGGAAGAGCTGTTCAGCCTCCTCGAGGCGCACCGCCTGGCCGGTTCCCGGCAGGCCGCCGAGCTCCTCCGCGACCGCAACGCACTCCTCTCGGAAATCTGGCTCATCGAGCCCATCGAGCGTCCTGCCGAGGCCGCGCTTCCCGAGGAGCAGGCCGAAACGGAGCGCGTGGTCGCCGTGGGCGGACACGGCCGGCCCTGAGGCCACAGTCGGCGGCGCCCAGCCAACGACGATTGGCGCCGAGTCGCAACCAAGATGCGACCGCTTCGCTGCCGACAAGGCTGGGGTGCCCTGCTACGTTCATGGTGTCGGGTTGCCCGGAGAGGTTCGTGTCCCCGACGGCCGATCACAATCCCGATTTCACGTACGGAAACTCCAATGCCTCCAATGGATTCTGGCTTTCAAATCGTCGCGGCGTGGGACGGCCGCAACGGCCCGGTCACATGCCAGGCATGTGGTTGTCGCCTCACCTCGGGGGATGGTGAGTGGTTCCACTTCGGTGCTCTCGCCGGCCGCGACGCGCGCGGTTGTCGGGTGGCCTGCGCCGAGCTGCCCCACGACGCCACGGGCCGGGCCGAGCTGCTGTTCGATTCGCTCGCCGGAGCCCGCTGACTCCACGCGACCGCGGCCGCCCCGGGCGTGGGCGTCCTAGCGGGCCGCCCTCCCCGAGTCGAGCCGATAACCAACGCTCCGGACCGCGACGATCTCTGGCCCGCGTGCTCCCGACACCTTCGCGCGCAGGCGAGCCAGATGCGGCTTCAGCCACAGCCGATCGGGTTCGCGCTCGTCCGGCCAGCCCGCGTGCAGAAGGCGCTCGTGCGAGATCACTTCGTCCGACCGGCTCGCCAGTGCCTCGAGGAGCCGGTATTCGATGGGCGTCAGTCCGAGCAACGCCCCGTCGGCCCGGGCCTCGTGACGCACCCGGTCGATGATCAGGCGACCCACCTCGAGCGGCTCGCGGCCCTGGCGCTCGGAGGCGTCCCGCCCCGATCGACGCATGACGGCGGCGATTCTCGCGAGCAGCTCGTCCTTGCCGAACGGTTTCGTGACGTAGTCGTCCGCGCCCAGCTGGAGCGCCCGCACTTTCGAGGGCGATCCACTTTCACCGGAGACGACGATGATCGGTGGCGAGCCGGCGGCGCGGAGCTCGTTGACGACAGCGATGCCGTCGGGACCGGGCATCGCCAGATCGAGCAAGATGAGGTCCGGGTTCTCCTCGCGAAAACGCCGCAGCGCGCTGTGCCCGTCATAGGCGGTGATGACGTGGTGGCCCTCGGTGCCGACAAGGGCCGTGATCGCCCCGACCATCGCGGGATCGTCGTCGACCACCAGGATTCGAAGCGGTCGTTGGCGGGTCATCTCGACCGGCGCCGTCCGCGGGGGCTAGGATCGCCGCTCCACGATGGCCTGCCATATGGGATCCAACCGATGCGACAGAACATGCTCCTAAGCATACGGAAGGGATTCACGCCCGGCGGGCGGCGGACCGAGGCCATGCAATGAGGGAGGTCGCCACCGGCAAGGCCGCGGCGAGCGGTGTGGCCATACCGACCCAAGAGGGCTCAGACGGGTCCGCGGATCCGCTCATGAGGGAGATCGGGTTCCTCGACGACCTGCTCGACGAGGTGATCGTGGAGCAATCCGGCCGCGAACTTCTGGAGGGCATCGCGGAGGTCCGCTCGAGGGCCGGGAAGAAGACCGCAGCCGCGCGACTCCAGACCGCCGGGCCGGATGAGATCGGCGGAGCGATCCGTGCCTTCGGCCTGTTCTTCCAGCTGGCGAACCTGGCCGAGCAGCGCGAGCGCCTGCGCACGATCCGCCGCCGGCAACGGCGCGCCGGAGAGGCCTTCATCAGGGACTCGCTCGGCGAGGCCGTTCAACGGCTCGCCGACGCTGGGCGGACGTCTGGCGAAGTCGAGGAGACGGTCCGGCGCCTGTTCGTAAGCCCCGTGCTGACCGCACACCCGACGGAGGCTCGACGGCGCACTCTCCTCGTGGCCCTCCGTCGCTTCGCACGGCTCCTCGAGCGCCGCGACGACCGAACCCTGAGTCCGCCGGAGGATCGCGAGCTCCGCCGCCGGCTTCGCGAAGAGCTGACGATCCTGTGGCGAACGGCGGACCTCCGATCCGTTGGCCCGACGCCACTCGACGAAGTTCGGACGGCCCTCGTGTTCTTCGACGAGACGCTGTTCGGCGTGATCCCGACCCTGTATCGCGGCCTCGATGCAGCGTTCGACCAGCTGCCGGTCGATCACGACCGCGAATCGGCGGATCGGCCGACGGGTACGCGCCCTCCGCGGGTCGGGGCCTTCCTGCGGTGGGGCACGTGGATTGGCGGCGACCGCGACGGCAATCCGAATGTCACCGCCTCGGTCACGCTCCTGACGGCTCGGGTGCAGGCCGACCACGTGCTCCGAGGGTACGAGGCCGTTGCGACGCGCCTAATGCAGACGATCGCCCCGTCCGTTCCCGCCGATCGGCTGGATCGTCGCCTGGCGGCGCGACTGGCCGACGACGCCGCCCAGCTCGGGGACGCGATGGTCGGGCTCCAACGTCGCTTTCCCGACGAGCCGTACCGTCAACGGCTGGGCGCGATCGCCGAACGGTTGCGCCGAACCCGGCTTCGGTTGGCCGAGGATTTGGAGGAGTGGCCGGGCTGGTATCGATCCACGGCCGATCTCGAAGCGGAGCTCGCCGAGCTGGCCGAGGCGCTCGTCGACGACGGCCTCAGCAGGGTCGTGTGGGGTGAGCTGCAGGACTTCCGCTGGCAGGTCGAGACGTTCGGTTTCCACCTCGCTTCGCTCGAGGTGCGGCAGCATGCCGATGCACTGGCGGCCGCCGAGGTAGCGCTCGGCGATCCGCGCGGTGAACGCGCACACAAGCCGCCCGTCGATGCGGAGCTGCCAGGCGCGCCGGGGGTCACGGCTGCCGAGGTGATCGCGACCCTGAGGGCGATGGCAGCGATCCAGGGGCGTTTCGGCGTCGAAGCGTGCCACCGGTTCGTACTCAGCTTCACGCGAGGCGCATCGGATGTCCTGCGGATCCTGGAGTTGGCGCGCCTGGCTGGGACGTCCGTTGTGCCGGCCTCGGCGACCCCCGGGTTCACTCCCTCCGTGCCGGTCCTGGACGTGGTCCCGTTGCTCGAGTCGGCCGACGCACTCGAGGGCGCCGGCCCACTGCTTGACTCGCTGCTCGACGACCCCGCATACCGGGATCACCTCAGATCCCGGGCCGATCACCAGGAGGTGATGCTCGGCTACTCGGACTCGAACAAGGAGTCCGGCTTCCTGGCTGCCAACTGGTTGCTGTACCGCGCCCAATCCGCTCTGGTCGAATCAGCTGCGCGGCACGGCGTCGTCCTGACGCTGTTCCACGGACGCGGCGGGGCGATTGGCCGCGGAGGCGGCCCGGCCAACCGGGCAATCCTTGCGCAGGCCCCGGGATCCATCGACGGTCGTCTCAAGTTGACCGAGCAGGGCGAGGTCATCGCGGCGCGCTACGCGGACCCGGCCATCGCCCTTCGCGAGCTCGAGCAGATCAGTGCCGCGGCGTTGCTCGCCTCGGTGCCCGAACACGACGAGGCGGTGCGCAAGGCCGCGTCCCACGGAGCCCGAGTTCTCGACGAGCTGGCCGCCTCCGCGCGGGCGGCGTATCGGGCATTCGTCTACGAAGAGCCCGGCTTCGTTGCGTTCTTCCGCGAGATGACCCCGATCCGCGAGCTTTCTGCGCTGCGTCTAGGTTCCCGTCCAGCCTCGCGCAAGGGCCATGCCGCAGATCCCGAGGTGGACCTCGATTCGCTGCGCGCGATCCCGTGGGTCTTCGCCTGGTCGCAATGCCGCGTGAACCTGCCGGGGTGGTTCGGGCTTGGAACGGCGTTGTCCGAGTATCGCGATCGATCGGACGACCGCGAGCTCGGTCATCTGCGCGACCTCTACCGCCGCTGGCCGTTCTTTGCGTCAGTCATCGACACCGCGGAGCTCAGCCTTGGCCGCTCGGACCTGGCTGTTGCGCGCGGCTACCTGCAGCTGGCAACCACTTCGGAGGCACCCCGGCTGTGGGACCGCCTGCAATCGGAATTCGAAGCCTCGGCCAGTCTGATCGAGCAGGTGACAGGCCGTTCGCTGCTGGCTGATGCACCCGCCGTTCGGCGTTCGATCGAGCTGCGGCGCCCGTACGTCGAGACCCTTGGCGCCATCCAGGTGGACTTGCTTCATCGTCTTCGATCGGAACGGTCCGCGGAAGAGCGCGCGCGCCTGGTGCGCCAGGTGCACTCGTCGATCAACGCCCTGGCGGCCGGCCTCCAGAACACCGGTTGAAAACAGGGGTTGCGTCGGCGTCGATGGTCGTATAATCTGCCGACTATGCGCATTATCCTCACTGTCGAGAGCAAGAAGAAGCTCGGGCGGCCCTGCCGGGAGGCACGGGCCCTGGGGCTCTGACGGCGCGCGTAGACGACCGAAGAGGGCCTCCAGGGAACGGAGGCTCCAGGGGCCGCGGACACCGATCGGTGACCGCGGCTTTTTGATTCGCCCGCCGGGCGAAGCCTCCCGACCCAGGCCCTCCAGCAGGAGGACCAAATGGACGCGATCATCCTGGGCGACGGTGGCTTCGGGCGAGCCATCGCGCAGGCGCTCATCGAACGAGGCGAGCCAGATCCGCGAATCCTCGGCCGGCCGGCGGCCGGCCGCCACCGACCGGCTGTGCTCGCCGGTGCGGACGCCGTCTTCGATGCCTCACGCGGTGATGCTGTCCCGAGCAACGTGGCCGCTGCGCTCGCCGCGGGTTGCAAGCGGCTGGTCATCGGGACGACGGCCTGGGACGAGGCTCGTCCCGCGGTCGAAGACGCTGTCCGAGACCAGGGTGCCGCAGCCGTGGTGGCCTCCAACTTCAGCCTCGGCGTGGCGCTCTTCGGGCGCCTGGTGGATCGAGCGGTGGAGCTGTTCGGCCCGCTCGACGCCTTCGATCCGTACCTGGTGGAGTGGCACCGCCGGACGAAGGCAGACCGGCCGTCGGGCACGGCCAGGGAGCTTTCGCGGCGAATCCTCGCCGGCCATCCGCGCAAGAGGCGGATCAGCGACGCAACTCGCGATGGCGGGCCGGAGCCCGACGAGCTCGACGTCGCCGTCCTGCGTGCGGGTGCCTCACCCGGTATGCACCTGGTTGGCTTCGATGCCCCGGGCGAGTCGGTTGAGTTGCGGCTGACCGCGCGCGATCGCTCCGCGTACGCCCTCGGCGCCCTGGCCGCCGCCGACTGGCTCCTTCGCCAGCCGCGCGCTCCCGGCTTCCATTCGTTCGAGGACGTCGTCGACGACGTGCTGCTCGGCGACCGCCAGCCGATCTCGATCGCCAGCTGAGGCCGGCGATCGCAACACGAATGCGCCGCGTCTTCGACACGGACTGACATGAACCAACAGCGCAGCGAACGACAGAAGGAGACTCCGATGACTCGAATCAACCGAACCAACGGAACCGAGGGAACCGACGGAACCAACCGAATCAACGGAACCGAGGGAACCGACGGAACCAACCGAACGGACCGAACGGACACTCCCCGCGGAACGATCCGCCCTGCCCTCCGCGGCGCCTTCACCGCGCTGGTGACGCCGTTCACGCCCGATGGGGCGCTCGACGAAACCAGCCTCCGCCAGCTCGTTCGATGGCAGGTCCTGGCAGGGATCGATGGGCTCGTACCGTGTGGCACCACCGGCGAGTCGCCGACGCTCACCCAGGAGGAGCGCGATCGCGTCATCGCCCTGACCGTCGAAATTGTGGCCGAGCGGCCCTCCCGGTCTCGCGTCACGATCGTGGCCGGGACAGGCACCAACGACACGGCCGCGACGATCGCAGCGACGAGGCGGGCGGCCGAACTGGGCGCGGACGCGGCGCTCGTGGTCGCGCCCTACTACAACCGCCCCGATCAGCGAATGCTGGAAGCTCATTATCGGGCGGTTGCCGACGATGGCGGCCTGCCAGTCGTGGTCTACAACGTCCCGTCCCGGACCGGCACGAACGTCGAGCCGGCCACGCTCCTGCGTCTGGCAGAGCATCCGCGGATCGTCGCCGTCAAGGAGGCCTCTGGCAACCTCGACCAGATCGCCTTGATCTGCCGCGATCGGCCGCACGATTTCGGGGTCCTCGCTGGCGACGACAGCTGGACGCTGGCCGTCCTGGCGATGGGCGGCAATGGAGTCGTGTCGGTCGCCTCGAACGAGATTCCCGGCGAGATGGTGGCGCTGTGCTCGGCGGCCCGAGCGGGGGACTGGGACGCCGCTCGACGGATCCACGAGCGCTGGCTGCCGCTCTTCCGCGCCAACTTTGCGGGCGGTCCCAATCCCGTGCCGGTCAAAGCGGCCCTGTCGATGATGGGGCTCATCGGCGACGTCCTGCGGCGGCCATTGCTGCCGCTCGAGGAGCCGGCCCGCCAATCGTTGGCCGGGGTCCTCCAGCACGCCGGCCTCGTCGAGCTGTCGGGCGGTCGCATCTCGGCCGTCGAGCGCACCACCATGGGCCAGGAGGTGCGCGCATGACCGCTTCGGCAGTCGCTCCCGTCTCCGTCGCTCGGCGGCCCCTCCGCGATCCCTCGGCCATCCTGGCCGAGCTCGATGCGGGCCGTCTGCGCGCCGCACACCCGGATGCGGACGCTCCCGGCGGGTGGCGAGTCGATCCGATGGCCAAGGAGGCGATCCTGGCGTGTTTCGCAGACCGGACCACGCGCGACTGGGACCTCGGCGTCTTCCAGTTCCGGGACAGGGTCGGGCTGCCGCCAAAGGCCCTCCTCAATGGGCGGCACGCTCGGGCGGCGCTCGATGCGGGCCGTCCGTGGCGCATCGTCCCCGGCGGGACCACCGTCCGGGCCGGTGTCTGGCTGGGCCACGGTGTCGTCGTCATGCCACCTTCGTTCGTCAACGTCGGCGCCTGGATCGGCGACGACGCGATGATCGATTCGCATGTCCTCGTCGGCTCGTGCGCTCAGATCGGGGCGCGGGTCCACCTCGCGGCGGGGGTGCAGATCGGGGGCGTGCTGGAACCACCGGGAGCAAGGCCGGTGATCGTCGACGACGACGCATTCGTCGGTGCGAACTGTGGGCTGTTCGAGGGGGTGCTCATCGGCCGGAGCGCCGTTCTCGCCGCGGGTGTCACCCTCACCGGTACGTCCCGTTTGTACGACCTCGTCCGCGAGCACGTACTCGTCGGCAGTCAGGAGGAGCCACTCGCCGTCCCTCCGGGGAGCGTTGTCGTTCCGGGCTCACGAGCGATCGACGGGCCGTTCGCGCTCGAGCACGGGTTGTCGCTGTCGACGGCAGTGATCGTCAAGGAACGCGACCCGGGCACCGATGCCCGCGTTGCGCTCGAAGCCGCCCTTCGATGAGCGTGCTCCGGCCGACGGCCGATCCGACTCGTTCCGAATGGCCGGTGGGCCTGGGAGGGGCGGACCCGGAGACACTCGCCCAGGAGTTCGGGACCCCGTTCTACGTGTACGACCTCGACGCGGTTCGAGGTCAGGTCGAGGCTCTGCGGGCGGTCATGCCACCGTCTTTCGATCTCGCGTATGCCGTGAAGGCCAATCCCGCGCTGGCCGTGGTGGCCTACCTCGGCTCTCTTGGCCTCGGTGCCGACGTGGCGTCGGGCGGGGAGCTCGAGCTGACCGAGCGAGCGGGTATCGAGCCAAAGGACGTCGTGTTCACGGGGCCGGGCAAGCGGGACGGGGAGCTGACTGCTGCTGTCCGAGCCGGCATGAGGGCAGTCACCGTCGAATCGCCCGGCGAGCTCGCGCGCCTGGAGGCCATCTCGGCCGGGCTGGGCCGACGCACCCCGATCCTGCTGCGGGCCGCCGTTGGTCCGGCCACACGACTCGAACGCGTCCGGCTGGTCGGCGACGACGGTGCCGGAAAATTCGGGATGGACGGTGAATCCCTCGTGGACGGTGCCGTGCGGGCCGGCCGCTCGCCGCATCTCGACCTTCTCGGGCTGCACGCATTCGGTGCGTCCAACGTCCTGGATGCCGATGCGCTGGCCGAGCACATTGAGCACACCGTGTCTGCCGCCAGGTCGCTCGCCAGCCGGGTCGGATTTCAGCTTCGGCTCGTCGATGTGGGCGGCGGCCTGGGCATCCCTTACCAGCCTCACGAAGAAGCCCTCGACCTGACCCGCCTCGGCGATCGGCTGCGCACGCTGCACGACTCTCTCGCCGCCGACCCGCTGACGCGCGCCACGCGGGTCCTGCTCGAGCCGGGGCGCTTCCTGGTGGGGGTTGCAGGGGCTTACGTCGCGCGGGTGGTCGATCGCAAGGCCGTCGGCCCCTCGACGGTGGTCATCCTGGACGGGGGCATCCACAACGTCCTGCGGCCCGCGCTCGTCGGCCTGGAGCACCGGCTCCAGGTACTGACGGCGGCGGACGGCCACCGAGCGGAACGTCCGAGAGCGGTAACCATCGCCGGGCCGCTCTGCTCCGGGTTGGACGTGTTCATACGGGATTCGATCATGGTCCCGCCGGCGGTCGGCGATCTCGTCGCCGTTCTGGACGTAGGGGCTTACGGGTTCACCGAGGCGATGCCGTTCTTCCTGTCCCATCCGATTCCGGCCGAAGTTGCGGTCATGGCCGGTCGGGCTGAGCTGATCCGGCCACGGGTCGAGCCGCGCTCATGGCTCGATTCGCAGCGCCTGCCGAACTGGTAGCTGCCCCAAGCGGTCGGTCGCGGCGCGTGTCGGTCACCGTGCCTGCGCTTCGCTCACCGTCCCGCCAAGCAGCACGGCGGCCTCGTCGCTGGCCCGCCTTTCGGCGTCCGTCATCAGGTGCAGTCGGTCGTAGCTGCTGTTGTACGCGAATCCCTCGAGGCGGGCGGCAATGCCCTCGACGCGCCCAATCTGCGCCCCGAACACCTCGGACCATCGCCCCGACCGGCGATCCGCGGCGGCCGCCAGGAGCAGGAGGTCGTCGAGGCACAGCTCTGCCGCTGCAAGGGCCAAGCGCCAGTGCTCGTCGGATGTTCGATCCAGCAAGCGAGAGACGGCGGATGCCTGCGCGGACTCGACCTGCTCGCAGGTGGGGCAGCTGGCCGGCCGGCGGGCGAGCTCGAGGTCGCGATCCATCGGGCGGCCACGACCATCTGCCACCTTCTTCAGCTCGGCCAGTCGCTTGCGGATGACGGACCCGAACAGGATGGCCGCACCCAGGCTGCCGCCCGCGCCTGCGCGGTTGGCCGCCAGCAGCTGTTGGCTGTGAGCCCGACAGAAGCCGCGAGCGGCAAGCAGCCGATCTCGGAACGCCGGGTCATTGACGCTCTCGTACAGTACGGAGCCGAGATGGCGGCGTGCCTCGCGCAGGCGGGTACGACACAGGGGACAGCCGGACGACTCGAGCAGTTCGGCAAGGTGCATGTCGGCCACGTCCCTGGTCGGCAGACGATCCCTGGTGGCTCTGCGCGGCGCGTTGCGACCATCCGGCTCAGGCGTCATCGTCGGACTCCATCTCGAGGCGTATGCCGCGACTGTACGGCGGCCCGCGCGCTCGCCAGCTCCAGCACGACCTCGTCGACGAACGCGTTGCCGGTCGAATTCCGGATCAGCTGCTCCTGCTGGAGCACCCCGCGATCTTGACTCTGGGGCGACACGCCGAGGGGAGCCATGTCCTGGCGACAGCGGCAGAGCTCGCCGCCCGCGGCATCGAGGTCATCCGGGTCGAGCGGGGTGGCGAGGTGACCTACCACGGGCCGGGCCAGCTCGTCGCCTATCCGATCATCGACGTCCATGCTCGCGGCCTGCTCATCAAGCCACTCGTGAGGGCGCTCGAGGCTGCCATGGTCGAGACCTGCGCGGCATTCGGCGTGGAAGCAGCCCGACGCGACGGCCACCCTGGCTGCTGGTGCGATCCGGATGGGCGCGAGCCGCGCAAGATCGGAGCTCTCGGGCTCCGGGTCGAGCGGGGCGTGACCTACCACGGGATCGCCTTGAACGTCGCGCCGGATCTCGAGGACTTCAGCCTCATCGACGCATGCGGGATGCCAGGCGTCGTTTCGACGTCGATTGCCTCGGAAGCGGGCTGGCGCGATCGAGGCGCGAGCATCGACGAAGTCGCCCATGCGGCGACCGCGTTCGCGAGCGCCTTCGGACGAGTCCTGGGCGCCAATCTCACGGGCGCGTTGCCCTCGCGGGCGGGGCTGCCGGCGGCCGGTTCGGAGTCACCGCGATCGTTTCGCGCTCGCTGCCGATCCCGTCGACGACGGAGGCGACTGCCAGAACTGCCGCCTGCCCGAGGGCGGCGGCGTGCGCCTCCGCACGCTCAAGGATTTCGCGTTCAACGTCGTCGGATCGCAGGACGAGGCTCGCGAGATCGATCGGAATCTCGCCCAGGTCGCTCTGTCTCGCGCCCGAGCATCGGGTAGCTGGCGGACGGTCGTCGCGGCGCCCGGGGAGCACCGTCCCCTTCATGCCGTCGGCATCGACACGATCCGCGAGATGCTCGCTCTTTGCCGGACGACGATCGCCGATGGTCGGCGGGCAGCGTTGACCGACTACCTCGCTGTCGTCCAGAACTGGGGCGCCCAGGCGGGCGCCCGGACCAACCACCTGTGCCTGGACCTGTATGACCTGCCGCAGGTACCGCATCGCGTCGCCGAGGAGCTTGGCGGGGCGGCGCGGTTCGTGATCCGCGAGGGCGAGTGCCCGTGGTGCCGCGCGCTGCGCGAGGAGCCGGCCGGCGAGCGGCTCATCTACGAGGATCCGGACACCGTGGCGTACGCGCCGTACGCCTCCCGCTCACCCTTCGAAGTGTGGGTTGTGCCACGGCGTCACGAGGCCGACTTCGGGCGCGCGAGCGATGCGGCCGTGGCGGCGACCGCCGAAGGCCTCCGCCAGGTTCTCGGACGCCTGGCCACGCTCGACGGCCCGCCCTACAACCTCGTTCTCCATACCGGCCCGCTTCGCGAGCAGGTCGAATCGACGTATCACTGGCACTGGGAAATCCACCCCCGCCTGCGCGACATCGCCGGCCTCGAGCTGGGCACGGGCCTGCCCGTGAACCCCGTATCGCCCGAGGACGCCGTGGACGAGCTTCTGCGCCAGACCGTGGCTCCCCAGGTCGCTTCGTCAGGCTGATGAGCCGTCAGGGGGAGGGGAGCCAGCTCGCGCCGATCGGGGCTGGCCGTCACACGGCCGCCGGGCACGCCGTCTCTCGGGCCTGGAACGCCGTGCGGGGGAGCGTTCATTCGGTCGGTCGGGCACCTGCCCCAGCAGCGGAGCGACCATGTACGCAGGGGACACCTCACGCGAGTTCGTCGTCAGCGGCGCCAGCGCCGTGAGCGACCGGATGGAGGACGCCCCGGTCCGATCGAGAATCGAGGAGCTGTTCGCGCTCCACAACGCGGAGATCTTCGGGTACCTGCTGCGCATGGTCCGTGACGGCGACCTCGCGGCTGATCTGACCCAGGACACGTTCGTCAAGGCCTACCGCCGTTACGACACCCTGCAGGAACCGGAGCACGCGCGAGCCTGGCTCTATCAGATCGCGCATCGCGTCGCCCTGGACGACATCCGCCACCGCAAGATCATCCGGATGATCCCGTGGACCGGCGAATCCCGAGGGGCTGCGCCGTCCGCCGAGCACCTGTACATGGACGCCCGGCTTTCGGGGCCGATGCACCGAGCCCTCGCGCGCATGCCCGAGCGGCAGCGATCGGCCCTGCTGCTGGCCGAGCTCCAGGACCTGAGCGGCCTCGAGCTTGCGGCCGCGCTTGGCGTCTCGCACGTCGCCGCTCGCGCCCTGCTGACACGGGCACGAGAAAGCCTGCGCCAGGCACTTGCCGTCGAGCGATGGCACGACGCAGAAGCGGAGGCCGCGGCGGCGACGCGGGTGGCAGCAGCCCGCTCCGGAACACGTCCAGGCGCAGGCGGATCCGGCAGGTCCGGCGGCGTGCCCAGTCCCGAGCGCCGGGACCGAGGTCAGGGCCGATGACCGGCTCCGGTCGGGGCGACCATAAGCAGGAGGCGCCACGGCGTTGGCGGAAGGATCCGCCGGGCGGACACGAGCTGGCGCGAAAACTGGCGGCGGAGCGCGTAGGCGGACCGCTCGATCCCGACGCCGCTGCCTGGCTCGACGACCATCTCGAGGGCTGTCACAGCTGCGCCCGGATTGCCGCCGCATACCAGGCCGACCATGCCGAGTTGCGCGGGTGGCGCGACCTCCCGTCGCCGGAGCCGCCGCGCGACCTCTGGGCGCGGACATCTGCCGCCATCGACAGCCAGGGGCGTTCTCCGGGTCATCGGGGGACCCGCCCGGGAGTGCCCTGGTTGCGCCGTGTCCCCTCGTC
>WNGD01003891.1_pt1 | contig 14887 bp, 12 predicted proteins | sample 5400671 | NCBI WGS metagenome assembly WNGD01 (sample SAMN13153369, study PRJNA577476) | soil metagenome | isolation source: 40 cm soil or saprolite under grassland replicate 2 | place: USA:California | collected 2016-06-15 | reverse complement strand
AGTAAACCCATCACGAATTCCACGATTTTCTCGGAAACGATCATTCGGATGTCATCGGCGCCCAGGGAAAAGAAATCGCGCGGTTAACAATCCGCAATCCACAATCCGCGATCCGAAATCGCAATCGGGGTACCTGGGAACGCCGGGGAGTGGTATAGTAAAAACCCCTCTGGCGCACGACACTAGTGAAATCATTTGCCGTTCGGTATGCGGCTGAAGGTGGCGTGTCCGCAGGCTCGGAGGCGAATTTTTTTCGGCATTGCATAGGTTTCTTATGATGCAGGCGCAGCTCTCTTCTCGCATTCTGGTGGTTGGAGAGAACGCAGAGAAACTCTCGTCTCTTCTTCGCGACCTTCTCCCCGAGTCTGTCCAGGTACGAGTGGTAACTGAGACGGACCATGCCTTACGTCTTCTGAACCAGGACAATTTCGAAATCATCATTGCCGGGCCCGAGTTGGATGCCGCCGAGTGCGGGACTCTGGTTGCGGAGGCCCGGCGCAAGAAGCCTCAGGATGTCAGCATCGTTTGTCCGCAGGACAAACTGTCCGGCCTGGCGGGAGCCAGCCGGGAGGTTCAGGCTGTCCCATCGGGTTACATCCATGAGCTTCGGACTCCCATGGTTGCGATTCGCGGGTACGTGAACCTGATGCTGGAGGGGCACGCCGGGGCGCTTTCTGAAACCCAACGGAAGTATCTGACGATCGCCGCGGAAAACACCGAAAGGGTGCTCCAGGCGATCAAGAAACTTGAGAAGGAGAACGAAAGCAGTCATGAGCAGGGACGCAATTCTGGTCGTCGATGACGAAGAGAGCACGCGGGCATTCTTGTCCGATTTTCTCGGCTCTCGAGGATACAAAGTAGAGGCCGTTGCGACCGGCGAGGAGGCTGTCGCGCGAATCACGAGGGGAGATCCGCCGGCGGTGACACTTCTGGATTTGCTGCTGCCCGACATCGACGGATTGGAAGTTTTGACCCGAGTCAAGAACGCGAATGGATCTTTGCCGGTGATCATCATGTCAGCTGTGGGTCAGACAAAGACAGTGGTCGAGGCGGTGAAGCGTGGAGCTTCGGACTATCTCGTCAAGCCGTTTGAAGAGCAGGAGCTGGAACTGGCGATCGAGAACGCGCTGGAAAAACATAGACTGCGGGAGGAAGTCAAGAGTCTGAGAAAGCAGCTCGACCAGTATGCTGAGACAGACCTTATTTCCATGAGTCCGAAGATGCAGAGGATCCGGGAAATAGCGAAACAGGTTGCCGACACGGATGCGTCGGTTCTGATATCCGGCGAGTCGGGGGTCGGGAAAGAGGTGGTGGCGCGATATATTCACACGCTGTCGAAGCGCCGGGACAGGCCATTTCTGAGGGTCAACTGCGCGGCGTTGCCCAATGACTTGCTGGAATCGGAGCTGTTCGGTTATGAGCGCGGGGCGTTCACGGGGGCCATGAGCGAAAAGCCGGGGAAGTTCGAGTTGGCCGGCAAAGGGTCCATCCTGTTGGATGAGATTGGAGAAATGAATCCCCACCTCCAGGCGAAGCTGCTCCATGTGCTTCAGGACGGAGAGTACACCAGGCTGGGAGCAAAGCGTCCCCAGCACGTCGATGCCCGGGTCCTCGCTTCGACCAACGTTCGAATCGAAGAAGCGGTGAAAAAAGGTGCATTCCGGGAGGATCTTTACTTCCGGTTAAATGTGATACGCCTTACGGTCCCCCCCTTGAGAGAAAGAAGAGAAGACATTCCCCTGCTTTGCAATCACTTCACGGAAAGATACGGGGAGCGGTACAAAAGCTCCGTCGAGAGGCTGCCGAAAGAGCTGATGGAGGCAATTCTCAAATACGACTGGCCCGGCAACGTGAGAGAGCTCGAGAACACGATAAGGAGATATCTTATCCTGCAGGATCTCAGCCTGGTCTTATCGGAATTGAGAGCGCCCTCGGAGCTGGCGAGGGCGGCTCCTTCGGCGGGGTCTTCGCTGAAAGAAGTCGCCGCCTATGCGGCGGAACAGGCAGAGCGAGAGGTAGCGCTGCGGGCCCTTCAGGAAGCGAATTGGAACCGTAAGCGCGCGGCCCAGCAACTCGGTATCAGTTACAAAGCCCTGCTGAACAAGTTGAAGAAATGGCAATTAGAGAACCGATAGCGTCTTCTTTTCCAATACATCCCGGCAGATTCCACAAGTGGCAGGAAGATACCGTTGCTACTCCGAGTCGAGGTCCAAAGTGGGTGTACTCATGACCGGCAAACGGATGAGGTTCTCGCGGATCGCAAACTTTATGAGCTCGGCTCGATCGTGAATATCGAGCTTGCGCATGAGGTTGTATTTGTGCACGTCTACGGTCTTGGTGCTGAGTTTGAGGTTCGAGGCGATTTCCTTGATGGTCAGGCCGTCGGCAAGCAGCTTCAGAACCTCGCGCTCCCGATCGCTGAGTGAATCATATTTCGTTTTCGCACGCGGAGAGCTTGTGAGGTACTGATCAACCACCTTGTTGAGAGCGCGGGGGCTTAAGTACCTGCTGCCGCTGTGTACCGCCCCGATTGCTTCGACCAGCTGGGACGGTGAAGCATCTTTGAGAACGTAGCCTGAGGCGCCTGCCTCCAGGCAACGCGCGACGACCGCCTCTTCTTCATACATCGTCAGGATCAGCACTTTTATGCTTCCTTCAGTTTGCTTGATGCGTCGTGTCGCCTCAAAACCGTTCAACTCAGGCATCTCGACGTCCATGAGCACGACCGAAGGGCGCAAGCTTAATGCCTTGTCGACGGCCTCCCTGCCGTTCTCGGCTTCGCCGACAACTTCGACCGAAGGTTCCCCCCTGAGAACAGCCTTAATACCCTCGCGGAAAAGCGCGTGATCGTCACAGATCACGACCGTGGCCACTCTGCTCATTCTGTACTATTGTCGTCGCGCTTCGGGGCGAGAGGTCAAGCGGATTTTTTCCTCCGTCGGAGGATAATATCTGCCTCCCGCGCCGACTGCCTGTATGGCTTTAACGAGATGAGCAGCCACCTGGTGTTTGAGTACGTAACCCGAAGCGCCGGCAAACTTGCAACGGTAAAAAAGATCTTGGTCGGAGTACATGGTTAGAATCAGGACTCTGATTTTCTCATCGGCTTTTACGATGCGCCGAGTCGCTTCAATACCGTCAAGCACGGGCATGTTAAGGTCCATGACAACGACATCGGGGTGAATCAAGAGAGCCTTATCGAGTCCCTGCTTGCCGTCCCCCGCTTCTGCGACTACCTTGATCGATGGCGCATCCCGCAGCATTGTTTTAACCAGGTTTCGAAAGACGGGGTGGTCGTCGCAGAGCAAGACTTTGATCGGCCGTGTCATATCGCCTCTGGCGTTGGGACGGGCAAATCGATCTCGATTCTGGTGCCGCGGCGCTTGTGCCCGAATTTCGCGGGCCAGGACTCCATATAGAACCGCCCTCCCAGGCCCTCTATTCTCTCCCGCATTGCGCGCAGCCCAAAACCGGTTTGCTTCTCGCTGGTGAGATCAAACCCAACGCCGTCGTCCTCAATGATCATGATCACCTTTGATTGCTTTGCCCCGCCCACGACCACCTTGACGTTCTGGGCGCGGGAATGCTTGACCACGTTCGACAATGCGCCCTGGAACACGCGATACAGTGCTATTTCATGGCTGGAGGGTACAGTATCCGGAACGCCCGCGTCCTGTATGGTCGCCTTTATTCCGGTGCGGGCACTGAACTGGCGTGAGTAGAGGCGTATCGCGGAAACGAGTCCCGTCTCTTCCAGGAGCGCCGGGCCTAGATCCAGAATGAGACGCCTCACCGATTCTATTGTATTTGCGATCAACGCTTTTGCCTCTTCAACTTTCGGTTTGATTTGCTCGTCGGAGTCGCCCTGGGTCAGATCCTTGGATATCATTTCCATGTAAAGCTTGAGCACGACCAGGTTGTGCCCCACGTCATCATGCAGATCGCGCGACAGCTTGTGCCGCTCCTGTTCGTCGATCCGGCGATAGACCATAGCCAACTGGTCCCCGTAACCCGAGAAGAGGAGACGGTGGCTGGCTACCATCAGCCGGGTCATCGCCACGATCATGTTCTTCTCCTTGGCGCCGGCAGGCGCTGTGTGACGGAGACACGTCACAAGGTAGAAGGCCACGACGCAGGTGACGTTTTCGGCCGAAAGGCCTAGTTGCTCCAACTCCCTCCCGTACGTCTCCAGCTGCAGCCGGTAGTCATCGAACGGGGACGACTTCAGACTCCGGCAAGCGCCGCGAAAATCGAAATCGTGAAGCGCCTTGTTCTGTTCCTCATTCAGCGACAGGTCCTGGAGGAGGGCTCGCCAGCCTTCGTTTATCTTCTCCAGGTGTGGTGTCAGGGATTTAAGAGTCGCCAGAAGTGATTGCTTGATCGGCGAAAACAACCGCGCGGTCTCAGAATCCTGCATTTCTTTCATGGCAGCGGTTAGAAGCGTGCTCCCCCTCAAAAGGATGCTTGCGCCGCTCCTAAAGAACCTCAGGCGGACTCTTCCCGGTTGACCGGGCGTCTCGGCAAGGCCGGCTTTGTCAAAACCAAGGGAACGCCGGGAAGGAGGGTCTGGGGCGCATCGATCCCAAACCACTCCCCGGCGTTCCCGCACCTCGCCTATCGCCGCTGGTAGCAAGAGGCGTGCCACTCGAGAAATGTTCGCGAGACCGCATAAGCTCCAAGTTTGAAAAGGGTTGAATTCCGGATTGGCCGAAGCCATCCCGATAACGAGTCACGCGAGCGGAAACTCGACGGCTCAAAAGTGGAATCGGAATACCCTCTTCGAAAGGCCGGAAAGGCGCAGGGCAAAGGGGCGGAGGGGCGGAGGGGCGGAGGGGCAAAGAGAGGTCTCCTCTGGTCCACTGCTCCCTCTGCTCGTCAAGCCAAGTGGCACAACACGTTTTGCGTATCCGGCCCTCGGGCCTCATGTTGTCCGTTTCGGTGTGGCCGCCAGCGATCCCTGTCTGAATCAGAAGATGTGATGGACCCTCCGCCCTCTGCCCCTTTGCTATTGCGTTCACACGTCCAAGAAGACGCATTGGAAACCTGATATAATAATAATTTGTTGATTTCGACATTCTCTTAGGGCAATTCATCTCCTGTAATTGGCAAGAAAAGCCTGCTGATCGGTTTTTATCGAAGCGACGCAGTTCGCAGAGATTCACTGATCTCGGAGGGGAAAAAATTGATGAGAGGCAGAATCAGACGACCGAACCGGGAAGTTGCGCAACCGAGTTTCGAATCTCCGGCTGCACTACTTACGGAGTTGGTGTTGCACCTACGCGAGAACCGGACCCAGCTTCGCGAGGAATGGGCGCGGCGCGTCACCGAAGACCAACTTCTGACCGCGATGACCAAAGAGGAAATATTCGCGGAGGCGACGACTGTGTACGACAATTACGTCGCCGTGTTGGAAACGGGGAGCGTCGAAGCGCTGCAGGCTTATGCGCGCGATCTGTCCGAGCGCATCATCCCGCGGGGAGTTGAAGCGAACGAAGTGGTGGGAATCGTTCTGCTGCTCCGCGACGTGCTGGGTCGTTCTCTGCTCAAGAAATATCAGTCAGACCTCGTCCTGCTGAACCGCGTGATGGACGCCTACGAGCCTGCTTCCAACCGTATCGCCAATACCGTGGCGGTCAGCTTCGTGCAGGAGCGCGAACGGATCATCCGCCAGCAGCAGGAGGCAATCCGGGAGCTCTCCACGCCTGTGCTTCAAGTGCGCGAGCGGCTGCTCATTTTGCCGATCATCGGCGTGATCGACTCGCAGCGCGCGCGCCAGGTGACCGAGCAGTTGCTCCGCGGCATTCGCGCCAATCGCGCCAAGGTTGTCGTCATAGACATCACCGGCGTTCCCACGGTGGATTCCACAGTTGCCAATCACCTGGTGCAGACTGTCGACGCCTCGCGGTTGATGGGCGCGACCGTCATTGTCACGGGCTTGTCGTCGGAGATCGCGCAGACGCTGGTGACAATCGGCGTGGACCTGACCAAAATGAAGACGGTGGGCGACCTGCAAGGAGGCATAGAGGAAGCCGAGCGCCTCCTCGGCTACAAGGTCATTCTGGAAGAGTCGGCGAAGGAGTCTGAGACGCCGTAAAAACCTATGCGCGTTCCAATTCTCAAACAAGGCGGGTATCTCATTGCCTCGGTTCAATCGGCATTGACCGACCGCGATCTGCTGGATTTGCGCGACAATCTGGCCCAACAGGTGGGAAAGTTCCGGTCACGCGGCGTCATCATAGATGTAACCTCGCTCGACGTGCTGGACTCGTTTGCGGTCCGCACGCTGCGTACCCTCGCCCAGATGATTCGATTGCGCGGAGCAGAGACCGTCATCGCCGGCATCCAACCTGAAATTGCTTTCGCGATGGTCCAGTTGGGCTTGGATCTGGGAGATGTCGCGACCGCGCTCGATCTCGAAGAAGGTCTGGTGTTGCTGGAACGCAGTACCAGCGGGGGAGGGCGCCGTGCCAAGCGAAGCGGAAACTGAAGTCAGCGTGCCTGTCGGTTCGGACGCCGACATCATAATCGCTCGACAGCAGGGGCGCGCGTTGGCGGAAAAAGCGGGGTTCTCCGGCAGCGACCTTACCCTTGTGGCAACTGCCATTTCCGAGGTCGCGCGCAACATAGTCGAACACGCCAGGCGCGGCGAGGTCGTACTGCGCATGATCCATCAGGGAGACAAACGCGGTATTTCAATCGTCGCCCGGGATGAAGGTCCGGGGATTGACGACATCTCATTAGCCATGCAGGATGGCTATTCAAGCGGGAAAGGCCTGGGCCTGGGCTTGCCCGGAGCGCGCCGGTTGGTGGATGAGTTCGAGTTGGAGTCCAGTGTAGGGGTAGGCACGACGGTCAGGATGAAAAAGTGGTTAAACTCTCATCGCTCGGTTGCAAAGTACCGGTGAGCGTTTTGCAGGTAAATTGACCGAGCACATCAAGTCAGCATGAACGCGAAAACAAATTTAACGGATGGGATGGTCGAATGGGGAGTTGTGTGTCTGCCAAAGCCCGGGGAGACTCAGTCGGGTGATGGCTACGTGATCAAAGCTTTTCCGGACGGCGTCCTGGTGGCCGGCATGGACGGGCTGGGGCATGGCGAAGAAGCGGCCGCGGCTACAAAGGTCGCCGCCGCCACGCTGGAGAGCTACGCGCACGAACCGCTGGTTTCCTTGGTGCAGCGATGTCATCGAGAGCTTAAAGACACGCGAGGGGTTGCGATGAGCCTGGCCTCCTTTAACTCCCGGGAAAATGTAATGGCCTGGATAGGTGTCGGAAATGTGGAGGGTCTCTTGATTCGCGGGCAGCCTGGCGCCATGGGCCGCCGGGCCGAAGACCGGACGCGCGAGCGGTTGCTGGTGCTCGGCGGAGTGGTGGGGTATCGAATCCCGACGCTCCGGTCTCGAGTGGCGCCGGTTTCGCACGGCGACTACCTCATTCTCGCTACAGACGGCATTCATGTCGATTTTGCCGAGAGATTGCCTTTCGGCCTGAACCCACAGGCACTGGCGGACCATATCAGTGCGCACCACTTCAAAGGCACAGACGACAGCCTCGTCCTGGTTGTGCGCTACGTGGGGAGAACGCATGCGCCCGATTCTTTCTGAGCTCGCAGACGAGTATTGTTCTGAAGTGCGGCAGTATGTTCGAGAGCCCGACGAGGCCCGGCTGAGTCGCGCCTACGAATTCGGGCGAAAGGCCCTCGCCGAGGGTGTGGGCGTGCTTGAAATGGCGACGATTCACGGCAAGGCGCTCGAGAGCGTGTTGGGAGACGAAGGGCGCACCGGCGGCAGCGGCTTGATACTCCAACGCGCGGCGGAACTTCTCTTGGAAGTCCTGTCCCCCTTTGAGATCGCTCTCCGAGGCTACCAGGAGGCCAACTCCGAATTGCGCACAAGACTCGAGGAACTTCGTCTGCTTGAGGAGGAGCTTCGAAATCAGAACGACAATCTGGCGACCACCGGTGAGGCTATCGATCTGGAGCGGAGGCGCTACCGGGATCTGTTCGAGTTCGCTCCCGACGCGTATCTGGTGACCGACTTGCAAGCGAATATCCAGGAGGCTAACAGCGCCGCGGGCAAGCTCTTCAAAAGGCGCCCGCAGTCCCTGGCGGGCGTCCCGCTGGCGGTGTTCGTGAGCCAGAAGGACCATAGAAAGTTTTACGTCCAGCTTGCGTCTCTCAAGAGCAGCGGGGTGGATGACCTGCAGGATTGGCATATGACGCTGCGCGCGGACCAGGGGGGGCATTTTCCCGCCGCCGTAACTGTCCGCGTCGTCCGGGACGCCGAGGACCGGCCGTCGGGCTTACGGTGGCTGGTTCGCGACATCACCGAGCAGAAGCGCGCCGAGGAAGAGCGAACCCGGCTTCTGGCCCGGGAACAGGCCGCGCGCGCCGAAGCGGAGGCGGCAGGGAGGCTCAGATTTTTAGTCGAAGCGAGCACTGCGCTCACGGTATCGCTCGACTACGCAGTTGCATTGTCGAACGTCGCCCGGCTGGCTGTGCCCTATCTTGCGGATTACTGCGCAATCGACGTGGTCGAGGAAAGCGGAGAAGTCCGGCGGGTGGGTGTCGTGTATGCTGATCCCGCTGGCGCGGAAGCGCTTCTCCGGTTGGATGTTCTCCAGCAAAATGACCCTGGCCAGGCGCAGGGCGTTGCAAGCGTGCTGCGCACGGGTCAATCGGAGATTTACACCGAAGTTCCCGATTCCTGGCTGGCCTCCGCGGCAGGGAATGCGGAACCCGGCCTGCCGCCGCACGAGACGGGTCCAAAATCGGCGGTGTTCGTCGCCATGGTATTGCAGGAACAGGTGCTCGGTGCCATCTCCCTCGTATCCGTCGGCTCCGGCCGCCGGTTCGGGCCGGCCGATCTGGCGCTCGCCGAGGCTCTTGCCCGGCGGTGTGCCGTGGCAGTGGATAACGCGCGCCTCTACCAGCAGTTGATCGTTGAACGGGACAAAGCCGAGAAGGCCAGCCGCGCCAAAGACGAGTTTCTGGCGGTCCTCAGCCACGAGATCAGAAACCCACTCATGCCCATCATTGGCTGGGCCCGTATCTTAAAGACCCATAAAGAAATCACGGGGAACAAAGTGCTGAGCGAGGCGGCGCAATCTTTGGAGCGCAATGCGCAGAACATGGTGCGGCTGGTGGACGATTGCCTGGACATTACGCGCATCACGGAACGAAAGATCACGATCGAGCGAGAGTCCATCGACCTGAACCAGGTCGCCGCGGCCGCGGTGGAGGCCATCGCAGAGCTGGCCCGCGCCAAGAACATAGAGTTCCGCGTCAAACTGGCGCCGAAAGCTTTATGCTTTCTGGGAGACAGGACAAGGCTGGAGCAAGTGGTCTTGAATCTGTTGACGAATGCCATCAAATATACGGACAGCGGTGGATCCATTTCAGTCACCTCGCGGAACGTGGAAGACGAGGTGGAGCTCCTGGTCGAAGATACCGGGACAGGCATCGCCCCAGACTTTCTGGAACAGATTTTCGAACCGTTCCGCCAGGGTACCGCCAACTGGCTTACCTCGGAATCGGGTTTGGGTCTGGGTCTGACCATCGCGCGGCGGATCGTGCAGATGCATGGAGGACGCATCTGGGCTGAAAGCGAAGGCATCGGGCGCGGAAGCAGATTCTACTTGAGGCTCCCGTTCGTTTCCGCGGAAGCGACCCGCAGCGATGTCGATTTGAGGCCGGCAACCGCCCCAGCCAAAGCCAGACCCTTGCGCATCTTGTTGATAGAGGATGCCGAGGACATCCTCGCGTTAATGAAATTGGAGCTGGAGTGGTTGGGATACACTGTACTGACCGCACGAGACGGTATAAGCGGATTGGAGCTCGCACAACGGGAGGCCCCCGATCTGATCGTCTCGGACATCAAAATGCCGGGTATGGATGGCTACGACTTGATCAAGGAATTGCGCCGTATCCCCAAGTTGGCGTCGACGCCGGCGATCGCCCTCACAGGCTTTGGAATGAAGAGAGACACCGAGGCGGCGCTGGCTGCGGGCTACAATGCGCATCTGTGCAAACCCGTTGACGCGAAGCAACTGTCTGCCGTGATAGAGCAATTGGCTGCGAAGCAGCTCTGATTGCAGATTTCGGATTTCGGATTTCGGATTAAAGAAAAATCCGCAATCCGCAATCCGCAATCCGCAATCGGAAATCCCATGAATGACAGCGCTTTGCTCCATGCCTTCAACATCACCAAATCTTACTCCGGGGTGCAAGCGCTGAAGGGCGCTTCGTTCGAGCTGCGCGCCGGGGAAGTCCATGCGCTGATAGGCGAGAACGGCGCGGGAAAATCCACACTGATCAAAATCGTCGCCGGCGCTGCGCAGGCCGACGGTGGCGAGATCACGCTGAACGGACGGAGCATCGCGCACAATTCCCCGCGCCTGGCGAAGTCCCTCGGCGTAGCCGCAATCTATCAGCAACCGGCCCTCTTTCCCGACCTTACTGTGGCGGAGAATATCGCGCTTGGTCTGGAGCCGGCGGGTCTGTGGAGGCGGATCGACTGGAGTGAGCGCCGCCGGCGAGCGGCCGAGTTGCTGGGGCTTGTCGGAGCGAGGATGGATATCGATGCGTATGCGGGCGATCTCACCATGCCCCAGCAACAACTGGTCGAAATCGCCCGCGCGGCTGGAGCCGAGGCCAAAATTTTGATAATGGATGAGCCGACGGCTTCGCTCGCGGAGGAGGACGCGCAGAACCTGTTCAGAGTGATGCGCCGGTTCTGCGCGCAGGGCGCCGGCATTATCTACGTCTCGCATCGGTTGGAGGAGTTGGCGGTGATTGCCGACCGTGTGACCGTGCTGCGCGACGGCTGCACGATTGAGACGAAGCTGATGGCGGAAGTGAATTTTGGTGAGCTGATCCAGTTGATGGTCGGGCGTGAGTTATCGGCGGTTTTCCCGAAGAGAACGGTCGAGTTGGGCGGCGTGGTGCTGGAGCTTCGCCGTCTCGTCTGCCGCGCTGCGGGCGTAAGCGGCGTGAGTCTTTCGCTCCGAGCCGGCGAGATCTTAGGCCTGGCCGGACTCGTGGGCGCAGGACGCACGGAGCTGGCGGGAACAATTTTCGGGCTGACGCCTCCCGACTCGGGCGAGATTCTGCTGCGCGGTAAGCCTGTCCGCATCACGAGCCCGGCGCAGGCCATCGCATGCGGCATCGCGTACCTGCCCGAAGACAGGCTGCGCCACGGCGTCATTCCGGCGATGCCGGTCAGCGCCAACATCACGCTGGCATCACTCGCTCGACTTTCGCGCTTCGGCTCCATGGATTTTCGGCGGGAAAGGGAGATCGCTGTCGACTATGCGCGGCGGTTCGCCATCAGGACGCCTGCAATTTTCGCCCGCGTGTCCACGCTCTCAGGGGGCAATCAGCAAAAAGTCGCCCTGAGCCGATGGCTGGCGACAAAACCATCGGTCCTCATCCTGGATGAGCCGACGCAGGGGATTGACGTCGGCGCGAAGTCCGAGATCCATGCATTGATGTGCGATCTTGCCGCGCAAGGCGCGGCTATCTTGATGATCTCGTCCGAGCTTCCGGAGATTCTCGGAATGAGCGACCGCATCGCCGTGATGCGCGGGCGAACAATTGCCGGAACCTTGAATCGCTCCGAGGCCACCCAGGCGAAGATTCTGGCGCTGGCACTGGGACATCGGAATTGACGATTGCCGATTGCCGATTGCGGATTTCGGATTGAAAAAGATCCGCAATCCGCAATCCGAAATCTGGAGATGAAGATCGGGCGTTACAAGCGGGAAATATCGGCGGCGCTGGCTTATGCCGCGCTGCTCGCGCTCGTCGGTTTGGCGGCGCCTTCGTTTTTCAGCGCTGCGAATTTGCGGGACCTGGCCCTGAACAACGCGCCTGCGCTCATTGTCGCGACGGGGATGACCATGGTGATCCTGGCCGGGCAGATTGACATCTCCGTCGGTTCGCAGTTCGCGGTGTGCGGCGTCGCCGCGGGATGGCTGGCGAAGGCCGGAGTGCCGGTCCCGCTGTTGCTGCCCTGCGGGGTTGTGATTGGCGCTGCGATGGGCGCGGTGAACGGCATCCTCGTGTCGCGGCTCCGTCTGCCTTCGATTATAGTGACGCTGGCGATGCTGGTGGCCTGGCGCGACGCATTGCGCTGGACTACTCAGGGCGCGTGGTTGCAGGACCTGCCCGGCAACTTTCAATGGTTTGGACTGGGGCAAACCGCGGGGCAGTGGCTGATCGTAGTCATTGCGCTGGCCGTGGTCGCCGGCTTCGGCTGGACGCTTTACAACCTGGGCGCCGGGCGAGCGATTTACGCGGTCGGCTCTGACGCCGAGGCCGCGCGGCTTACAGGCATTGAACCGCCCCGCGTGGTCTTCGGCGTGTTTGTTTTGATGGGGGCGCTCGTCGGGCTGGCGTCGTTGCTCAATGCCGTGCGTTTTTCCGCCGTGCCGGGCAATGCGGGATTGGGCCTGGAATTGAAAGCGGTTGCCGCGGCCGTGGTGGGCGGAACGGCAATCACAGGCGGCCGGGGGACGCTCGCCGGCACCCTGATCGGGGCCGCGCTGTTGGGCACTGTCGGCACCGCGCTGACCTTTCTGGGCGTCAATCCGTTTTGGGAAAAAGCAGTTCAAGGCGCGATCATCCTGGCGGCATTGGTGTCAGACGCCGCGCTGGACCGATTGTGGATTGACGATTTCGGATTGCGGATTGCGGATTGAGAATGCCAGATGAATCCAACAAATCGCAAATCCGCAAGCGAGAGGGGCGGATGAATTGTGGATTTGAATTTCGGATTAGGGATCGTGGATTGAGAAAAGCCGGATGAATCCAACCAATCCGCAATCCCCAATCCCCAATCCGAAATCGTCAATCCGCAATCCGCAATCCGCAATCGGAAATCCGCAATCGGTGGCGCCGTGGCGCGACCGGCTGTTTCCGAATCACGAATGGGTACTGGTGCTCGTGCTGCTGTTCGAGTGCGGCATCTTCAGCCTGAGTGGAGATAATTTTCTGACGTCGGCGAATGCGTTCGAGGTGACCCGGCTGAGCGTCGAAATCGGATTGCTCGCGCTGGCGCTCACGCCGGTAATCATCACTGGCGGGATCGACCTTTCGGTCGGCTCGATGGTCGGACTCGCGGCGGTCGTGCTGGGCAGTCTGTGGCGCGACGCGGGCTTGCCGCTCCCGCTGGCTGCGGCTGCCGCGCTGCTGTGCGGGTTGACTGGCGGGGGCCTGAACGCGCTGGTAATCGCCCGGCTGAACTTTCCGCCGTTGATCGTCACGCTCGGCACGTTTTCGCTCTTTCGAGGGATTGCCGAAGGGCTCACGCGCGGTATCGAGAACTACTCCGGTTTTCCGCCGGAGTTCCTGTTTTGGGGGCAAGGCCATGTGGGCGGCGTTGTTCCAACGCAGTTGTTTGTTCTGATTGCGGCAATCGCCGGCTGTTCCTGGTGGGTGCATCGCACAACGGCGGGGCGCAGCCTTTACGCCATCGGTCATTCTGCCGAAGGCGCCCGCTACGCGGGCATCGAGGTTGCCCGGCGATTGACCTTCGTGTACCTGCTGTCGGGCCTGGCTTCGAGTCTTGCGGCAGTCATCTACGTGGCCCATCTCGGGCAGGCGAAGTCGGACGCTGGAACCGGATACGAGCTCATGGCAATAACTGCCGTCGTGCTCGGCGGGGCGTCGATCTTCGGCGGGCGCGGCACCGTGCCGGGCACCGTGCTGGGCTTGTTCGCCATTGTCATCCTGCAAAACGGGTTGCGTCTGAGCGGGCAGCCCGCGGAACTGTCGGGGATTCTCACGGGCGCGTTGTTGATCGGTACGATCCTTCTGGATCGCCTCTCAAAACGGGCGGAGACACAACCGCGCGTCTACACCGCAGCGGAGAGGAGCAAGGTGAAGAGAGTGAGGCTCGCGATTTTTAGCGCGGGCATTGCGACGGCCGGGTTGGTCGTAGCCGTCAACTGGTTCGCGCGCTCGCCGCGGCAGGATTCAGGGAGTGCGGCCGGCCCGCAAAGTTCACCCGGAGCGCTGACGGCCCGCGGGCGCAAGCCCGTGATTGCGATGATGCCGAAGGCGAAGGGCGATCCTTATTTCATCAGTTGCAGGCGAGGGGCCGAGGATGCCGCAAAGGAATTGGGCGTGGACTTGTTGTGGGACGGCCCGACCGATCTCGATCCCGCGAAGCAGAACGAAGTGGTCGAAGCCTGGATTACGAGAGGAGTGGATGTGATTGCGGTCAGCGTGGAAAATGAAGCGGGGATCTCCACCGTGCTGCGCAAAGCGCGGCAAAAGGGCGTCCGCGTCATCACCTGGGACGCCGATGCCGAGAAGGATGCGCGCGACTTCTTCATCAACCAGGCGACACCGCAAGGCATCGGTTACACGCTGGCTGACGAGGCCGCGAGAATACTCGGCAACACGGGTGAGTTCGCGATCATCACGGCGAGCCTGAGCGCGTCGAATCAGAACGAGTGGATCAAACACATCAAGGCGCGGGTTGCGGAAAGGTACGGTGCGATGAAGCTCGTGGCGATTCAACCCAGCGAAGGGGACCGCGACCGCGCCTTTGCCGAAACGCAGACGGTGCTGAAGGTTTATCCGAAGGTGAGGCTGATTATGGCGATCGCCGCTCCCGCCGTGCCTGGAGCCGCCGAAGCAGTCAAACAGTCAGGCCGGAGCGACGTCAGAGTCATCGGGCTGTCACTGCCCAATATGTGCAAGCCTTACATCCATGCGGGGGTCATCGAGAGCATCGTGTTGTGGAACACGATGGATTTAGGCTATCTGACGGTCTACGCGTCCAGCGCCCTGAGCGCAGGGGAACTGAAACGCGGCCGCCGCGAGATGGCCGCCGGGCGGCTGGGCAAGATTGAAGTGCTGGGAGACGAAGTGAGACTCGGC
>WNGD01003890.1_pt1 | contig 14889 bp, 16 predicted proteins | sample 5400671 | NCBI WGS metagenome assembly WNGD01 (sample SAMN13153369, study PRJNA577476) | soil metagenome | isolation source: 40 cm soil or saprolite under grassland replicate 2 | place: USA:California | collected 2016-06-15 | reverse complement strand
AACACCCCTGGGTACGGGGAGGAGATGACGGACTGCTGGTTCGATGAGCCTGAGCCCGGCGACCGGCGGTCCTGGGCGCTTCCTGCGGCGCACGGGACCTGCCAGGGACTCGACCTCGAACTGCTGGACCCGGGCGAGGAGGATGAGCGCGCGTTGCTGATCGAAGCGCGGCACCCGGAGTTCGCGGACGCGCTGCACGGTGATGACGACGTGATTCTCGACGGCGAGCCCGTCAACCCGAGGCTGCATATGGCCATGCACCAGGTGGTGGCGAACCAGTTGCTGGCCGACGACCCGCCCGAGACATGGCAGACGGTTCAGCGCCTTGCCGGGCTCGGCTATGACTGGCACAACATCATGCACATGATCGCCTCGCTGATCACCGAGGACGTCTACTGGGCCCTCAAGGAACACCGCCAGCCCGACCCGGCCGTCTACGCCCGGCGGCTGAGCGGGCTACCCGGCGACTGGCCGCCACCCGAACCTGCCCGCTAGGCGAGGTGCGCGTCAGCAGTCGTGGACCGCGGCGCTCTGGTGACACGCCCGCTCCGCGGCTACTTAAGAGGATGTCCAGAGCAACCTCAGACCGTGAGCAGCAGGCCTTGCTGCCCTCTCGCGCTATCATTGGATATCACAGGAGGTGAGCATGGCTGACGTGCTGATTCGTGACGTGCCTGATGACGTCATTGCGGCTGTGGACGCGCACGCGAGCAAGTTGGGGCTTTCGCGCAGCGAGTACGTGCGCCGTCGCCTGGCCCAGGATGCAGCAGTCCACGACACCGCGGTCAGCGTCGAGGACCTAGCGCGGTTCGCTGAGGCATTCGGTGACCTCGCAGATCCTGATGTCATGTCGCAGGCCTGGCGGTGACGACCTGGCTGATCGACAAATCAGCGCTCGTCCGCCTCGCCGCCAGCCCAGACGCCGCGCAATGGGCCAGCAGGATCGAGCGCGCAATGGTACGGATCACGACAGTGACACGCCTGGAGGTTGGCTACTCGGCCCGGTCAGGACCGGAACTGCGGTCCAAGCTCCGGCAGCCACCCTTGGCATCCATGCCCGTCGAGTACCTCACGCCGATCATCGAGGACCGGGCGGTCGAGGTCCTGACCTTGCTGGCTGACCGCGGCCAGCACCGTGCGCCCTCGCTGCCTGACCTGCTTATCGCCGCGACCGCCGAGCTCGCTGGCCTGACTGTCCTGCACCTGGACAAGGACTTCGACGTGATCGCCAGGGTCACTGGACAGCCTGTCGAGCGACTGAATATGGCATGAAGCCCCAATTCCCAGCTCTCTTATGGCCGCAACCTGTCTGCGGCAGAAGCGTGCGTTGGCCGTGGGTTTGCCGAAGCGGCAGAGGATGCTGCTGAGCGAGAGAAGACCATAAGGATCAGGAACCCGCCATGGTCACCAGAGATGGATCCGTAGATGGCGGCGATGCGATTACCGCTATAACACGATGGTTTGCTGACGCATCACGAATGCGTTGATCTTAGATCCAGCAAAGTCGCCATGTACGTTCTAGGATATGAAGCAGGTTAGTGACTTAGGTGGGCAGGTGTACCATCTGTTGTTCTTATAGCTGTAGCTAGCCGACGCTTGATCTGCCGGGGCCGTTTGGAACGGCTTACCCTGATTGTTAATTATAGTCTGCCCGTTCCGGCCATCTACTGACCAGTAGATTATGGCGTACCAGGCGATGTAGCTGTGCGCATACGCGATAATCTTGAATACTTCACCATCGGTGTTGGTCACCTTGTAAGGAAATCTGAGGGGCGTCAAGAGCCATTGTGGCTGATCAGCCGGAAGCTTGGGTACCATTTCTCGGAACGAGCTGACAATTCTGATGGGATCTTGGTCCAAATTGACCTTGATTCCCGAAGCTTCCATTGGCCCACCGCATGCAACGGTAACTGCGCCTCCGTGGATCTTCTGGGTAGTTCTCCGCACGGGGACGAAATGTATGCCAGTGAGGATCACCGGCGTGGCTATGCGTCCCTGTATCGTCACGTCGATATTTGAGGCGCCATCAGTATGCTGTCCCTTACGATATGGCCCAAAATTCGTGGCATCTATGGCCCTGGACTGCTCGACCCACTGCGGTGTTGCGCCGCCCCCGGATGGGGGAGTAAGGTCATTGAACGGCTTGGTAACGATCCAGGACCCACATCCGCCCGAGAATCCTGCCTCACGGAGAACGGCGACATAGGGTCCGTATGGAACCCGTGAACTTCCTACAGTCGGGCTACCCGCATTCGATGGGGCAGAAGATGACCGGGAGGATGCGGGCGGCGACTGTGAATGCGCTGTCAGAGCAGAGAAAACGCCAGTGAGTAATGCCGCTAAAAGCGAGCCGCTCGCCGCAATGATGGCGGCAACGAGCGACACCTGCTGGGCGGGCGACCGCTGGGACCACCAGCTCCGTCGCCGGCCCGCCTTCTGCGAACCGGACAAATTTCCCCCTGGGCAAGTAGCTAAGTAGCAAGTCAACCCGGATAGGTCGCTTCCGCAATGAAGGGCACCCATGTTAGCAAGTCCCGTCACGGCCTGCTTCACTCTAGGATCAGTCGTTACCCGAGTTCACGGTGATGCTGGCAACGACACCCGGCCAGCCACGGCAGTCGAAAGTAGTCGGCATTAGGCACGGCTGCGGGAAGGAACACAGCGGAAACCTGCCTCGTCGAGATGATGATCAAACACGGCTGCGCCAGCATGTATCACCATAGGCTTGGGCGAATTGCTGTCATCGGCAATGCCGGGCAGCGCGGCCAGCCGCCCTGTGCGCCCTGGTCTCCGGGCCGCGCCGGCCCGCCCGCAGGCAAGCCGCTCAGCGCCCCGTCGCCCGTGAAGCAAGTCACAGGAGAAGCTGGCCCTGCTCTATAACCAGCAGCGGCTGCCTGAGGAGATAGCGCAGAAGCTCGGATTGAGCACCTACATGGTGACCCAGATCATCCTTGCCGCCCGGAACCAGGGAAGCTCTGAGCACGCAAGACGGCCCAGCCGTGACGCGGCTAGCGCGGCGCCCGGATCGGGATCAGAGCCGACTGGCTGACCGTGACGGCAAGCCCGATACCGAGTTAGGCCGACTGGCTGGCGAGCTGCAGGCAGATGCCGTGATCGTCGGTGCCTCAACCAAGGCTGGTCACCGCTTCGTCGGCTCGCTCGCGATCCACCTGGCACGCGACAGCCGCTGGCCGGTCGCTGTCGTCCCCCAGCCCGCAAGACGCGCCCGCAGCGGCATGACCGGATGGTGTCTGACCGGTTGCCGGGATGGTGAGCGGCCCCGCTGCTTGCGGAGCTGCGGTGTGAGCTGGGAGGAAATTGCCGGGCCGGTCAGCCGCGGAGGAATTCCACCACCGCGTGACGGTATTCCCCGGGTTTTTCGATGCTGGGTATGTGGCCGCAGCCGGGGAGCATGACGAGCTGGGATCCGGTGATGCCGGCGGCGATCGGCTGAGCCTGCGCGGGGCCGCAGATGAAGTCGAGTTCACCGGCCACGATGAGGGTGGGGCAGCTGATGCGGCCCAGCAGCGGGCGCAGGTCAACGGACTGATACAGGCCGCCTTCCCACGCCTGGCCCGCCGCCAGGTTCGCTTTCATGGCGGCGCTCATGTCGGCCAGCCTGGCCGCTACCTCGGGCTTGTCCGGCTCGGCGAGGTAGAAGGGGAGGACCGTTGCCAAAGGCAGCCACGGCCACACACATCGCCGTGCTCTCCGGGACGGCGCGGCGTAGGTCAGTGCGGTGGTCGCTCCGAACGAATGGTCCAGCACTACCACGTCCGGCAGCGCCAGCGCCTGGCGTACCCGTTCGTAGAAGCGGGCGTGGCCCTCGGGTGAGTAGCAGGCCGGGCCAGCCGGGAGCGTGGATGACCCCGACCCGTGCGGGTCGATCAGGTAGGAACACAACACGTCCGACAGCAGTTCCGCATCGCCGTTCATGTAGGAAGCGTGAACCCGGGACCGCCCGCGAACATCAGCGCCGGGCTGCCGCTTCCGATGGCTTCGTAACTCGCTGCCCGCCCACCCGGCATCGCGACGATCTGCGTCATGTTCCCCGCCCCATTTCGGTCACTGAGGCTGATCACAACACTGCACCGGCAGGTGACCAGCCCGCCGCCGGGAACCGAAAACCAGTGTCCCAGCACCACGCCGGAAACCCCAGGAGCTCACCCGACCGACCACCACGGTGCCAGGCACACGCTCGCTCACAGGCTCAGCATCATTGCGACAGATGAGTGAACCCGTTTCCTGCGCTAGAGATCTTTAATCGCGGAGGTTACAGGCTCTGCTGACGGCCAGCGCGGCGTGCGCTATGCCAGGGGATGAGGTATCCCGACGGCGGAGGTCTGACGGCGACGGAGCGGGCGCGCCGTGAGCAGGTGCGGTTAGCGGCGGCTGACTTGATCGAGGCAGGGCCAGCGACCGGGAGGTGGCCTGGCGTTTCCGGGTGACCGGGTGTCTGCCAACAGGTGGCGGCGGGCGCTGGCCGCCGGTGGCCTGGTGGCGCTGGCCTCGACGGGACCGAGCGGTGCCCGGAGCAATCCGTCGGCCCGACGCCGAGCGCCACCAACAGGTCACTGCCAGACCGGGGCCATCAACGACAATGTTGGCGAACCTAACCTGTGCCTTCAGACTCGCTGCTTACCGCCGCAGATGGACGCACGACGGGGACATGCGTCCGCGTGTTCGCCACATGCATAGTTGGGAAGATGCTGCGTGGTTGGTCTCCGCCACATCTCGGTTGCTGGGTGAGCGAGACTCGAGTAGTCCGTACGACGACCCGCGGAGCGGCATTAACGAATCCGGGTGGAGCGCTGTCCAGCCTTGATCGCATGCATCAGGGAAGGCGCGATGCCCGAGATCGGGCGTGCTCCGAGCGCTGCGGATAACGATCGCTAGCCAATATCCAATTGGAGGGATCCCGGCGGCGTCAATGGGTCAAAGCGCTTGCCGCTCGCACATCCGAGTATGGCCCGCCGTCTGAGGTGGAGTGACCCCCCGTGGCGATCGAGCGAGTCTCTGAGAGGTCGAAGCCCTTGAATAGGAGCCAGAGCGCCAACACCATCTCCTGGACAGCGATGGGAAGGATCAGGGTCGTGTAGCCGGTGACGGGGTTGTCGCTGAACAGTGCTTGCAGGCAGGCGATCATCATGGAGAGCACACCAAGTATCCCCCAGCCTGACAGCCATCTGGGCACGAGTCGGGATCGGTAGAACACGGTGTAATACATCAGGGCCCCGAGACTGAAGGCGAGGACTCCTGCGAGCGTGGCGTGATCGCGCATGCTCAGCAGCGAGTTCGCAATCGCGTGAATTGGGGCCCGGCTGTCGGGGCCTGCGGTGGCGAACTCCTGCCCCAGCGGCACGATGGACAGCAGGCTGACGGCGGCGACCGCGTAAAGGGCGCCTTCGATCGCTCGGAAGATCACTGATCCCAGCGCCAGGGTGGTGTGAACCCCCTTCAGAACTGGGTAGAGCGCGATAGCGATGCCGACACTGCTGCCTGCCGCGGCTAGGTAGAGGAGCACGGAGGCGGCGAGGCGGTCGGGATGGTGCGCGACTGCCGTCAAGTAGCTCTTCCCGCTCAGGGTGGGGTCGAGCGCGGCCGCCCCCAGTGCCGCGAGGGTTGCCGCGACGAAGAGTGCTCCGGTCGCGATCGAGCTGGTCCGAGTTGAGTTCACGATGGGCTCCGAACGTCGTGTGCTGGTGGGAGATGCACTTCTATCCGCGACACGTCGGCGTCGAGGCTTGGCGTGTACTCGGATCCGAGGGCGCGGACGCGCGTGGGAGGCGTATTCCGATATCGCGGCTCGCGACGGTCACGGCCGCACTCTCCTTGTTTCGTAGGCCCAGATCGCTATCTCGACGCGGTTTCGCGCACCGATCTTGCTCATGAGGCTGGCGATGTGGAACTTGACGGTGCTCATGCTGATGTAGAGCTCTGCGGCGATCTCCGCGTTCGACCTGCCCTGGGCGACGGTCACGGCGACTTCTTCCTCACGCTCGGTCAGGGGGGCGATCGGTTGTCTGGGGTGGGTGGCTGGTGCGGCGTCGGCGAGGCGGGCGAGCAGGCGGGCGGTGACACTGGGGGCGATTAGGGCGTCACCCTCGGCGGCCGCCCGGATGGCGTGGACCAGCAGGTCCGGACCGGCGTCCTTGAGCAGGAAACCCTTCGCGCCGGCTCTGAGCGCGTCGGTGACGTGGTCGTCGGTGTCGAAGGTGGTGATGACGACGACCGCCATTGGATCCTGCACGTCGGGTCCGGCAAGCCGGCGCGTTGCCTCGACGCCGTCGAGGTTTGGCATTCGGATGTCGAACAGGCACACGTCGGGGCGTAGCCGGTGAGCCAGTGCGATGGCCTCGTTGCCGTCGGCGGCCTGGCCGACCACCTCGATGTCGGGCTGGCCGTTGAGGATGGTCGTCAGTCCCGCCCGGATGATGTTTTGGTCGTCGGCGATGAGGACCCGGATGCTCATCTCGGGGCCTCGTGTCGAGGAATGGTCGCCTGGACCGTCCAACCTCGGGCGGGGTTTGGCCCTGCCTCGAGCGTTCCTCCGAGCAGGGACACGCGCTCGGCCATGCCAACGAGGCCGTAGCCCGGTTGCCGGGGGCCGGACACGGTGTGTTCGCCGTCGTCCGTGACGTTCAGGCGCACGGTGTCCCTGTCGCCGGTCACCAGCACGTGGACGCGAGTCGCGTGCCGTGCATGGCGCTTGGCGTTGGTGACGGACTCTTGGGCGACCCGGAACAGTGCTGCCTCGACCGCGGGCCGTAGCTCGTCAAGATCGCCGCGACGATCCACGTCGACCCTCATGCCCGTGACCCCCTCGGAGGTCACCAGTGTTTCGATGTCGGCGACCCCGCGTGCAGGGGCCCCCTCGGGCGCACCGTGGTCTCGGCGAAGGGTTCTCACCATGGTGCGCATCTCGGCCAAAGCGCGTGACGCTTCCTGCTCGATGACTGCGAGCGCCTCGGCCGCGCCGTCCTGGTCGCCTGTGTGAGCCAGGAACTGCCCGGCCTGGGCCTGCACGGCCATGGCCGAGACGTGATGGGCAACCGTGTCGTGCAGCTCACGTGCGAGGATCTCGCGCTCGTGGAACCGAACCCGGTCGAGTTGCTGGGCGCGGACGATGCGCTGGTAGCGGACTGCCGTTCCCACTGCGCCGGTCAGGAGCAGCAACGCGAGGCCGAACACGGCATCGGTGGCACCGTGGAAGTCGGTGGTCACACTGACCAGCCACTCGACCAGAACCACCGCTGACCCGGCTGCTGCCTGCCGCGTGGTGCCCCACCGGAAGAGGGCATAGACCAATACCAACACTGAAGCACCGGTGATCAGGGTCAGCGGCTCCTTGCCGGCGGCCACCCTGGCCACGTCGACCGCGAAGATGGCCCCGAAACCGAGCCCCACCATGGCCAGTGGTCGGGACCGTCGCCACAGCGTCGCGCACGCCAACGCGAGGCCGACCATCACAGCGGCAGGTCGCCACGTCAGGTCCTCGCGAAGCACACCCTCCGCGATCGCCGTTGCTGCGATTGCGCCCGCAAGCAGCCAGTCGCGCCACCGGGGCGGTGGCGGACTCTCGACGGCAGGCCCGGTCGGGAGCCACGCCAATGTCTTCACGCACCCAACAGTAGGGATGCGGACGCGGGTCCGGACCAGCCCTGCGAACTGTTACCGCCCTGGCCTTTCGGCCAGGCAAAGACTGGCCGACGCTCCGGTGCGTCATCGACGTCGGCCGCGACAGTGTGGAGCTTCCACTTACCACTACACCGAGAGAAGACCGATGACTCCCCCACCGCCCTCGATCAGGCCGCACGGAAATCCTGTGGTCACTGCTGTGCCCGTCAGTGGGACCGGTCGGTTTCAAGACAACCGGGTCGACGTGAAACTGGTTCTCAGCGGGTTGTGGATCGCGATGCTGTTCGTCTCCGCCTACGTCGACATCTTCGCATTCTTCCGCAAGGACGTCCTCCGCGCGGGATTGCACGGCCACTTCTCCGGAACTGCCCAGCCAGTGAACCAGATGGTCCTGACCGCCGCCCTGCTCTACATCCTGGTACCGAGCCTGATGGTCGTGCTCTCACTCATCCTCAGGCCCCGAGCCAACCGAGTCACCAACATGGCCGTCAGCCTTCTCTACGCGGTCACTGTCGCGGTCTCGTGCATCGGCGAGACATGGGTGTACTCCCTGCTGGGCAGCGCCGTCGAAGTAGTGCTCCTGCTCGCCATCGCACGCACAGCGCGGAAATGGCCACGGCAACCCCTTGCCTCCTAACCGCCGGCCGGTATGACAAACGACGCAGCTCGCCACCGCCCAGAAAGGCCCCCAAGTGATCACCATCGAATCCCTCACCAAGACCTACGGCTCATCCACCGCGGTCGACCATGTCACCTTCCAGGCCCGCCCGGGCCGCGTGACCGGCTTCTTGGGCCCCAACGGTGCCGGAAAGTCGACCACCATGCGGATCCTGGTCGGTCTGACCCCGGCCACGTCTGGAACCGCCACCATCTCCGGTCGCGCCTACGCAGACCTACCCAACCCCGGGCGCGAGGTCGGGCTGCTGCTGGACGCGTCCGCGCAACACGCCGGACGCACCGGCCGAGAAACCCTCACCATCGCCCAGCGCTTCATGGGTCTACCGCAGCAGCGTGTCGAGGAAGTGCTGGACCTGGTCAGCCTCACACCACAGGAGTCATCGCGCAGGGTCCGTGACTACTCGCTGGGCATGCGGCAGCGGCTGGGCCTTGCCACCGCCCTCCTGGGTGAACCTGAAGTCCTGATCCTCGACGAACCCGCCAACGGGCTCGACCCTTCCGGCATCCGCTGGATGCGCGGCCTCCTGCGCGACCACGCCGACCGCGGGGGCACCGTTCTGCTCTCCTCGCACCTGCTGCGCGAGATCGAGGTGGTCGCAGACGACCTTGTGCTCATCGGCAACGGACGCGTCGTCGCCCAAGGCGCCAAGAGCGAAATGCTCCGCTCCACGGGGTCACTGGTGCGCACAAGCGAGCGCGACCGCGTGGCCGCGGCCCTGACAGCCTCCGGCATCTCGTCCTCAGCTGTCGGCACCGATGGGCTACTGGCTCACGCCGACGCCGAGCAGGTCGGGAAGGTCGTGTTTGCCGCCGGCGTACACGTAACCGAGCTTCGTCCGGCCGACAGCGGCGGCCTGGAGGACATCTTCCTCGAACTCACCGCACAGACACAGCGCGAACACCCGAGCCACAGCGCACCAGTAGGAGCCACGTCATGACCACCCTTAAGACCCGCGACAAGACAGCGCCGGACAGGTCCCCCCTCCAGTCGGAAGCTGTTCACCACGCAGTGCCCCTGCATCGGATCGTCACCATCGAGCTGCGGAAGATGTTCGACACTCGAGCTGGCTACTGGCTCATGGCCAGCATCGGCATCACTGCCCTACTGGCTACCGGCGGCGTTGCCCTGTTCGCCAGCGACACTCAATCGACCTACGCCAACTTCACGAAGGCGATCGGGTTCCCGATCGCGGCGATCTTGCCCATCGTCGCCATACTTTCGGTGACCAGCGAATGGAGCCAACGCAGCGGGCTCACGACCTTCACCCTCGTGCCGGGCCGTCACCGGGTGATCCTGGCCAAGGCCATTGCATCTGCCAGCGTCGGAGTCGTCTCGATCCTTCTCGCGTTCGGGGTCGGCGCTGTCGGCAACCTCCTCCGCGCCACGATCGCCGACCGACCTGCGGTATGGGACGTGACGGCGACCGAGGCACTCCTCTTCGTGGCGGGCAACGTTCTGGGCCTCCTGACCGGATTCATGCTGGGTGTGCTCATCCGGAACTCCGCCGGCGCCGTCGTCGGATACTTCATCTACACCTTCGTGCCTCCGACGGTATTTGCCCTGTGGGCCGCCAGCCAGAACGCCTTCGCGAACCTGCGCGGCTGGGTCGACGTCGGCTATGCCCAACAACCCCTCCTCGAGCTCAACGGTGGACCCACCCAGCACCAGTGGGCCCAGATCGGCGTGACCGCCGTGTGCTGGCTCCTGCTTCCGCTCATCGGCGGCCTCGCCCTCGTCATGAAATCAGAAGTGAAGTAGACGATGACCCTCAACGCAGACAAGGCAAACACCATGGCGGTCCTCCGGCCCCAGGTACGCCTAACGCAGGGCTCGGAACCCGGGCCAGCCCGCTTCACAACCCTCATACAGCGCAGCAGGGCTGTGGCAGCCTATAGTGAATATTCGCTAGCGCTTGCCCAACCATGCCTTCCCGACCAGGCGCAGTCGGCGGTCGAACCAATCAGGCCGCGCCCCCACCGCATCAAGGGGGCAGTCGGCGCCCGCGACGAAAGACAGCGAAGAGATGCCGCGTCCGAGCCAACGAGGTGCCATCCTCGAGGCAGCCCTAGAGTGCTTCGCGGACCAGGGGTACGACGCTACCCGGGTGAAACACATCGCGGACCGAGCCGGCGTCGCCGAATCCGCCATGTATCGGCACTTCCCGTCAAAGGAAGCAATCGCTCAGGAACTCTATGCAGCATTCATCAGCCGCTACGCCGAGAGCCTCAAGAAGCTGGCGAAAGCTGACGTGTCCCCGAAAGCCAAACTAAGCGGAATAGTCCATCTGATCTTGGACACGTATCGATCGGAACCGGCCGCGTTCACCTTCGTGGTCATCAACACCAACCACAGACTTCCGAAGTTGCCCAAGAACACCGCCTATCCTCTCGACGTTATCGAAGCGGTCGTAGCCGAAGGCCAGCGCGCGGGCGTTGTGCGTGCGGGACAACCCAACTTGCTAGCCGCCATTCTTCTCGGCGCCATCCAGCAGCCTGTCGTCTTAGCGACGCTCGGAAGCGAAGGCGCGCTGAACCTCCTACAGGACCACACCCACGACCGCACCATCGAGGCAGCAGCCCTAGCTGCCCTCGGAATCACCTGACGTTCACCTACTCGTAGCGATGCAGCGCCGCCTGGCAAGCGACCCGAGCGGCCGGCCCTGGGCGAGAGGTTGGTCTTGGCCGGGCGAACCTCTAGGAGATTACGGTCCGGTCGCCCGTGCGGAGCGATCGCGTCGGAGAGGCTGGGTCCACCCTTCTCTTGCTGCCTTAGTCGTTCCATGACGGCCGCTAACAGCGCGACGCAGGGTCCTCGTCAGGGGCGAGATGTTCACACCGCGTAGTTCCGGGATGTGACGTTCGCCACATCTGGTAAACGCCAGATGCCGCAGAATGCCGCGAAATCTTGCGGTCAAGGTGCGGTCAAAAGATCTTGAGGCCACTCACCGGGCTGGTGATGTGGCCTCTGACCTGCAACTTCTGTGAGGTCTTCACGTTTAGGTCTGACCTGGGCAAACGGCGTTTGGCTGGAGGGCTGTCCACGGGTTAAGCGGGCTTAGACCACGTTTGCCTTGGCTGCCTAGCGGTTCCAGCGGGGGTCGGCTTCGGCGATGTCGAGGCTGACGGTTTCGAGTTCGGCGATCAGTTCGCGGAGCCGGCGGTGGTTGTCGAACCAGGGGCGGTAGTCGGCGAGCTGGTCGTCGGTCAGGATGCGGGTGGCGGTCCTGCCGTTTTTCTTGCGGGTCCACTGGTGGTAGGGGCCGTGGAGCCGGGGCGGGTCGGCGCGGCAGCGGCAGCCGGGGTATCCGCAGCGGGTCATCCGGTCGGCGAGGGTGCCGGGGAGCGCGAAGGTGACGCCGGCGAGGCGGGCGGTGATCTCGGCGGCGATGGCCGCGGCGCGGGCTTGCTGGGCCGGGGTGGGCGACACGTTGTCATTGTTGCAGCCAGGGTCCCGCACTCCGCGCATCTCATTGAGTATAAGTGCTGTATGGATATGGCGGATGCTGAGGTTGCCGCCTATATCGGGCGGTGGGAGCCGTCGTCGGTGTCCCCGCCGGCGGCGGCGTTCGCCCGGGACGTGATCGGGCAGGTGGCGCCGGAGGGACGGGAGCGGGCGAAGAGCCTGCTGTGGGCGGCGGGCAAGCTGGCCGATTACGCGATCGGGCTGGGGCTGGAGGCAGTGCCGGAAGTGGTGCTGCACCCGTCGGTGGCCGAGCGGTTCACCCGGTGCGCGCCGGGGCTGTCCGGCGTGGCGCGGCGGACGCTGCGCACGAACCATCGGTTCATCGCCCGCCGGGTGGTGCCGCACCTGTATCCCGCCGGTGTGCCGCTGCCCCGGGAGCGGGCCAAGGCCCCGTACAGCCCGGCGGAGATCAGCGGATTCCTGGCGCTGGCGGATGCCCAGCCCACCCGCGAGCGGCGGATGCGCGCCGCGGGGCTGGTCTGCCTGGGGGCCGGCGCCGGGCTGATCCGCGGTGACCTGCGCGAGGTGCGCGGCACCGATGTCGCGTGCCGCTCCGGCGGCGTGATCGTGTCCGTGCGCGGCGCCCGCCCGCGGACCGTGCCGGTGCTGGCCCGCTACCACTCCCGGCTGCTGGCGGCGGCCCGGTCCGCCGGGAACGCCCTGGTCTGCGGCGGCACCGATCCGGGGCGCCGGAACCTGACGAACCCGCTGATCGCCGCCCTGGACGGCGGCAGCGGCCTGCCCCGGCTGGACACCTCCCGGCTGCGCGCCACCTGGCTGGCCGACTGCGCGGAACTGCTGGGGCTGGCCACGTTCATGACCGCGGCCGGGATCAGCTGCTCCCAGCGGCTCGGCGACCTGGTCGCCGGGCTGGAGCCCGCCGGGGAAGCCGCTGCGGTGCGGCTGCTCGGGGCGGCCCGCCGGCCATGATCGCGCTGGCAGCGTTCGAGGAGATCATCGACGCCTCCGGCGCCGCGCCGCGGATCGAGGCCATGCTCCCCATCGGGGTGCGCTCCCGGCAGCTGAAAGTCCGCACCCTGCTGGCCGGGATGTGCCTGGCCCAGGCCGATCACCGGCCCGCCCACCTGACCCGCGTCCACCGGGCGCTGGTCAGCCTGCCCGCAGACGACCAGCGGCGGCTGGGCGTGATCGCGGACTGGAAGAGCGGCCCGCACCGGCTCACCTACCGGCAGACCGAGTACACCTTCGGCCTGGTCGCGGACGCCCTCGCCGAAGACGAGCCCGGCGGGCTGCCGTCGCCGGCGCTGCAGGCGGCCTGCGACGACCTGCTGGAGGCATCCGTCCCGGAAGAGTTCAAGGACGCCAGCCGCTCCCTGGCCGTGGACTGGACCGGCCTGGAGTCCTTCTCCCGGCCCCCGCCCGCCAGGGGCGGGGACTGCGCCGACCCCGAGGCCTCCTGGGGCCACCGCAAGAACAACCTGCTGCGCAGCGAAGACGAGCTGTTCTTCGGCTACTACCTGTCGGCCGCCATCATGATGCGCGAGGAAAACGGTCCCGCCGTCCCCGAGCCCGCCCGCCGCGCCATCTTGTCGTCGTGCCGGCACGACCCGGTCCGCGCGCTCGTCCCGGTCCTGACCCGGATGCCGGACCAGGGCATCCCGCCCGGCGACGTGCTCGCCGACTCCGGCTACGCCCACCGCGACGCGGACGCCTGGGCGCTGCCGCTGCGCGCCGCCGGCGCCCAGCTGGTCCAGGACCTGCACCCGCACGACCGCGGCCCCAAGGGCACCCACGACGGCGCGATCATCGCCAACGGGAACCTGTACTGCCCGGCCACGCCCCGCACCCTGCTGGAACTCGGTCCGCTGCCCCGCGACACCACCCCGGCACAAGCCGCCACGCACGACGCGAAGACCGCCGAGCTCGCCCGCTACAAGCTCGGCCGCATCACCCGCGACGACGAAGACGGCTACCACCGCGTCACCTGCCCCGCGGCCACGGGCAAGATCCGCTGCCCGCTGCGCCCGCCGTCGATGACCCTGGACCGGGACCGGCCCGAGATCCTCCAGCCCCCCGAAAACCCCCAGGCCTGCTGCACCCGGCAAACCCTCACCGTGCCGCCCGAGGTCACCGCCAAGACCGCGCAGAAACACGACTACCCGTCAAAGGCGCACCGCCGCTCCTACGCCCGCCGCACCGGCGCCGAACGCGGCTTCGCCACCGTCAAGGACCCCGCCACCAACACCATCAGCCGCGGCTGGTGCCGCCTCATGGGCCTGACGCCGCTCATGTTGTTCGCAGTGACGCTGCTCGTCGTCCGCAACCAGCGCATCCTCGCCGCCTGGGACGCCCGGCAGGCCGAGAACGCGCGGCGAGCCGCCGCCGGGCTCCCGCCGAGAACCCGCAAACGGCGCCGCAAGACGCTCACCGTGCTCACCACCGCCACACGGCCGCCCTAGCCGGCGAGCACGCCCGCACGCGGGAACAGCACCCGCCACGAACACCCCGGCAGCGCCCGGACACCGCACGCAGACAGCGGCAGCACGCCCGGAAACCATCCCGGGCACACAGGAAGCCACCAGCCGGACACGAACCGCGCACAGCACTGACAGTGGCTGCACCCGCGCAGCACGCGCACCGGAATGTCAGACCGAAACGTGAAAATGGTCCTCACTCAAACGTGAAGACCTCGTGGGGTGAGCGAGGGGATTCGAACCCCCGACATCCAGGACCACAACTAAGAGTACAAGCCGACGGGGTCGCTGGTGGCGGACGTATTCGCAGCTCAGAGGCACTACGACGGCGACGATCACCGCGTATTGCCGCATCTGGCCGCATCTGCCGACGCCTGCCCGCTCCCACTCTGCTCCCAGAAGACGGGCGCCAGATTGCAGTCTCTCATCACGACCGAGAGAGCCGCAGCAGCGTTATGACCACGCGCCTCCGCGCCCCGATCCGGCCCCTGCGGGAACTGATGGATCGGGTGGGTCACAGCAGCTCTCGCGGCGGATCGCACGTGGCTGCCAGCTAAAGATCTTCGAGTTCGGCCAACGCATTGACCCGGGGCCGCCACCGAAGCGCGCGTCGACCCGGACCGGGTCAAGTTCAAGCGCACCGTCCGCATCGTCCGCCGCCGGGCGGCCTTTCCC